>Ga0187853_10000655_pt1 | contig 35524 bp, 31 predicted proteins | sample June2016WEW_6_10_2_FD_132417 | JGI IMG/M metagenome (GOLD analysis project Ga0187853, IMG submission 132417) | Peatland microbial communities from SPRUCE experiment site at the Marcell Experimental Forest, Minnesota, USA - June2016WEW_6_100 | ecosystem: Environmental > Terrestrial > Soil >... | reverse complement strand
TCAGCCGCTTCGTTGCCTCCACGACTACCCTGATTGCTACCGGCTGGAGCGAAAGTTGCCGGACGGGATTCGCACCCGTTGAAAAACAGCGCCTTTTCACGGCGCACTGTTGAGTTATTACCTATCAGAAAAAGGGCTCTAGCAATAGCATTTTTAACTCTGCAACTTGTATAGTCCTGTCTGCACGGTTACTTTTCATTTCTCTTAGTCTTGCATTTATTGCAGAACCCGTAAAATTGTATGAGAAGGTTAATGATTGTGAAATTATACTTCTTGGATAACTCAGCTTCTGTCTTTTTCAAAGGCGCTAATTCTTCATCCATAAAGTCCGCATAATCAATGATACGGCCGCAGCTCCTGCAAACCAGATGATGATGGTGCGCCTCTCCCCGGCGACCTTCGGCTATCTCGTATCTGGCCCTCCCATCGCCAAAATCAAACTTATAGACCAGACCGGTACTTACAAAAACTTCCAGAGTTCTGTAAACGGATGTCAAACCAATAGCAGGATAGGCGGCATAAACTTTGATATAGATATCTTCCGCACTTAGATGCTCTTTCGCATCTGCCAGGACATTCATGATCGCTTCACGGCCCTTGGTGATCCGGTAGCCGTATCCCCTAAATTTTCCACGCAACAACGGCGGTTCCTGTCTGCTTTTCATTAATCATTCCCCCAAATGTTAATGGATTCCATTTTCATTTACTTCTTCTAAAAGCGTCTGTCAGGGATTAACCTTGGACCGTGAGAGTGAACATCCTGATCAAATATGTCTGGATTCCACTCATACTCAGTGGTAAAACTATCAGGGTCAGGTCGGTCCAGAGCTGCTACCCTTACGTTGAGAGCCGCAAGTGACACATATTTCTAATATGAGGAGCAATTGATATGGCACTAAAAACACCCGAACAATATGAAGAGAGTCTGCGTAAAATGAATTTTAAGATCTACCTGATGGATGAGCGGGTGGAAAATCCCGTGGATCATCCGATCATCAGGCCTTCGATGAATTCGGTGAAGATGACATACGCCCTGGCCCAGAATCCCCAACATGAGGACCTGATGACAGCCACATCGCACCTGACAGATAAAAAGATCAACCGCTTTTGTCACATACACCGCAATACTGAAGATTTGATAAAAAAGGTGAAGATGCAGAGGCTCATGGGGCAGAAAACGGGAGCATGTTTTCAGCGCTGCGTTGGAATGGATGCCATCAATGCCGTGGACAGCGTCGCCTTTGAGATGGATAAAAAACTTGGCACTAAATACCATGAGCGGTTCATCAAGTTCCTGCTAATGATGCAGGAAGAGGACCTGACAGTGGATGGCGCCATGACCGACCCTAAGGGTGACCGCAGCCTGCCGCCTGGCAAGCAGGCCGATCCGGACCTCTTCACGCGCGTGGTCGAAAAAAGAAAAGACGGCATTGTCGTCCGGGGCGCGAAGGCCCACCAGACAGGGGCCGTCAACTCCCACTGGATTCTTGTCATGCCGACGATGACTATGACGAAGGAGGATAGCGATTATGCCCTTTCCTTTGTGGTACCTGCCGACGCCGAGGGTATATTTTACATTTACGGCCGCCAGTCCTGCGACACGCGGAAACTCGAAGGCGGTGAAATCGACGTGGGTAATAAAGAATTCGGAGGCCACGAGGCCCTCATGGTCTTTGACAACCTATTTGTCCCCTGGGAAAACGTGTTCATGTGCGGCGAATACGAATACAGCGGCTCCCTAGTGGAAAGGTTTGCCGGGTATCACCGCCAGAGTTATGGCGGCTGCAAGGTCGGTGTCGGCGACGTGCTCATTGGCGCTGCGGCTCTGGCTGCGGATTACAACGGTGCAGCCAAGGCATCCCACATCAAGGACAAACTAATCGAAATGATGCACCTCAATGAGACCCTTTACGCCTGCGGGATTGCCTGTTCGGCGGAAGGTCACCAGACCGCATCCGGAAACTATCTGATTGATTTGCTGCTCGCCAATGTCTGCAAACAGAATGTCACGCGTCTCCCCTACGAGATCGCGAGACTTGCGGAGGATATTGCCGGGGGTTTGATGGTCACGATGGCATCCGAACAGGATTTGCGCCACCCTGAGATCGGCAAGGTGGTGGAAAAATATTTCAAAGGGGTTGCATCGGTTCCGACTGAACATCGCTGCCGCGTGCTGCGGCTCATTGAAAATGTCACGCTGGGAACGGCGGCGGTAGGATACCGGACCGAATCCATGCATGGCGCAGGCTCACCGCAGGCGCAACGGATCATGATCTCACGCCAGGGAAATCTCGATTACAAAAAGAAGCTGGCTAAAGAAATTGCCGGCATCAAAGATTGATCCGGTATGTCAGATGAAAATCATGCATCCGTCGGTCGGGACTGGTTCGGCAGGACCTTTTGATCGTTTCGCCGAATACGGAGAGAGGAAGATGCCAAGCGAAGAGAAAGACTTACTGGAAGAGTCCGTGACGGGCTACTACGTGCTTAAAGAATCAAAATAGCTCATCTCGCGCGGCTACGTGCGGTTAAGAATCGGAATAGAGTGAAAAACTCATCCCGTCATGGAAGCAGAAGCTGATTGTCTCGGGATCTCGATTCCCCGACACTTGTAACATAGATGGCTGGCTGTCCGAGAACAGGGCATTTTGCCTCACAGAGTCCGCAGCCGATGCAAAGATCCAGGTCGACTCTTGGCAGCTTTAATATCAGTTCTTTTCCCTCCCTGTTTCTGACCATTACCTGTTCAAACCAGATGGCCTTTTTCGGGGTGGGACAGACCTCCTCACATACGATACACGGCGTGGCATGGGCGTGAGGCAGGCATCTCCCCTTATCGATCATGGCGAGTCCTATCTTTACTCTGTTTTTCTCAGGAAGCTCCAATCTCTTAATCGCGCCCGTAGGACAGACCTGACCGCAAAGGGTGCACCGGTATTCACAATAGCCGATTCGAGGAACAAGGACAGGCGACCATATCCCCTCAATACCCGCCTCAAGGAGTGTAGGCTGGAGACCGTTTGTAATACAGACCTTCATACACTCGCCGCATTTGACGCATCTCCTGAGAAATTCTTTTTCATCGAGGGAGCCCGGCGGCCTGATTAATTTTGGATCTGAAACCCCTGCCCTAGCAAGAGGTGTGATTCTCATCAACGGTACGGCAATAAGACCCGTCAGGATTGAACCGATGACCCGCCTCTTGCCGAGATCCATGTCGACAACGGGCTGTTTTCTCAGGAAACCGAAACGGACCGCATTCCGGGGACAGAGATCATCGCAGTCCATACAATAGAAACACTCCGTATTTCTCCAGCTCCCCTCCGGATCAGGCGTTGCACTCCCCTGACAGGCTCGTGCACAAGCCCCGCAGTCATTGCAGTCTTCGCTAACAGACCTTCTCAGAAAGGCATACCTGGAAAGAATGCCAAGGAGTCCGCCTAAAGGGCAGAGATACTTGCACCAAAAACGTCTCTCCACAAGGTTCAGTCCCATAATGACAAGAAACAGGAACCCCACAAAAGCGCTCTGCCGGTAACCGGGCTGCTGGAACGGGAGAAAAATCTTTTTCAGGATGGAGTAGATAAATTCTGAAACATTGACAATAAAAGGCATATTTGCATTATAGAAGGCGTCAAAAGTGGCGCTCGTTGCGTAGCTGCTCAATGGGTAAATAGCCAATGAAAACGACCTGATCAACAGCGAAATCGGGTCGGCAATTCCTGTAAGCTGAAGAGAGAAAAGGGACGATACCAGGAGAAAGATCATGACATAATACTTGAACTGATACCAGTTTGCGGTCGATGTTTTCAGACGCCGTTTCTTTATGGAACCCAGCATGTTATTCAAGGTTCCGAGAGGGCATACCCACCCGCAGAAGACCCTCCCCAGAAATACTGTCGCAACAATAACAAGAATGGCGAGGTAAAATGTTTGATACCACTCGCGGCTGGAAAGTATCGTTGTGATGAAAATCAGGGGGTCCGCATCCAGGAATATCTTCACGGGGTAGCCGAGTTCATTGGCCCCTTTCGATTCGGTCTGCAGAAAGAGCCACAGGAAGATCAACAAGAAGAGCCCCTGCGTCGCGATACGGATTTTTTTTGTCATAGGTCTTTATTGCGTTATTTCGACTGAAAGAAGAAATCTTTAGAACATACTTTATTAAGATTTCTCTCTCCGTTCGAAATGACAATATGAAATTTTTCTTGTTTTCATTCCCCGCTCCTCTCTCATCGAGGCAGAGGGTCAGGCGGCAATCCTCTTGATTCTCAATTTCGATAGGTCCATCGTACCGAGTCCTGCCTTGTGCCCTGCCATAACGTAGCCGATATCCGCCCCTTTCAGCCCGAAGAGTGTGGCTCCATAAGCATCAACCGCCACCTGATCCGTTCCCGCAATAACCGTGTTGAGCTGCTTCACATCTGAAAGGCTGCCTCCCTGCGGTCCATTGGCGGTTAAGATGCGAACCGCATCGAGTACAACGAGGGCGGGTTTGATGAACATGGCAACATCGACAAGGCTTCCGTCTATCTTCTGGTGAATCCTGCCTCGCGATCCACCCATGATGCCCATCCAGTTTTTCATACCGAGGGTAAGGGTGGAAAGTCCGTGTGTCTTCGCGATAGGAATATTGATGACCTTATCCGCTTCCATTGCCTCCGTATACAATGGCCATGATTTCAGCGCAATGCCCGGTAGTTTTACCTCTTTGAATTTCCTGTCATCCACGAAGCTCACAATGCCGCCCACAGCGGAGGCTGCGTCAACAATGCCACTCTGCTTATAACACCGTCTCGGGTCTACAACGGTGCGGTCAAAGACCTTTACCTGTTTTGCCCCCACCTCATAGCACAGCCTGATAACTGTCGAGACGACTTCAGAATTGGTAGTTGCCGCATATTCGGGCATTCTATCCCATCCGATGTTCGGCTTGACAACAACGACATCGCCCTTTGATATGAATCTTTTTATTCCACCCAAAGCATCAATGGCCGCTTTCGTTATCCCTGCAGGTGAACCGCCATGTGCTACGGCAAGGTCCACCTTATCGGCGGCTTCCAGGGAACTGAGTATCATGTTCGCATTTCCCGGGAAGGTTAAGGTTACGCCTGCCGCAAGGGCAGCTTTGATAAAATCCCTTCTCTTCATCGGCGCTCCTTTATATATGCTGTCATGCCCGCTCCCCGATCAGAGCCTCGCCTCGACCGGCTTGGGAATCGAGGACAAGCCTGATGTAAAAATAATATATACACTGATTCTTTATTGTCCACCTTTTTACTAAATACCGCAACATCCCATCAGCATGAATCCAGTTCATGCCCTTCTTTTAGCACCACGAAAGATGTACGTCAAGCATCCCCGTTTTTGCCTTCCCCATCATTCAAGAGTTACGGGACAAAAAAGTATGGTAAAAAAACTATTTCACATTTATACTTACAAAAGAGTCCCTGGTTCCGAGGTAACGATTAACAAGGAGCGGCTAAGGAACTTCATAGAGAAAGTGCACAGTGGGAGAAAAGCATGGAAAAACGTCATAGATTTTCTGTCTGGTATGTTCTTTTGGGCGTTTGGGTGGTATTGATTATCCAGAGTTATATCGCGTCCATGTTTGCCGCCCAGATGATACCGTATAGCCAGTTCCTTAACCTTCTCAAGGCTGGAAAGATCGTTGAGGTGGCGGTAACGGCCAATCAGATTCAGGGTAAAATGACGGCGGATGGGGGTGCTCCCGGTGAGACGAAGGTTTTCAAAACAATCCGTGTTGACCCCGAATTGTCCACCTTGCTTGAACAGTACAAAGTCACTTTCAAAGGAGAAATCGAGTCGACTTTTCTGCGCGACATCCTTTCGTGGATCTTCCCCATAATACTCTTTGTCGGCATCTGGTACTTCTTCATGAAGAAGATGGGCTCCCAGCAGGCCGGCTTCATGACTATCGGCAAAAACAAGGCAAAGATATATGTGGAAAATGAATTGAACGTTACCTTCAAAGACGTTGCCGGTGTTGACGAAGCCAAGCAGGAGCTCATCGAAGTTGTCGAATTTTTAAAAAACCCGGGGAAGTTTACCGAACTGGGAGGCAGGATACCCAAGGGCATCCTCCTGGTGGGCCCGCCGGGGACAGGAAAAACGCTTCTGGCCAAGGCTGTCGCAGGTGAAAGCGGCGTGCCTTTCTTTAGCCTCTCCGGATCTGAATTTGTGGAGATGTTCGTGGGACTGGGAGCGGCACGGGTACGTGACCTTTTTGTACAGGCCAAGGAGAAGGCTCCCTGTATCATCTTCATCGATGAACTCGACGCCCTCGGAAAGGCCCGTGGCATCGGGACATTTGGCGGGCACGATGAGCGGGAACAAACGCTAAATCAGCTTCTGGCGGAAATGGACGGTTTCGATCCGAAGGTAGGGGTTATTCTCATGGCCGCAACAAACAGGCCGGAAATTCTAGACCCCGCACTCCTCAGACCCGGCCGGTTCGACCGTCACATCCTTGTGGACCGCCCCGATAAGACAGGACGGACGGAGATCCTGAAGGTTCATCTGAGAAATATAAAAGCAGCGAAAGACCTTGACTTGGAGAAACTGGCGAACATGACCCCGGGTATGGCAGGTGCGGATCTCGCCAACTTAATCAATGAAGCGGCGCTCCTCGCAGTCAGAAGAAACAAGAAAGAAGTGGGAATGCCTGAATTCGAGGAGGCTGTCGAAAGGATTGTGGCGGGACTCGAAAAAAAGAACCGTCTGATAAACCCCGATGAGAGGAAAACCGTGGCCTATCACGAGATGGGTCATGCCATTGTGGCCTTATCTCTTCCTGGCACCGATCCGGTCCAAAAGATCTCCATAATACCTCGCGGCATTGCCGCCTTGGGTTACACCATGCAGGTTCCTACAGGGGATCGTTTCCTCATGAAGAAGACCGAACTCCTCAACAAGGTCGCCTCCCTCCTCGGGGGGAGGGCGGCGGAAGAAATCATCTTCGGAGATATATCCACTGGCGCCCATAACGATCTCGCGAGGGCTACGGACATCACAAAGAGCATGATCAAGGAATACGGCATGAGCGACAGATTAGGTCAGGTGTACTTCGCTCATGAGAAGCGGCAACAGTTCCTTGATATGGGCCTGCAGGAGACTGGTGACTACAGCAACGCCACGGCAGAAGCCATCGACGAAGAGATAAAAAAGATCATCAGTACGGAATATGCCAAAGCACTAGATATTCTCAGAAGCAAGAAGGATATCCTGCAGAAAGGCGCAGAATTGCTGCTTGAAAAGGAAAAGATAGAAGGAACGGAGTTAAAGTCTCTAATGGAAAACCGATAAGCGCTATATGAAAGGATTTTAAAGTGACCAAGAAAAAAGCAAAAGATAAAGTTGTTACCGGTAGCGGAATCAAGACATCGGCGGGCGCAGTTCTCCTCTCCTGTACATTGCACTGCCGCGTATGCGGAGGTTCGGAACTCTTCGAATGGCATGACAAAGAAATATGCCCTGAAGATGTAGAGGGTATTGACACACTGGGCCTCATAATGGCAGTTGCACATAGCCAGAACTGGATTGCCCAGCGCGTTCACAATATTAATGAGGGGGAAAGTTGCCTTTTTGTATTATGCCCAACCTGCCTGGCACTCTTCTTCTCCGCCACGACAGAGCATGGTGCAAGCGGCAAAGGCACTTCCTGAAGTCCAAGTCATGGACATTCTTCTAATAGAGTCTCCCAAAGAAACATTCCCAACTTCTCATGCGCCTGACAGCCGTCAGCGGTTCCTGCATTGTCAATCGCCCCTGCTGTAGAATCCCATTCTTTCCCAGTCTAAAGATGGCTGACCGACGGTGGTATTGACATTTTAAACGCAAATGATAATAATATTGCAAATGAAGTGAGGATGAAAATGGCACATGAGCAAATGATAATTAGGTGCCTCAACTGCGGGACGAGGAATCGCATAAAGAGGGACCGTATTCATGACCGGCCCACGTGCGGCAGGTGTCATGCCCATCTGGACGATATGATTATCAGATGCCTCAGTTGCGGAACGAAAAATCGCATGCCTGAGAATCGCCTGAACGAACGCCCCCTGTGCGGGAAGTGCGGCGTGCCTCTCGTCATCAGGGGCAGTGAGGGATATCCGGTGGATATAACAGACGAAACATTCTCAAGAGAAGTCCTCACTTATGCCGGTTCCGTTCTGATGGATCTCTGGGCACCATGGTGTGCTCCCTGTCGTACGATAGGTCCTATTTTGGAGGAACTCGCAGCCAAATATGCAGGCGGCGTAAAGGTTGTTAAACTGAATATAGATGAAAACCCCCTTACGGCGTCGAAATATGACGTTCACAATATCCCGACGATGCTGCTGTTTAAAGACGGAAATCTAACTAACAGATTGGTCGGTGCCTTGCCAAAAGAAGAAATTGAACGACATCTGCTCGCCATCATGAAGACAAACTGAGATATTCCAAGAATATCCGATTGGCTTTCCAACGCTGTGGCTTCCCGTCATGGTGTTATTTTAAAAGCAGAACGAATTGTTCGAAGAGGTCTCTGTGGAAGTGATGAATCATCTCCTCTTTCATCAATTGAAGGGCGCCAAAAGGGTCAAGTTTTTGTCTGTAGGAACGCTCCGATGTTAGTGCATCAAACACATCGGCGATTGAGCATATCCTCCCATAGAGATGGATATCATCTCCTTCAATCCCATGCGGATATCCCTTGCCGTCGTACCTCTCATGGTGCTGCAGGATGATCTTCTTGCATTCATGGGTCAATTGATTAGTCTCATAGAGAAGTTTGTATCCCATGCACGGGTGCTGCCTCATCTGGGTCATTTCTTCTTCCGTCAACTTGCCGGGCTTGTTAATGATAGACGCGTCTACCTGCACCTTGCCCAAGTCATGGAGAAAAAAACCAGCGCCCAATTCGTGCATGTCGTGAGCCGTTGATTTCTTGAAAAGGGCCTTGGAGAGGGAAACCGCCAGAAAACCGACATTGACTGAGTGCGTATAGGTGTAAAAATCATGGGATGTAATGTTAAGCAGGTATAGGGATGTTTCATCATCAGTAAGAATCAGATCAACAACTTCAGCAATACCTTTTTTAACATCCCGAATATTTTCCGCAGTCGGGTTTTCAAGCAGGTTGCTTATCATGGTGATGGAATGGGCTCTGACTGCTTTCGCCTTTTCCTGAGGAGGTAAATTTACATCGTGGATTGCGTCCATGAGTCCGTCGGGTACGACGGTTCTGGATACGGGTGGTCTTGTGGTCTGTTCAGATTCGGTTTGAGGTGCGCGACTCTTTTGCTCTCCGTTAAAATTGCTTTTTTGGGTATCAAGGATAACTTCTGTTATGCCACATTCAGAAATTTTTTGTATCTGTTCTTTCGATTTAATGAGAAATTCATTCTTTGCAAAGGGGTGCTGATACCACGATAGCGGCAAAATAACATACATGCCGATTTTCAGGTTGTCCGTGTTAATCGTTTTTTGCATACCGTGGCCGAACATAGTGATCTCCAACCATAGAAGACCGGATTTCTCATATTCTATTATCGGCAGGTCTGCAAATTTACCTGAGCATTTTTTCCCTTTTTTCCAGTTGAACCTCCAGGCTTTTTAAGAGCTGAATATCTTTCTTGAGTTGCTCATTCTCCTGAATCAATTTCGCTGTTTCCTCAAGCAGATGACGGTTGTCTTTCTTCACTTGTTCGTTCTCCTTAAGGAGTCTCGCGTTATCTTCTCTGGCCTTCTCGATAAATTGCGCGTCCGTGCGGCACTTTTCCTCATATAATTGCTCCATATCAATGAGGCGGATGAATGTTTCTGAGAGGCCCCGCCACTTGCTCTTGGGATATGTCTTCAGCACTTCATTGAATGCCGCTCTGGCCTTAGCATAATCCGTCGCTTTCTCTTTATCTCCCAGATATGATATTCCTTGATAAAAGATATCTACATCTGCAGGCGATCTCTTGAACCAACTCCTGTCATTCGCCCGCGGGGAAGTCCCGGGGGGGGATGGCAGAGAAGAGCAGGCCCCCAAGATGACAAGGAGAAGAAAAATCAAATTTTTACGATAATTTTTCCAAATATTCGAGTTTAACATAGTTGCTTCCCGGCAATGTCTTTGCATATTCCTTCAATTCTGCGGCCTTCTTCGCCATGTCCAAAGGTCCCTGAAATTTGGACCCGTCATCCGTCACTACAGCGATAGTCATGGTTACGAGAGGGAAGTTTTGCTGTTTCCCCTGTCTGTCTTTCCCGATGATAAATCCCTTCTGCCTGTCTTTCTCGCTGTAAAATCTCATGCTGCGGCGATCAAACTCTTCGACGATTTTTTTACATACCTGTTCCGCTCGCTCGGAGCCGGTAACTACAATAAAATCATCACCGCCTACATGGCCAACAAAGTCGCCATCAAGATTACTGGTATGCACATTTTCGGTCAGGATGTGGGCCACCTCCTTGATGACCTCACTGCCCCATGCATAACCATATTTATCGGCGAAAGGCTTGAAATTATCAAGATCGACGTGGCAAAGGGAAAACGGTTTTTTTTCTAAAAGCCGCTTTTGAATCTCCATCTCAATCGCGATATTGCCAGGTAGACCCGTTAAGGGACTCGCATCAAGGAGGAGACCTTCTAGGACTTTGAGTCGCTCCATCATAAAGCTGAAAGCGTCCGCCAGGCTGCCTATCTCATCAGGGCGGTTGATATTCAGATTATATTCGAACTTTCCCTCGGCAATATGTTCTGTGGCCTTTTTCAGTTCCTTTAGAGGTCTGGAGATATTATAAGTAATCACCAGAGCCAAAGCCAGTCCCACAAAGAGCCCGACAGCGCTGAGGATCATTGTCATTCTCGAAGCCAGTATACCCCGCGTCTTAATAAGATTCATGCGTGTATCTATATTATTTTCGGCCTTAGTGCGGATATCGCGCAATGCTGTGGCCATGTCTTCAATAGCCCTTTGACTCTCCGTTTCGGAGATTTTAGTTGCATCCTCTGTGTGATTGCCATTGATAAGTGTTACGGTTTGATTAAAAAAGTCATCATACTGCTTATGCAGCAGTGAAACTTGCGATAGCGTCTTTGCAATACCGGGTATGTTATTCTTCCTGAGATTCTCGAGGCTGTCACTGAATTCATGGCTTCGCGACCAGAACAGCTCTGCGATTGACGGGTCTTTAAGAATAAGATACCTTTTCTCTGCACTTTCCTGGGCAAGGAGCGCATCCATCATATTCTTCCCGGTATCTACAACAAAAAAATCCTCATCGATTATTGCATATGCCAATTTATTCAGATTATTAAGGCTGAAAATCGCGTAGGCACTTGCCAGGATGGCCAGCAGGGCCATGGCCAGGTAACTCGCGAGCAATTTTCTGCTTATTGTCAGTTTCATTACTCGTTCCGGTATTGTCAATTCTCCTCGTACAGCGTAGAGAAATAAGTACCATATCCTGCCGATTTCCGCAAAGCAGAAAATCTCTTTCCGTGCCTAATGTTTGTTGCCCCCTTTATTAAGTTTTGGTATATTAAGGAAAATTCTCAGCGCAAATTGGAGGCTATAGATGATATATAATGAAGATTTTGAAACGTTGCCCCGCGAGGTTTTGGAAACCCTGCAGTTAAAGAGGTTGCAGCAGGTTGCGCAGCGCGTCTATCATACGGTTGGCTTTTACAAGAAGGCTTTCGATAAGGCCGGCGTACAGCCGGATGACATCAAAACACTGCCAGACATAACGCGGCTTCCCTTCACGACGAAGCAAGACCTGAGAGACAACTATCCTTTCGGACTCTTTGCGGCGCCAATGAGCAGTGTCGTCAGGCTTCATGCTTCTTCCGGCACAACCGGCAGGGCGATCGTCGTCGGATATACAAAGAGAGATATTGATACGTGGTCGGAGCTGATGGCGAGATGTTTTGTGGCCGCGGGCCTGACCAAGAATGACATTATCCATAACGCATACGGCTATGGCCTCTTCACCGGCGGTCTCGGCGCCCATTACGGCGCTGAGAAACTTGGCGCCAGCGTCATACCCATGTCAGGCGGCAATACAAAAAGGCAGATCATGATCCTGCAGGACTTCGGTCCCACGGCAATCTGCTGTACGCCTTCCTATGCGCTGAACCTGGCAGAGCAGGGCACGGCCATGGGTATTGACATGCGGTCGCTGAAGCTTCGTGTCGGCGTTTTTGGCGCCGAGCCATGGTCTGAAAAGATGAGAGACGAAATAGAAAGCAAATTGAATCTTGCCGCTCTGAATATCTACGGTCTCTCAGAAGTTATGGGGCCCGGTGTTTCCATGGAGTGCATGGAAGGGCGCTCCGGCATGCATGTGTTTGAGGATCACTTCATCGTAGAGGTGATCAATCCGCAAACGGGTGAGGCATTGCCATATGGCGAAGAAGGGGAACTGGTCTTCACTACCATCACGAAGGAGGCATTCCCCCTCATCCGGTATCGCACCAGAGACATATCCCGCCTGATTGCCGAGCCTTGCCGCTGCGGCAGGAGCCACATCAGAATGGACCGTGTCACCGGCAGGAGTGACGACATGCTTATTATCCGGGGCGTCAACGTCTTTCCGTCCCAGATTGAGGCAGTTCTCATCGGCGTCACTGGGCTTGAACCGCATTATCAACTCATTGTAGACAGGGCCGGCACGATGGACACCTTGGAGGTCCAGGTTGAAGTAAGCGAACGGGCGTTCGCAAACGCGGATGAGGTCCGCTATCTGCAGAATTTAGAGAAAAGCCTCGCTAAAGACTTGAAGGACTATCTAGGCGTAACCGCCAAGATAAAATTGGTGGAACCCAAATCGCTGCAGCGTTCTGAAGGTAAGGCCAGCCGGATAATTGATAAACGAAAAATGTAGGGGAAGCTCTCGCATATTCTTTTTCCCCCGAAATCCATTAGGAGGACATATGAAAGTAGAACAGATATCCATATTCCTGGAGAATAAACCGGGAGCACTCGAAAGCGTAATGCGGCTGCTGAAGGATGCTAATATTAATATCAGGAGCCTGTCTCTTGCTGATACGTCCGATTTCGGAATTCTCCGGCTGATTGTTAACGATGCAAACAAGGCACTCAAGGTGCTGAATGACAATGGCTTGAGAGTAAGCCGGACAAACGTGGTGGCAGTCGAGGTCCCTGACCGTCCGGGAGGTCTTCACAGTATACTCGCAGCGCTGGCGCAACATGGGATTAACGTTGAATATCTGTACGCATTCATCGAAAAAAGCGGCGAGAATGCCGTGATCATTTTCCGTTTCGATTCCCCGGATGATGCCGTTGATGTCCTTCTGAAAAATGGGTTCACTGTCCTGCCCGGTGAGAGGCTGTATTCTTTTTAAGTATTATAATCCCGTAAAAAAAGTTTCCGGTTTAAGAATGAAAAATCTGGCAGGGAAGGAGGCATATACGTGAAGGCTCAGACTCGCTCAGTAAACCAGTTGGTTGATGAACAATTGAAAAAATGGCAAGGCGCAATAGTGGGACGGAAAGCTGTAAAGGCAACTCCTGGTCCGGTGATCACCGTATCCAGAGAGCCGGGGAGCGGCGGCAGTGAAATAGCGAGAAGGCTCGCGGAAAAACTGAAAATGGATCTGGTTGGCGCCCAAATCATACAAAAGATAGCGGAAAGCGCCAACATGAGCGCAAAGGTTATTGAGTCCCTCGATGAGAAGGAAGTCACAAGGCGGGATGACTGGTTAAGCTCTATGTTCGAAACGCGCCACCTCTGGGTAGATGATTATCTCCACCACCTCACAAAGGTCATCGGCACATTCGGAAGACAGGGCAATATGATCATCGTGGGCAGAGGCGCTCAGTATGTCCTGCCTCCCGAGGACACATTCAGGCTGCGTTTCATTGCCCCAATGGAAACCAAAATCCAAAATGTGATGCGCGTTTCTGCCTCCACCAAGGAAGATGCTACAAAATATGTCATTAAGACAGATTCAGATCGCCGTGCATACCTTCGCAAGTACTTCAATGCTGATGTGACGGATCCATCGCACTACGATATGGTTGTCAACACAGGGAAAATCGGCATAGACGGCTCTGTCGAAACAGTTGCTGCCGCCTTCACTCTGTGGAAAGATAAGCGCAGCTCCTCCGCATAATGTTCACGAACTGCTGCCTTCAGTGTCATTCCAGCTCTCGACAACGACATTCGAGGGCAGGCTCCAGCGGGAACCCATATGTCTTCCTCGCAGTCGCGAGGGAATCAGCGGAACCAGTGAGTTCAATTTTGATAGAGTAGCAAGATAAATGAAGCAACCCGTTGATTTTAAATAATAAAGGCGCTCTACTATGAAGAAGATCGGTATTGCCCTGGGCGCAGGCGGCGCCAAAGGATTGGCACACGTGCTGATACTCGAAGCACTGGATGAGCTTGCACTTAAACCATCCTATGTCACAGGGACCAGTACCGGCGCGGTTGTCGGCGTTCTCTATTGTTCGGGATTAAGTGCAAAGAATTTGAGACAGGTTATGAGCAATATAAGTATTAATGAAAATGACTCGTTGAGAGATGTCGTGACCAAAAAGCATGTGTTCAAGTGGTTTAACTTCAAGGCGCTGCAATTTGATGGCCGCGGTTTGCTGAAAGCGGAGCACTTTATAAACTATCTGTTCGAATCGATCGAGGCAAGGACATTTGAGGAACTTGTAATTCCTCTGCGTGTTGTCGCTTCGGACTTTTGGACTCGCGAACAGGTGGTGCTTGACGGCGGCGAATTGGCGCCCGCTATACAGGCAAGCATGTCGCTGCCCGGTGTGTTCACGCCCGTCACAATGGGAGAGAACGTCTTAATCGATGGTGGAGCTGTCAATCCCGTACCCTTTGACCTGTTGCCAGACGATTGTGATCTAACCATTGCCGTCGATGTTATTGGACGCCGTGAAGCAAGACGGGACCGCATGCCATCTCTGCAGGAAGCCATTTTTAACACTTTCCAGATCATGGAGAGAAGCATCGTCCGGGAAAAATTGCGCAATTCGTCACCGGACATTTATATTGAGATTGAAATTTCCAATATTCGCGCTCTGGAATTCTACAAGGCGGACCAGGTGTTTAAACAGGCGCAGACGGCCAAGGATCAGCTTAAAAGTGAATTGGAGAGGAGGATCTATCTTCACAACAGTTCATAACATGAACCGTCACCCTTTGATGCATCCCAATGCGCGGAGTTTTGCGACCTTCCTGGAGATGCCGGCCATGTGAACTACTTCCACTACCTGGTCTAAATCTTTGTAAGCCTCCGGTATCTCCTCACTGAGGGTTCCTTTACCAGTGGCCATTATGATGATACCCTTGGCGGCCATTTCCTGTTCTATTAATCTCCCACGGCTTGCCTTTTTCGCCTGGGTGCGGCTCATGAGGCGCCCGGCACCGTGGCAGGTGCTTCCGAAGGTCTCTTCAAAGGCCTTCTCCGTCCCCGCAAGGACGTACGAGCCCGTTCCCATATCACCGGGTATTAATACAGGCTGACCTGTCTTGCTGTACAGTGCCGGAAGTGCCGGATGGCCGGGAGGGAAAGCCCGGGTCGCTCCTTTCCTGTGCACGCAGAGTTTCACCTTTTTACCATCGACGTTAAAAGTTTCGATCTTGGCGATATTATGACAGACATCGTAAAGCAATCTCATGCCTAAATCGCGGGGACCCTTTTTCAGGGTATGTTCAAAGGTTTCCCGCGTCCAGTGCATCATCATCTGTCGGTTGGCCCATGCATAATTAGCAGCGCAGGCCATGGCCGCGAGATATTCCTTCCCCCTATTTGAAGCAATGTACGCGCAGGCAAGCTGCCTGTCGGGAAGGGAAATTTCCAGTTCGCCAAGATGCTTGACCATCCTGGCCAGATAATCATCGCAGACTTGATAGCCAAGTCCTCGGGAACCGCTATGGATGAGAACGCAAATCTGATTCTGCTCTAGGCCGAAGGCAGTCGCGGCCGTTTTATCGAAGATCTCATCGACTACCTCGATCTCCAGAAAATGGTTGCCCGATCCGAGTGTGCCCAACTGCTCTCGTCCGCGCTCGATAGCCCTCGCGCTCACCATTTCGGGATCGGCTCCCGATATTCTTCCTCCGTCTTCCGTAGCTTCCAAATCCTCATGTGTGCCATATCCCCGCTCCACCGCCCATTTGGCCCCTTCAGTAAGAACCTTTCTTTCTTCATTAGCGGAGAGCTTGAGGTCACTCTTTGATCCAACTCCCGTAGGGATATGATGATACAGGGCGCTTATAAGGTCCTTTACACGATCCCTTACGTCTTCATGAGCAAGGCGGGTAGTCACCAGCCTACATCCGCAGTTGATATCATAGCCCACGCCACCGGGAGAAATAACTCCGTCCTGAAGACCGAAGGCCGCGACACCGCCTATCGGAAAGCCGTAACCCCAATGCATATCAGGCATGGCCAGTGAATATTTCACGATCCCTGGGAGGTGCGCTACATTGGCCACCTGCTTCGGGCTTTCGTCCGAACCCATTTCCCTTATGAGGCGCTCACTCGAATAAATGATCCCGGGGACCCTCATGTTGCCCGTCTGGGGAATCATCCACCGACAATCGTCGATCTTTTTGAGTTCAGACATCAAGAATCACCCTTGCCGTCCATTCTTTCGGGGAGTCTCTGACAGCAACCTGATGATACGTTACCGCCTTGATCTCCGTATTTATCGTATGCTTCGCGGGATTAAAAGGCTCCCCCGACACCTTCCCTTTCAAATGTCGAGGATCTATATCAATTATGGAAAACTCTTTGAGTAAAAGACCCTCGCCGTTATACATATAGAGTATCTCTCGCAGATAATTCACCAGAAGGTCTTCCCAGCCTTCACCATCCACACCTATTTTTCTTTCCACGGTTGGACTTACATGCTTCAGGTCAGCAAGAATGTCAAAGACGGCGAAGGCCGCATTGGCAAACAACTCGTTTGCGGTCTTGCCGTATACTTCAACTCCTAAATCCGCCGTATGATCAAACAGCCGATACCTTTTCATAAATTATTCCATAGTTATCCAAATAGCACAACAATAGATACTCTCGGACTATTTAGGCTTTGTAAGGTTCCAGTAATTTAAGTTATCTATTTAGAGTGAAAGATACTTCAGAGACGAGACCACTCTCAACCCCCTTGATGGGGAAGCTTGGGTAGGGGTGACAATGTGTGTTGTTAATTCTTTAGTCCCCATCCTTCGATCCCTCCCATCAAGGGAGTGGAGACGTAGATAAAAAATATTAGCCAAAGCAGGACTTGCGCGATGTGTTTCCGCTCACGCTTCTTCATCGTCGCCAGCAGCGAATTCAAGCTCGTTTACGACTTCTTCCTCCGCGTCATCCTGTGGCAGGCCGTTGTCCTTTTCCTCCGGTTCTCTCTCGGCGCGGGCGACACCAACCAGCTTCTCTTCAGGATCGATCTCGATCAGCCTCACTCCTTGAGTGCTTCTATGAAGCAGAGGAACTTCCGCGACCTTCAGGCGTATGATCTTTCCGGCGTCGCTAATCAGCATGATGTCTTCATCGCCCGTAACCTGAAGGACCCCCGAAACATTTCCCACCTTGGAAACCGTTTTGAGATTGATAACCCCTTGGCCGCCGCGGCTTTGCCGCCGATATTCTTCCGCATCGGTTCGTTTGCCGTAGCCGTTTTCGGAAACGGTTATAATGGAATTACCCTCCGATGGTATCTCCATCCCAACCACGGCATCATCATCGTCCATGCGAATGCCGATAACGCCCCTGGCCGTTCTCCCCATATCCCGGACGTCGTCTTCATGGAAACGGATGGACTGGCCTTTCCTCGTCCCCAAAAAGACGTCCTGGTCACCATGGGTCAACTGAACGGCAATGAGCTCGTCTCCCTCGTCAATGGATATTGCTATGATTCCCCCGGCCCGTGGGTTCGAATAGGCTGCCAGATCGGTCTTTTTCGCTATGCCCTTCCTGGTCACCATAATCACATACTTCCCCTCGACGAACTCCCGGACGGGAAGGATTGCCGCTACCCTTTCTCCAGGCGACAGATTGACCAGGTTGACAATGGCCTTTCCTTTTGACGCGCGCCCGGCCTGGGGAATCTGGTAAACCTTCAGCCAGTACACTCTTCCCAAATTCGTAAAAATGAGTATATAGTTATGCGTGGAGGCGATAAAGATCTTCTCGACAAAATCCTCCTCCTTGGTTCCCATGCCGACCTTCCCCTTGCCGCCCCTGCGCTGGCTTCTATAGAGGCTCACGGCGTTCCTCTTAATATAGCCGGAGTGGGACACTGTCACCACCATGTCTTCCTCCACGATCATGTCCTCGATATTAATGTCTTCCACGCTTTCCACGATTTCCGTGCGTCTCTCATCGCCGTACTTCTTTCTGATCTCTTCCAATTCCGCCACGATGATATCGAGCACCTTCTTGGGATCATCGAGAATCCCCTGCAGTTGGGCGATCAGGCGGCTGAGTTCCGCGTACTCATCATCGATCTTGGCCCGCTCGAGACCTGTGAGCCTCTGCAAGCGCATATCGAGAATAGCCCGCGCCTGGATCTCCGAAAGGCCGAACTTTTCAGTCAGGGCCTGCGCGGCCTCCTGGGGACTCTTGGATTTCTTGATAAGCTGAACCACGGCGTCGATGTTATTCAGGGCAATGATGAGTCCTTCCAGGATATGGGCTCGTTCCTTCGCTTTCCTAAGATCAAAGATCGTCCTGCGCGTGATGACCTCCTTGCGGAAATCCACAAATTTCTGGAGGACCTCTTTAAGATTGAGGACCCTCGGCTGGTTACGGTCGATTGCCAGCATGATAACCCCGAAGGTCGTCCCCATCTGTGTATGTTTGTACAGCTGGTTGAGGGTCACGCCGGAGGGCTCGTCCTTCTTCAAGTCTATGACGATCCGTATCCCGTCCCGGTCCGATTCGTCCCTGAGATCGGAGATGCCTTCCACCTTTTTCTCTTTCACGAGCTCTGATATCTTCTCGATGAGATTGGCCTTATTCACGAGGTACGGGAGCTCCGTGACGATTATGCTCTCACGATCGTTCCTCGCGTTTCTCTCGATGCTCGCCCTGGCCCTCATACGTATGGAACCCCTGCCCGTAGTGTAAGCGGATATTATTCCGTCCCTGCCGTTGATGAAACCGGCCGTCGGGAAATCAGGGCCTTTAATATGAACCATCAGTCCATCAATCGTGATCTCCGGATCGCGGATCAGGGCGATTGTCCCGTCGATGAGCTCACTTAAGTTATGGGGCGGGATATTTGTCGCCACGCCCACAGCGATCCCGGAAGTGCCGTTGAGCAGAAGCGCGGGCATACGCGCGGGCAGTACCGTCGGCTCCTCCATGGACGCGTCATAGTTCGGAACAAAATCCACTGTTTCTTTTTCGAGGTCGGCAAGCATCTCCTCCGCGAGTCTCGCCATGCGGATCTCCGTGTAACGCATCGCCGCGGGCGGATCGCCGTCGACGCTCCCGAAATTTCCTTGACCGTCGATCAGGGGATAGCGCATGGAGAAGTCTTGGGCCATGCGGACAAGGGTGTCATAAGCGGCGGTATCGCCGTGGGGGTGATACTTACCGATGATATCCCCGACGATCCTGGCGGATTTCTTATAGGCCTTGTTCCAGACGTTACCCATCTCCGACATGGCGAAGAGAACCCTCCGATGGACCGGTTTCATGCCGTCCCGGACGTCCGGGATGGCGCGGCCAATGATCACGCTCATCGCATAATCCATGTAGGATTTCTTCATCTCATCTTCGATATTGATGGGGATGTTCTTCTGGAAAAGCTGCTCCATAATTTTAAAGTCCTTGCTATACGTTTTAACTTCTAAAAACACCTGCAATTTCAAAGACTAACGTAGCAGGTTTTCTATGAGAATTTATACCATTTTTTACCAAATAAGTCGCGTTATTTTTTATCTTTTTGACGGGTTAAAATGAAGTAATTTCAGACGATGCTATTTCCATAATATTGCTGTATGTTGATAGCGATGACGTGTATTTTAGGCTTAGAATTAGACCATCCTTGTATATTCTACTATGAGGTGCTACGAGCCAATGTGACTTGTGAATTTCTATCTCATTGACAACTTCCTTGTAACAAAATCCAGCAATTTTGACTGGCATACTTTCTTTCAAACGATAATCCTTGCTGACTATTATCAATAAGAAATTATACATTGCAAAGCATAAACCTTTCTGCTAGAATTGTACTTCTATTCCACGTGATAGATGAATTAGTAGATAATCATTGAAATCAAGAGGGTTGCTTATCTCTTAGGTCTCTGCGGAGAAAGTGACTGCCATGAAGAATACAGAACCCACATCAAAAAAGAGTGCTGGCACCCGTGGAAGGGTTGAAAAATGTATGTCTGCTGCGGACAATTATATCCGCTTGCGGGTTACCGGAATGCTAAAAAAACCATCAAAACTAAGGATAGAATAATAAACTTTTGCAACTATCTATGAAAAAAGGATTTATTGCAATTAATAGGTGACGCACAATGTTCGGACAGAGATATGTGCTTGAAAGAATGCTTGCCACAACAGGTATTACTATTAATGGCAATAGTCCATGGGATATGCACGTAAAAGATGACCGTGTTTTCTCACGGCTCCTCCAGAATAAGAGTTTAGGTCTCGGCGAATCATATATGGAAGGATGGTGGGACTGCCGGCAACTGGATGAATTCGTTTGCAAGATATTGACGGCCGGACTGGACAGAAAAGTCAAAGACAGCCTTAAACTGCTCGTGCCTGTCCTATCAGCCGTGCTTTTCAATATGCAATCGAAGCTACGCTCTCGCGTTGTTGCCGAACAACATTATGATCTTGATAACGAACTTTTTATGTCATTTCTCGACCCTTACAACCAATACAGCTGCGCGTATTTCGATGGAACGGATGAGTTAAACGGGGCGCAGGTCAAAAAGATGGACATGATCTGCAGGAAGATTAATCTCAGCAAAGATGATATTGTCCTGGATATCGGCTGTGGCTGGGGAGGCTTTGCAAAGTACATGGCCGAACACTACGGCTGCAAGGTCACGGCCATCAATATATCCAAAAAACAGATCAGCTATGCCAGAGAATTCTGCAAAGACTTGCCGATTGAAATTCTCCAATGTGACTACCGCGATGTTCAAGGTTCATTCGATAAGATCGTCTCCATCGGAATGTTCGAACACGTCGGCCTTAAAAACTACAGGACCTTCATGAAGACTGCCCACCGTTGTCTCAAAGATGCTGGCATTTTCCTTCTGCATACCATTGGCGGTAACGAATCCCAGATAAAATGCGATCCTTGGATTAATAAATACATATTCCCCCATGGCATGTTGCCCAGCATTTCTCAGATCAGCAACGCCATTGAAGGTTTGTTCGTTACGGAAGATCTGCACAACTTGGGCCCTCACTATGAAAAAACGCTTATGGCCTGGCATGAAAACTTTCAGAAAGCATGGATCATGCTGAAGAAAAAATATGACGAGAAGTTCAAGCGTATGTGGGAATATTACTTTTTGTCCTGTGCAGGATCATTCCGTGCGAGGAACATTCAACTCTGGCAGATTGTCTTGACCAAATACGGCACCCCCCAGCCTTCGTTGAGATAGAAGGTGTTTTCAGCAAGCACTCCTTCCCTGTACTAAACAATCCGCGGAGTTCGCTAAAAGTACTTCTTTTCAAGTCCAAATAACCACAGATCAGATTCATCTTGATAAATAGAACAAGAAGAAATAAATGAAAGAGGATACTGGTCATGAGCCGGCAAGAGGTTTAGAGACAGATCGAAGAGACATTCGGACTTGTTCCGACCTTTTTAAACCTGTGCCCGATTTTTCTTTAGAATTTGAATGGCAGATTTTCAAGCGAACACAGTTGGAGAGGAAGCTATATCTTACGATGTAGGAGGGGATGAGAAAGTTGCTGGTATGTGCGGTTGCGGTTGCGTGCTTGGGAAGGGCGTCGCTTTTTTTATTTCAATACCCCTGACATTTCTTAATGAAGACACACAAAGGGCCGTTAGCGTGAATATCATTGCAGACTTATGGATGAATCGGGGCGACACATGAGTGAAGAACGACATATTACGATAACCATATCGAGACAGATGGGAAGCGGCGGTGCGTATATAGGTCATCTGGCAGCGAAAGAGCTCGGATTCAAATATTTAGACCGTGAGATATTGAGACAAGCTGCAGAACATTTTGAAACAGATGTGGGGATGCTGGAAGACATTGGTGAAAGATCACCAAGCCTTATCGAAACAATTATCAAAGGATTCTCATTCGTAACACCCCCAGGGGGAACTTTACAACCGATGAGACCACCTGTCTACAGAAGGGATCTGTTCACCCGGGAGTGCAAGATCATCCAAGAAATTGCGGATCAATATAATTCCGTCATCATAGGGCGTGGCGGCTTCTACGCACTGAGAGAACGGCCTGGCGTGATTCGTGTATTTATCCACGCTCCCCGGGAATTTCGGGCCAAACGAGTCATGCAGATGCAGAATATCACCGACATCCGGGAAGCACGTAATAAAGTCAAAGATTCAGACCATAGCAGAACCAAGTATATACGGGACATGGCAGGCGTCCATTGGACAGACTCGCGTAATTTTCACCTCTGCATCGACTCAAGTTTTTTCGGTTTTCGTGAGAGTGCAAAAATGATCGTCAGCCTCGCTAAGAAAATAAAACTCTCAGATTAGAGTAATGGGGAAGAATGATGATTAGGTACCACTGATATCATCTTTTTGAAAAAGGAGGGGGGAAATGCTTGAAAAGTCACAGCAAAAAGCGAAACAGTGGGTGGCCAAGGCAATAGCTTTTTACAACCAAACAGGTCAAACGATCGCTTTGGCGGAGCTCTCAAATTCTAAAGGACCCTTTGTTAAGGACGATATGTATGTTTTTGTAGTGAACTTCAAAGGGACTATGCTTGCACACGGAGTCAATGATAAATACGTCGGACAGAACTTCATGGACGTTAAAGATGCAAACGGCAAAAAATTTATTAAAGAAATCGTTGAATCCGCCCGTTCAAAGGAAAGTGGCTGGGTGGAATACGTGTGGTACAATCCGGTAACTAAAGATGATCTCCTTAAACAAGTATATTTTGAAAAAGTAAATGATCTGATTATTTGCAGTGGAGACTATAAAGAAATGTGGGACAAGCCAAAGTAGCTTGCGGCAGTCCTGTAAGAAATCTTTTTATTTCATGTCGAATTACCCAAAAAGTGAAATTTTCCGACAAAATTATATCTGACCAAGGGAAGATTGTTTATTGAAAGCGAGACTTAAACTAGACGCGCTTGTGTAGCAGCTTTCAACCCGTTATGCTCAGGGGCGAGCAATGAAAAAATGAAATACGTCGGTTATTGCTGTCACCTACTTATCATCAACTTTCGGGTCGGAATTGGATTGTTGATTACCGGTTGAAATCGAGATGACGATTAATTGCCTCCCGGATCACCAACTATAATAAACGGTGCCCAGAATAGGGGATGAGCATAGCTAGCAATGATCTTGCCTGACGTTTCATTCTTCAAATTTGCTTCATCAATAATGTTAAGGATGGATTGGCGCAAGGCCTGCGCACGGGATAATGTTTTATCCTCCTGTTGTTTTTGAAATATTCCGGTTACCAGTTTTCGGGCAGAGGTTGTCTCTACCGGCCACATGGTAACTAACAGGGCTCTCGTTCCTGCATAAAAGAAGGATTTGCCAATGCCGGAAATCGCTTCCGCGCCCTGGCCTTCCGCCGCACCGGTATTGCAGGCGGAAAGAACAACCCAGTCGGCATTAAGCTTCAGTTTTAAAATTTCTTCCATTGTGAGGAGTCCATCTCCCGCTTCATCGATAACCGCGGGAGAGGAGGCGGCAAGCGCGGGCTGATCCAGACCGTCCAGATCGCCGGGAATCAAGGCATGTGTGGCAAAGGCAATAACCTTTCTGTCGGCTAGATTCATAGTTTTGACGCGGGATTCGGAAAATGCCTTACCCAGAAAAACATCTTCACTTGGACTGGCGCCCAGGACTTTCGCAATGCTGTTGAGTTCTTCAGATGTGTCCGGAAGCCGCTCCAACTTATCTAATTGCATCGAAGAAAGATTGCTGTCATCCAATTTGCCTTTAGATGTTATGCGCACCCCCCGCACCTGAATGTTGCTTTCCCTGCCGACAAGTTGGTTTTTTTCCGCAATAATTTCTTTTTCCTTCTTGGTTAACTGTTCCATATTAAAGATCGGGTCGCCAAAACCGACAAAGGCTCTTCTTTTCACATCTCCTTCCGGCAGTGAACGCAACGTTACCAGAGCGCTCGCGGCAGGCAGCATAGTGATGGAGACTTTTCTAACGAACCACGGAACTTTCCGGTAATTGGCAAAGAGTTCTCCTTCTTCATTTGCCAGTGCAACCGGCTCAGTGGGAAGCAGTGAAAGTGGCAACTGCCCTAAGGGTCCATGAATTGTCACCAGGAGATCTTTTGCGTTACTCCATGCCGACTCGGCAGGTTTTAAAAGCATGCTGTATAATTTATAAGCCGTAGCCAAATCAAAGTCCGGAATATCGCCAAATGTGTTGGGGCTGGGGTCCAGCGCTTCGCGCAAATGATTGACAATCGCGGCCTGTTCTTTTTTCCCTAGAGGCGCAGCAATGAATTTCATTTCCCCCTGTTGGGGTATTACCCAAACGTATGTCTTTTCATCCGTTGTAAAAATGGAAACTAGCGCCTCGCCTCGGTGGAGATTTTTTTGCAATTTCTCTGCGGTTGTTGGCTGGGGACGAGTAAAATTAGCGTACTTGGGGAAACGCTTGACGATTTCATCTAAAATGGAGTTTCTCGCCTTTGTCAGTGCCTCTATACTTGCTCTCATTGTTTTTATGGCATTGGCGTCTTGCTGGTCTGCCGGAGCCATGAGCGCGTTAGATAACACCGCCTGTATCGCGGTAATTTGCTTATTAGCATCCTGCTCTTTCCTTGCCAAATCAGCCAATTCCGGGTCATATGCTGCGGCTGCTCGGACGCTGCTTTCACCAATTGCGGTTTGGATGGTTTGGCCTCCCAAATAATTGGCTATGCGGAAGGATTCAGCCAGAGCATTAACGCCAAATTCTTTTTCCTGAGGCTTGTTGTAAATGCTGCCTAAAAAATCAATGTAAGCTTCCAAGATAATGTGCTGAAATTTATTGGCAACTTCACTGTCTCTAATTCCGCGTCCAATGAGGGCCGGCTCAGCGGCTGCAAAATTATAGTAGGCCTCCTTGTTGTTACCGCTCATCACATTAGCCATGCCGAGCAGTCCTAATATCCGGATAGTTGCTAAATGTTTTTCACCAAACCGCTTGCGATTTATGTTGTAAGTATCTGAGATAATCTTTATTGCTTCATCGTTGCGGCCGGTTTTCAGGAGGGTTAGCATCAAATTGATATTGCGAATAAATTTTGTTTCGTAAAGATAGCGGTTTTCTTTCATCCCGGCGCGCGCCAGATCATAGTGCTTCATTGCTCCAGCATAATCTTCCTTTTGGCTGAGAATATCACCCAGGAACATTCTCGCGTTGCACATTAAATTGGAATCAGGTGAAACTCCTGAAGCTTCCAGAATACGAAGGCCGGCATGTCCGAGTTGCTCGGCATCGCTAAGGCGGCCTTGGGCAAGCATCAGTCTGGCCAGATTTTCAACCGCCTTTCCGGTTATGTCCGACTCTGCTCCTGCATGTCCCAATGCTTCGAGCAGTGCCTGACGTGCTTCAATTTCCGCTTCCATGCGCCTTCCCTGGTTGGATAAATTTCTGGAGAGACTAATGCGGCCGTTTATTTCCCCGGTAGGGAAATCTTTCAGCGAATGATATAGAGCGAGTGCGCTCCGCTCGTGAGGTTCGGCTTCCACATATTTGCCTTGCGCCTCCAGAACGCGGTATATAATCCTTTCCATATGAGCGTCCCGGGAGATATTTTTATTTTTCTTCGTTTTATACTGGAAGGCACTCTCATGACTGATTTTTTCCGCCTTTTCGAAATCGCCAAGCTGGAGATAGGCATTAATCAGTTGATCATAGGTGCCAAAGGTATCTCTGATTTCGCGAGCCCTGTTTAACAGGTCAAGAGATGTTTGAAAATTACCGGCCTGCTGCTCAACAATGGCCAGATGACGTAAAATGTCGTCGTTTTCCGAGCCCGCTTTCCGGTAATACGCGAGTGCCTTGTGCAGATCGTCAATCGCCTGCTTTGTTTGGCCAAGCTGCCGGGCGGCTTCTCCCCGATCATGATAGAATACAGCCATAGTGCTGTCATCTGCTTTCGCCGGAGGAAGCGCCGCCGCCTTGGCTTTAAACTGCTCTGTAATTTTAGCATCAAATTGTCCGGGTTGATTAAGCACTTCCAAAATATCACTGATCCGGCGAGATGGTTTCGTAAATGTTTTATCATCCATGGCGACGGATACTCTTTTTGCTTCTTCTAAAGACATTTTTGTTGCGCAGCTCGGAAAGAAGATCAGTATCAGAAGGGCAAAAATGAAGAAGTTCAACGCATTTTTGCTTACAGTCATTTGTGATCCTCCGATGAAATCTTTTATCTTCACCTTGAAAAATTAGGTTGGTTCGATCAAGTATGATTAATTTTATCACATTTTAAATCGAAGTTCCGCTTTAATATACTATACATTATTGTAGATTATTTTCTGGTGGAACATATTTTGCTTATTTACAATTGAAATCTTGTATCGATGAGCGAAATTGGAAAAACAACATTACAGGAAGGAGTGTGTGTTTTTCTTTTAGACTTACCAAGGCAAACCTTTTTGTTGGCTTCAGTAGAGTAGAGAGCTGGCGTAGTCGCCAAATGGTTCTATCTCCAGCTCCCCCTCATCAAACCGTGCATGCAGTTTTCCCGCACACGGCTTTCCAATCATCTTCTTCCAGAGGCATTCGCTTTCACTTGGCCTTCCAGTATAGCTTCCACCGGAGTTCCTGGAATCTTTGGAGTTGATAGCGTTACCGCAATCTCCTTTCCTTCTCTCCTTCAGAAGCATGATGAAGGTATTGCCCCTTTCCTCTCCCAAAGTTATGCTGTCTTTGAGATACAAGCGGTAATATGGGCAACTCCGACTCCCTTGCCGACCCAGTGAAACTTCGTTTCCTTATATCCACCAGTTGCCGCTCTCGCAGCATCGACAAGGGTCTCCCGCGTTCATTCTCGTATAGCTTCCCCTGCGTGTCACCCCTGTTACCCCGGAAGTCCATCTATCGGTTCTGGTAGTTATCGTCAGGATAGATGCTCCGGTCTTCCCCCTTGTAGGACGGGGTCGACAACTCCATTGTGTTTTTCGAGGCTACATCTAGGTTCGCTCACGCTGCGACCCGCAGGTTTGCTCGACTCCCCGAAGGAGCCTTTGTCAGAAAACTTAGTGCTTCAGGTTACCCTTTTCACCTCTCTCAAGCTACGTGGGCGAACTACCGAACTCCCACGGTCGGACTTTAGCCGACAAGTCATACGTTTTACACGGCATACCCTACTAACAAACGGTGAACCCGTGCTAACTAAATTGCAGATTAACAAAAGTAAGGTGTATGGATGCGATGAATATTCAAAAGAAAATGATCAAAAAACCAAATGACCAAATAGCCTATTTGCCGGAACGCACCGGGAGAACCCGAAAGCCGGCGGCGTCAGACTGGGGACTCCAGACCCGATACCCACCGCCAGCGCCGAAATAGAAGTAGGCAGCCTCGGAACCGCGTGTTTCGGATGCCCAGGGCCACCATGCGGTCAATTCTATCAAGTTCGTCAGGTGATAGCCGTTCTTGCCATTGATCGAATAGTCATACAACCCCGCCAGCTCATCCTGTGTCGGCATCCGCCAATCCGTGTAACCGCCAGCACGATAATTCTCGCAGTAGGACTTGGTATTGTACCAGTTAATATCGCTCCCGTTGTCCTTTGCTGCCCACATCAGCCCGGTCTTTGTGTCCGTGACCGTCCCGTTACCATTATCAATGAAACGGCTATCCTTTTTCACCTCGGCAAAACGCACCGGGAGTGCCCGCTGGTCGTTACTCATTGACTGATTATGCCACCACCAGAGGCCATTGCTGAAAGAAAATATGACGGCTTCGGAGCCCTTTGCTTTGGAAGCCCAAGCTGCGTAACAGGTAATATCAATCAATCCTGTTGCAACACGAGTTTCATAACGCATATTGTTGCATATCTTAAAATGTGGTTTGCTGCTGTCATACAACTCCGCCAGTTCTTGTTGTGTGGGCATACGCCAATCCGCATATCCGCCCCCCCGATAATTCTCACAGTAACTCTTGGCATCCTGCCAGTTGATATTGCTCCCGTTGTCCTTTGCTGCCCACATAAGGTTCGTACTCGTGTCCAAGACCGTCCCATTGTCATAGGCGATAAAACGGCCGTCCCTTCTAACCTCATTGCCTGTAGAGGCAAACGGGCGCTTTTCCACAATTGCAAGCTGTTTCTTTTTTTCTTCCAGTTGCCGCCGCTTTTCCTCCAATTCTGTCTTTTCTTTAAGAAGAGCTTCTTCTTTCTGCAGTCTTTGCTTCTCCAACTCAACTTTTCTCTGCTCCTCATCAAGCGCATCTGTAGCTGATGACTTGGATTCATCCTTTTCTGCTACCGTCTTTCCTGATTCGCTGACATCTATTGATATTTTCCCCTTGCCGGGAACGAAGTAGAACTGTCCCTCCAAGGAGGATAGCTCCCAAGGCACCTGACCCGTTTCCTTCTTTAACTTCGTTCGCACATTAATGAAAACATCACTTATGGTCAGTCCGGGTTCCTGTATAAACTTCATCAATGCTGCCGTGTAAGGGCTATTGCGCCCTTCGCCGTCCCGGGCTACGTTTCCGGGACTGGTGGAATAGGAAATGAAGGTGCCCGATGGAGCGCTACTGACTATAGCCAGACCCCTTGAGGCGTTTCTGAAGCTGCGGGCAAAAGGATTATCCCGGCAGGCGTCGAGGATAACAATATTCAGGCCGTTGTTGGCGGTGGCCATTTCGTCGAGTATTCTATTGGCATCAACAGCGTGATATTTTACGTCTGCCTCCTTGTTAATTTTTGGACCGATGGGGATGAGGTAGTTTATTCCATTTACCTGCACACCGTGACCGGCATAGTAAAACAAACCCACGCCACCTCTTTTCAGCTTGTTACCGAGTTCTTCAATGGCCTCGTCCATCTCCTGCAACTTGGCATTTCTCTTTAGAGTAACAGTAAATCCGAGTTTCTTCAGCGTGGCAGCCATATCCGTGGCATCGTTGACGGGATTCTTCAGCGGCCCGGAACTGTAAGCGCTGTTTCCGATGACAAGGGCGGTTCGTTGCTCCGTGGCAGCATGGAGAAAAGGTGTTGAAGACAGGAGCATGAAAATAAGGAAGATGTATAGAGTGCGGACATGCCTCATGGTGTCCTCCCACTTTTTGAATGCTGTCAATATTTTCTAGAGGATATCTTGTTATTAGTCAATTGTAAAAAAAGCCTTCGAGTTGAGGGAACCGAAATATGTCATTACGTTGATTACGGAATGAAGTGTTGTACGTTCGGCATGGATGGCAAAAGCTCGACTACAGGAAGAACATCAGACCACCATCATTCCAGAAATGCACGTTAAAATATCTGCGCCTTATAACCAGTTATCAATAAAATGAACAGATCAATAAGGTGCAGACTTCTATTTGCGGTTTACTCTCCAACATACGGCTCACTTGAAGCTAGCTTTTCGGCGATCCTCCCTGCTTCAGTAAGGTGTCAGCCCACTCGCTCACGGTTAAAACATCCGCCTGGCGGGGAAACAACTTTTCAACCAGCACGCGATGGACTTCTGGATCTGCATCTAAACACGCATCGGAAAGAACGATGAGCCCGTAATCCTTATCCGCAGCTTCCCGCAAAGTTGAAAGGACAACACCGCTTGTTGCAATACCAGTTAGAATTAGCGTGTCGATCTTACGGGCGCGGAGAATAATCTCAAGATCACTACCGGCAAACGCGCTCACGCGTAATTTCGTTACGACGGGTTCATCCGGAAGCGGCGCTACCGAATAATGAATTTGCGTCGAAGCCTCAGAAATGGTCATGCTTCCAAGTTTTGTGACGGCCGAAAACATTTTGTTCTTTGCGTTTACTTCCGGGTAGCCCTTACGGAAAGCGACACGAACAAAAATAACCGGAATCCCCGCACGACGGGCAGCACTCACGGCACGTTGAAATGGAACCATGACTTCTGGTTTTTCAGCGAAACGCTGAACGATTCCGTTTTGAACGTCCATCACTAATAGCGCTGAGTGAATCGCTTGCATCATATCAGCACTCTTTACTGTAAGAACAGGCGTAGCCGTACAAAAGGTAAGAAGGAACAGTCAGATAAATCCCAAAATCTTATTGGTCCATTTCATAATTTCCTCCTGAAATATAAAATCCCGTACTCTTATTAAGAAACGGGGTTTCGGCAATCAGTCCATACTACCCTCACGCAAGGTTTAAGGGCTCATGAATTTTATTCTCTAATAGGCTTTTCAGGTATCACTGTTTCCAGAAGAAATCTACTATAGAGATGAAACTGCTCGGCCTAACTATTTCAGGAAGTACACGAGATCTCTCGCTGCCACCTACAAATCGCCATCATGCATGGCGGAAATAGATTGGCGATTACCTTTCATATTGTCGAGGCTGGTATATTTCCCCTCGATTCTCACACGTCGGACCAAAATGCTCTCAGATCATCTCCAATGCCGTTGCCATGGACACACCGCCACCGCCGCAGATGGCTGCGAGACCCAGCTTATTGCCACGCTTCTTCATGGCATGGATCAGTGTCACCATAATACGACAGCCAGTCGCTCCCACAGGATGTCCCAGGCCACAGCCGGAGCCGTTCACGTTCGTAATCTTACGATTCAGACCCAGTTCCTTCTCGCAGGCCGCATACTGGGCGGCAAAGGCCTCATTGAGTTCGATGAGCTCGAAATCGGCAAGCTTAAGCCCGGATCGGCTTATCAGGCTGCGGACGGCCGGAGCGGGACTCATTCCCATAATTGAAGGGTGGCATCCGCCATAACCCGCATTCTTGAATCTCGCGATTGGTTTCCGTCCCAGTTCTTTGGCCTTATCAGCCGACATGATGACCATGGCGGCAGCCCCGTCGTTGATTCCAGAAGAGTTCCCGGCCGTAACTTTTCCCCCTTTAGGCATGAAGGCTGGCGGCAGCGCAGCGAGCTTTTCCATCGTCAGTCCGGGCATGAAGTGCTCATCCTTGTCGAAGATGACGGCAGGTTTTCCCTTCTTCTGGGGGATTTCGATTGGGATGATCTCTTCCTTGAAATCACCTTCCTTCGTTGCCCGTTCAGCGTTGTTGTGGCTCCGCAGGGCCACAGCATCCATCTCCTCACGGGAGATGTTGTACATCTGAGCAACAAGTTCCGCTGTATGGCCCATGATATAAGGCTTGCCCTTCATTGCTTCGATCACGGGGCCGTCCTTTACGGGGCCCTGCTCCAGGCCAGGCTGGAGGCGTGATCCGCAGTAAAGGCCCTCAATCATCATATCATCGAAGCTTTGGTTCTGCAATCGGCAGCCCCAGCGTGCTCCCTGTACCCCGTAAGCAACACCCGACATGTGCTCCACACCACCTGCCAACACTACATCAACCAAACCCGCTTGGATCATGGCCATGCCAGAGATGACGGCCTCCATGCCGGAGATGCAGACGCGGTTGATGGTAACAGCTGTAGAGGTTTCTGGGATTCCCGCATCGAGTGACGCAACACGGGCAATGTTCAGTGCGTTGTAGGGCTCCATGCAGCTGCCGAAGCGAACATCGTTTATGACAGAGGGGTCAATACCCGCACGCTTGACGGCTTCTTTCATCGCGGTGCTTGCGATTTTGTAAGCGTGAACTTCCTTGAGTGAGCCGCCGAAGGCCCCGATGGCAGTCCGGCAGGCCGATACAATAACAACGTCTTTCATGAATTCCTCCTGAAATAAGATTTTTTGGTTCTATAACATCGGCTAAGGAAAGATGCAACCCCGCCCGATATGACAAGCGTTCTAACTGTTATCGAGCGATAATTACTGGTTGAAAATCTACAAAAAAGTGAGAAATGGAGAGTTAACACTTACAGGAAGGTCTGCTCAATCACCCCCATCTATCATAACTGAATTTGCTCCTATAAGGATTACAACCGGTTATCAATATCCATCCAGCAGCATTGGTATTACCAGGAATCGGTAAAATCAACCACAATACAGGAATGATCTGTTCCGGTTAAAAACCTGATTTTGATGTTCCGGGAATCTGTTCAGTATGAAATACGCAGGCGTCTGCGTTTCTTAACAAATCGAGGATCACCATAAAGAAGAGGCGGCCAGTCAACAGAGCTACCCGCCGTCAATGGGGAATTGTCTTCCCGAAGAAATGAATGCGGTTTGCCCCTCCCCGCAACTGGAGGCCGCCGCCCTCCGTACCGTCGTCATAGATTTTCGATCCTAGCATGATGATCTTTTTGTTTCCCATGTCAAGATTGGTATTAAGGGAAATCGTGTCGCGTCTGAACTCCGGGTTGTCGTACATGATCGCGTTTCCATGAATGTTAACACGGTTGGCGCCGCCGCGCAGAATAAGGCCGCCGCCTTCCGAACTGTCGTCGTAAATGGTAGATCCCTGCATGATAATCTTTTGTTTGCCCAAGTTCAGGTTGCCGTCATCCTGAATATATGTGGCAATACGCTTCAGGCGCGCTATCTCCGTCTGATTGAAGACATCTGATGTTGCCCCTGCCATGACGACAAGCAAAAGAGTCAACAAGACACCGATAATAAAACTTTTTACATCAAACTTCTTCATTTCTTCCTCCTTTTAAATTCTCTTATGCGATAAGGTTTTGAAACGAATTATCGGGAATACCAACGAATGATCTATCATCCTGATGGGCAACGTACGATAGCCCCGCATTCTTTTTTGAACAGAAATGAGGTTATTCTTAATATAAGAAAATCGTCATTTCCTGTCAATGATATTGAATAGGAGGTTCATCATGATCGATAATTTTTTGCGATTATGGGATTCAGCAATGCAAACAAAAAGTATCGAAGAGATTAACAGCACCATCGAGGAAATCAGTTCACAGGTATCAACAGAAGTGTAGATGGGAAGATAGGATCAAGCCCATAGTCAATACTCGACCAATACCTGATGTAAAAATAAGAATGGAAATTTCCGATAATATCTTCTATTTTGTATCCGGACATATTAATGATTTCCCAAAACAAAGTGGATGATTTTTATGAGCAGATACTGGAGTAATACGGTAAAAAATATCAAACCCTATATCCCCGGAGAACAACCGAAAGACCGGAAATACATTAAACTGAACACGAATGAGAATCCCTATCCGCCTTCCTCCCGGGTCATCGAGGCAATTAAGAATGCGGCCGATGAAACTTTGCGGCTCTATCCGGACCCGATGGGTGAGGAACTGAGAGAAACAATTGCCGGATACTACCGAATCCGAAAAAACAATGTCTTTATTGGCAACGGTTCCGACGAATTATTGGCTTTTTCCTTTCCGGCCTTCTTTGAACCGGTAAGCAAACCTATTCTGTTCGCTGAAGTGACCTACAGCTTTTATCCCGTTTACGCCGCTTTTTTTAATACCAACTACCGTCTTATTCCCGTGGATGAGGAATTTAATATTCCCGAGGAAGGATACTATCAGGACAATGGCGGAATTATTATTGCCAATCCCAATACACCCAGCGGAAAAGGTGTTTCTGGAAAAACTATAGAAGCGATCCTCAGCCGGAACGAAAACAGTGTGGTCATCATTGATGAGGCCTACGTAGACTTCGGCGGCCGATCTGCGGTAAAGCTAATTAATGATTATCCGAATTTGCTGGTTATCAAGACTCTGTCCAAATCACATTCACTCGCGGGATTGCGGGTAGGGTACGCCTTAGGCAATGAAGAGCTGATTGAAGGAATCATTCGGGTTAAAGATTCTATTAATTCATATACGGTTGATCGTCTGGCCCTGGCCGGCGCCCAGGAAGCAATTAAAGATGACGATTATTTTCAGGAAACAAGATCTAAAATTATTAAGAGCCGTGAACGGCTATCCGCCCAACTTATGGAAATAGGCTTTAAGGTGATTCCTTCGCAGGCAAATTTCATCTTTATCAGCAGTGAGCAATGCCCCGGAGGCGTCCTGTTCCAGCGGCTCAGAGAAAAAGGTTTTCTTGTCCGGTATTTCAATAAACCTAAGATCGATAACTTTATCCGGGTTACTATAGGAACCGATGCGGAAATGGACTGTTTTCTGGAAGTGATTAAGGCTATAGCGGGATCATAAGATACTAGTCCCAAAATACCGGTGCGTCATGTTCTTCCTGCTTTCACGAACATGGCCTTTAAGTCGTGGGTTTTCGAATAGGGTAAACAGCGGCAGATGAAGGCATGTTGTTCCCGCTTGTCGGAGTGAAGCAAATACTCCCCAATGCGTTATGCCTGAACGTGTTCATCTCAGGAATAGTCATGGTCCCGACTAAAGAAATCGTCATTGATTCCCGATTGAAAGAATGTGACCCCATCAAATTTACCTTATGCTTGACTTCAAGGAAGAACTTGTTAATCTTGACATCTTAGTAAAGTCAAGTCTAACCTTCACAATTTATCTACTGAAGATCTCAAGAAGTTATCGAATACCAATACTGCGTGTTTTCAGTTCCTAAGAAAGTTCTCTTCTTATCTGACTCCTGTGTTCACTTACAGGCACCAGACAGCGCGACAGGAACAATCCCTATCGGAAAACCAATATTGGCATTTGGGATACAAGAGCTTGGAAATAAAAGTGCAAGGGATCAGCAATACATTTTATCAGTGACAACTCCTTTTAGTACACAGACAAACTTATTTGTCATTTTACAAGTAACAATTAGACGGTTACAGTACACAAGTAGAGTCTTGTCATTGACGAACCTTTTTAGGTTCAATCTCCTTCATGGCTATACTCCTTGTACGCCCCGCAGCATAAAATGATGTCGCCCACCTTGTAAATGTAAGTCGTCTTATGCTCCTGTTCGTTCGTTTCCGGATTCAGATACATATAATCGACCCATCCGGAACCCTTCGACTTCGCCAATTCCACAATCTCCTTGCGGAACAACTTCCCTTCACTGTCCGGAACGGCAATCAGATTTTTCCCGATCAGTGCCGGATTTTTCGGGTGAGCAATCATAGCGCCCTGAAGATCGTATGCGAATACATATGTCTCGCCCTTGTCGAACATCCCCCTGGGCTTACTGATCTCTGCAATCGTCTTCTGTTTTCCCTGATATTTCACATACGCAACCGCTTTCTTCACCAGGGCCTTTGCATCGTCTTTACCCGAAGCGTATGACAAACCTGCAAATGCGAACAATCCGATCAATGCGATTGCAATTGAAACGACTATGGTTCTCCTCATGGTTCTCTCCTTGCCTTAT
>Ga0187853_10000640_pt1 | contig 35995 bp, 31 predicted proteins | sample June2016WEW_6_10_2_FD_132417 | JGI IMG/M metagenome (GOLD analysis project Ga0187853, IMG submission 132417) | Peatland microbial communities from SPRUCE experiment site at the Marcell Experimental Forest, Minnesota, USA - June2016WEW_6_100 | ecosystem: Environmental > Terrestrial > Soil >... | reverse complement strand
GCCGTATCTGCCTGTTCATAATTTTCTCCTGGTTATTTTGCCTGTACAGGTATCACTTCGTCCGAAAAATGCTTGAAAATATTGGACAAGGCTCCCATTTTTTGTGGGACGGAAGTGCCTGTTGAGAGGCGGCGCCGGTAGGAGTTTTGGCCGCTTCCGATGGCACAATTGTGTGCCATGAGCAGGTTGCGGATAGGAAAAGGCCGCTAAAAGCCCCAGCATCAGGCCCTTTTTAGCTGACCAAATGCCTCCTCAGAGCCCTGAAGATCCTGGAATTTTTATCAAGCTGTTAAACCAACAGACTGGGGCTTAGTTATTTGTTTTGTAAGACTTGGTACTAAATGGCAGGTTTCAAACAGCATCCCGAAGATCCCTGTGTCGGCGGTTCACCCTGGTCATATGAACACTTCCAAGCAGAAGACCTGCTCCCGGGTAATTCCGAAGATACCCTGGTTGTGTCTCAAGCTGTGGCTTCCTATGGCAACCAATGCAATTGAGATGGTGGTTGTTGAACCACGGGTTCTTCATTCAGCAATTGAACAAAAAAGAGGCTTGGACCTGGATTGCATTCCTGTAAACCGCCGCTTCGCGGTTCCGGATCTCAAGCCCCGCAGGGGCGTGACAGACCAGCCCAGGGCGCGAGCCCTGGGATATGCTGCTCAGCATTATTAATACCGCTCACCTAATATCCGGCGAATTGGGGACTACGGTCTTGTACTTTGCCACCAGCTTGTCCCAGTTTCGGGGCAGGTCGATTTTCCTGGTCACGAAACTGTTTTCCCAACCTCCCGCGCTCCTCAGGAGTCCTATCCAGGCGCCGGGTCCGCCGGCGACCACAATCATGAGATCGTCGGCGCTTAGCTTTGTCGGCAGTATTGGTGTGCCCTGGCCGCCTTGAGCCGGGGGAAATGGTGGAGCTGAATTTTCCAATATAAATTCCTTGATCCTCTTTTTTGTCCACCCTTCGCTTGATAGCACCTTGGCGTGCGATGGAACCACCAGCAGACAAGACATGCTGCCCGGATTCAAGCTCGCGTAGGTTTCGACCAGGCCTTTCGCGTTCGTATCGCGCGGAATGGTTTGGATATAGGTGTTTGGCAAAAACATGGTCACGGTGCTGTCTTCTCTTTTAAATCCGCGTTCAACGTGCAGCGGTTCCCATGGGCTCTCTTCTTCATACTCACCGAGGACCAGACTGTATTTGCCGGGGTTGCCCAAAACTCCCATATCTTCGACACCTTTTCTGGCTCCGCCGATGTTTTTAACGATCAAACCTATCGCACGTCCGATAGCGGCGTTGGCGATATCTCCGGGACTCAGTGCGCCCGAACTGCAATTGACGTGGATATCGTTGCGTATCGGCCCGTTGACCACAAAGAACGGCGCCCACGAGCCCGTGCTGACCTCAAAGGTGTCAAATCTGGATCTCGGATCCGTCAGAGTTTGCACCGCCGCAATCAGGACCGGCATGTGCGTGGGGAGAGCTCCCGCCATGACTGCGCTGATGGCAATCTTTTCAACCGTGGCTTTTCCCAGCCGCGGGATCAGTTTGGCCACTACATGGTCGGCCGGCAGATCCGTCCCGGTCATGATTTCCGCTACTGCTTTTTCGGTGGGCGGCGCAATCGCCAGACCATCGGTCCAACCGTTGCGGTAAAAGAAGCGATTGACTTCTTCGTAGCTGCCGGTGAAGACAATACGGGGATGTTTGTCGATTGATTGCTTTGGTGATTTCTCCTCAGCGGTCAGCGGCTTGGTTAATGCTTCAATGATGCTTTCCATCGCCGCTGCAACGCCCGCTTCAATCTCTGATTTTACGTTGGTCTCACAAGGCACGGAGGTTCCGAGGACTCTTATCCCCGGCATGCCTCGGCTCGATGCCGCTGCGTGCGCGTCTGTGACAAAGCCTTTATTGGCCAGTAACACGACTGGCTTGCCAAAGTCCTCGATGGCAATTCCGTTGTATACGAGGAACTTTGTGCAGGACCCTCAATCTCCCACCGCCAGAATGACGGCGTCCACTGCTTTCACCCAAGCGAAGAATTGTTCGCGGTTTTTTGTCTCCGTTTCGACAACATTTGCTCCGCGGGAATCAAAGAGGCTGGTCTCACAATTGGGGTACATTGCCTTCAATCGTTTTTCCACTTCTGCGACGATCGGCCGGGAAGCGCGCTTGAAGTTGGCAAACAAACCGATTTTCTTGCCCGCGAGCGTGTCCAGCCGCGGTGAGATTCCCCGGGGCGCTATCGGGTCCACTTCCGCCCAAGGATTAAGAACCTTGAATTGGGAATCTGCCGTGCTCTTGCCGGACTGGGCTTTGGAAGGTTGTTGTCCCGCCGTGAAAGCAAAAGCCCCCAGCATTACGGCAACAAAGATTTTGCGCATACTGCTCCCTCCTCATCGACGGATTATGACATTTTGCCTTGAATTCCCGACATCAATTTTGCTGCAGGTCGGAAAAAGCAGGGTGACATTTCCAGACGAGCATCAAGATGTTGCTCGCAAATCTGCGGGTCAAATTGAAGGCGGAGGTGGTTTATACTTGAATAATGAGTAGTGGCAATGCGGAATTTAGCTATTACCTGCGGACGAGCGTCACAAGGTACGGCCGAGCTTCGGCTGCTTCATCGATCGGCATACGATGCCCCGCAGTAATTCGAAAGTCTAAGCGGTGCCCTCTATGCCTACTTCCCATTCGGGGGCGCGACAAAAACCTGCTGCGGCGCAAAAACCTTTGCCGCCCGATTGCCCACCTTGAGCTCCAAGCGCTGGATCTCGGGCTTGTCCCGCAAACCGGAATGAAAGCTCAGCCGATATTGGTTCTGGAGTCGCCACGAGATTTGGTCAAGGCATGGGCTGATGGAAACCGGCTCTCCGTTGCCCTCACAACAATAACCTCCGCCGGTTGTCGTACTAGGCGATTTTCGGCGGCTTCTGCCAACTCAAGAGCCGCTCCATATTGGGTGGCGCCTTATAGATCTTGACGTGGTCCTTCAGGGCGGGCCCAAGGATCTCGATTTTGCTTAAGTCTGCCTGACCCAAACCCGCCGGGGCGCAGTAGGTCAGGTACCCGATCTTGCCGATGCCAAATCCCATCAGCTCCGCACTCACGGTGTCGGCGGCAAGCCAGTCGGTGCTGACGACGCAGACGCGGTGGTCGACCGGCGTACCGTTGATGGGCCCATCCCCCTCCATGCCCTCAAATCCATCGATTACCGCCAGATGCGGATGCAAACGTGACGCCAGGGCGGCGAGATTGTAGTTGATGCCCAAAACTCCCCCGCCGTGGATGATCGGTTTATCTGAAATACCCATGACGCCCTGCGCCGGGGCGGGTTCCTTGATTGCAGAGCCGACGACAACATTCTTAAGTGAAAACGTCGCTACCACCATGTCATGGGTTTTGATCTTCGCGGCTGAGATGATGAAATTGTTCGGGTCAACCATCATCTTGGACACTCGGCAGCGACGCGGACGCAAATCCGACTGATTCATGCAGTACAGCGCTTCAAACCCTGTTTTATCCAATTCCACCAGCTTGACGCCATATTTGCCGACGAACTTGTTGTAGCCGTAATTTGCAAAACCTTCGAGCGTCGAACCGCCGCCCGGCGATTCAGCGATTACCACGTTGGTTTTTCGGATGGACTTGAGGAACTCGAGGATCCCATCGAGCTGATCGGCGTGGGTAGCGCACAGCGGCTTGTCAATATTGACGTTGTTAACTTTCAGGATGACAAGTTTATTGCCGATGGCCTGCGCGATCTCCTTTTCGAAGAGGCGCAGGGCGCGAAAAGTGTTGTCTGTTCGGCTGTCGCCTGTTGTCAATGCCACGCGCGCCGGAGGCGCGGTAACTATTGCCGGGGCGGGAAAGGGAAACTGAAATGGATCGGCAACCGATGCTGAGCTGTTTTGGGCGCGCGCGACACGGGTGAGGTGCAGTCCCCCGGCCACACTCAAACCGCCGAAAACCGAAGTCCTTAGAAACCGACGGCGAGAACAAGAATAATGCAATGACATAACCCCTCCCTTCCAGAGTATAAGAGCTCGGCTTATTCGCCTGTTTTCCGGATCATAACATGGAATAACCTCCTCCACTTGCCTTCCTCTGTGAGGCTTCCTGATTCCACCCGCTCTGCAGGTGGAGTGTTAATGCCGAGATGTTACTCCTCCCACTGGTAAACCACTTCTCCCAAACCCAGCCCACCAGTCATGGGACCCTTGGTGATGCTCATCTTCGCGTCGAGCACCTTGACGGGGCCGAAGAAGGTCAGCGGGTCGTGGGGGCCGTCGAAGAACTGAACCGTGGCGGAACCCTTTGTGTTCGTGGTCACGGCCTTCGTTGCTGAGCTGGAGCCACTGCTTGGAGGAGCAGTACAGCCAACACAAACAAGCTGAGTTAGAGGCGGAACCGAAATCGAAGCGTTGGGAATGCGCTTCACCAGGTAAGTGGGCATCATAACCGGCCATGCGACAGCAGGGGTGGAATTGGATATTTTATATTCCACTTTCATCAGCGGAATGCTGCCCTGGTCTTTCTGCTTGTTGCACGTAATAGTCCAGCCGGTAGCAGTCTGGGTCCAGACGATTTCCGACATTTTCTTCGGCCATCCCCAGATTTCCCGCCCGGCGATGAGTCCCATATCGCTGTCGATATATTCGATGAGCGTACTGGAGCCGACGCGATCTTTCCATTTAACAGGAACGTTGATCTGGATCTCGTGGACATTAAACCCTTCACAATCCGGGCTCCAACCCATCTGCAGCACAAACAGATCCTCATCGCCATTCTGTTCCAGGGGCCGGGAAAGCGCCCGTTTGATCGCCCCCTTCGGAGCCCGGCACAAGATCTGAAGACCGTGATTATTGTTGAAATGATGGGGCAGCGGCGGGTACGGCGGTGAAAACTCAGGAGATGGAACAAAATTTGCCCGCGCAGGCTTTGCGTTTTTATCTTCAGCAGTGCACAGCAGCAGCGAAACTGCAAGAACTGCGCCTATGCAAGCCATAGCAATAAACAATGTATTCCGTTTCATTCCGTAGTCCTCCTTTCAATATTCCTTTGATCCGGACACCTCTACCGAATAATTTGATCTAAATACCTAACACTTGAGTGCGGCTGAGAAAAGAACAATCGTAATCTCATCTTTAGCAATTGTCCCGATGTATTGTTCCGGGACAGAGCGCCATCTCCTAACCGCAACACCGGTCATGGGGGCCTGTTTCTCGACAGCTAATTCCCGAGAGATCTTAATAACAGCCCAACGGCAAAAAGCCTTCCTCTGCGCCGATTCCTTTGTCCAGGACTTCAAGTCGCCGGCGTTATAAAAGGGAAAAACCATGTGGCGGTGCCCCGGAATTTCCCCGATACAAGCAAAAGGTTGCAAATAAAAAATTCTTAAACAAAAATCGTCTTATACACCGTCGATTTCAGAAAGGAGATCCTATGGTTCGGTCACTCGTCAGCATTGCGATTCTCTTTTGCAGCACCTCATTCGTTCAAGCAGAAAGCGCCGCAGCCAGCCAGGAGAAAGGATGCACCCGGGCAGTGCTCCAAGCAGCGGTTGACAGCTACCTGGCAGCCCAGGGGGCGGGAAATCTGTCCAAGATGTCCTTCGCTTCCCAAGCCAAGTACATTGAGAATTTGGCCGAGATCAAGAAGGAGCAGGGCCTCTGGAATACTCCCTTACCCATCACCTTCCATCGCAGCCTTCTCGACGTCGACAGTTGCCGGACGTTCACTGAAGTAATTGTGACTGAAGGCGCCAACCCCTACGTTCTTGGGACACGCCTGAAAGTCGAGGACGGCAAGGTCTCGGAAATCAACAGCCTTATTACCAAGAAGAGTGACTGGCTTTTCAACGCTGAAAATTATCTGAAATACTCGAAGGCGGAGGACTGGAGAGTTTTGAATGCCAACGAGCGCGTTGACCGTCAAACATTGATCAACGCCGGTAACTCGTACTTCGATCATTTTTCGGATAATACAATAGCGGTACCTTTCGGCACGCCCTGCGCCCGACTTGAGGGAGGAGCGTATACCGCCAGAAACTTCGATGATCCTAATGCCACTTGCAATATCGGTTTCCCTGTAGACAAGCTGCCGATCGTCAACCGGAGCTATGTGGTCGACGTGGAGATGGGAACGGTCAATATTTTTTGCCGCTTCGGCAATCCCCCCGGTGTGCCGGATTCCCATACGTTCCGATTGGTCAACGGAAAGCTCCGATATGTTCACACGCTGAGCGCTAGTGTCCCTGGCCTGAGCTTCGACAAAATTATGGGTCAACAGCCCAAGGCAAAGCCGAAGGGGCAGGCTCCGGGTGACACGAAGTGATTTGTCAGGCAGTTCGTCTGAAAACGGGCCTTCCCGTCAGTAATCCGTTTTGTGGCGGACAATCAATCGCCGTATTCTGAATGGAACCGGAGTGGTTTGTCGACGGTTCCGGGCTATCAATCCCCTTAATAGGACCGTATTCTGTTTGTAAACTGCAGCCAATTTGCGGCTGTGAGCCTTCTTCAAAGGGTTAACCTGGTAACAAAAAATCCGGAGGGAAACGCCACACCCTTTTCAGAGTGACAATCTTCTTCGTCCCTGACCGATATCTTCGCCCGCTCCGCTGTCTCTGCCGGAGCTGTGCTATGCTGCGCTTTCAGCGTTTGGGATGGCAACCTTTCACTATCACTACATCTGTTACAGGGCGCCGGCTAGTGTCGCGTTGCTCAAGAGAGTTGACTTAATATGATGGAATGTGGGATCGCATGACATCCAGGTCCGAAGGACCGATCGTGAATAGGCCCGGCCGTCAGGCCTCCGGATTGACACTGCCAAAAACCGGGCAGAATAGGTTAATCCATTTGTAAAACACTACACTAGTGTTTGAAATCTAACAGGAGAAGGGGAATGACGACTGCATCTGAAAAATATGATGAACGTGTTCGAATCTGGAAAAGTCCATCCGGAGTTCGATTTGCCAGTCAGTCAGTAGAGCAAGCTTACCAACAGCGCGTCCAGATGCTTGTCGATGCCATTGAACTCAAGAAACCGAAAAGAGTTCCTGTGGCGCTGAATGTTGGCTTTTACGCATGCACATATGCAGGCATAACTCCGAAAGAGGGCACATACGATTACGCCAAGCTTGCCTATGCAATAAAGAAGTTCAACGCCGATTTTCTTCCGGACACTTTAACCAGCGCGTTTTATTGTGGTCCCGGCAAGGCATTGGAGATTGTCGACTACGTCGATCCCGATATCCCTGCGGGCAAAACCTTGTGGATCTTTGATCAGACGGATATGAAAGAAGTGAAGAAGCACCTCTCCGGTTGGGCCTGCTTCGGCGGCAACGTACCTTCATCGCTGCTGAGAGTGGCCGGTCCGCAGGAAGTAAAAGACTGCGTCAAACGGCTGATCGACGAGGTCGGGCAAGATGGCGGCTATATTCTTTCAAACGGCGCCGTGCTGGATGAGGCCAAGCCTGAAAACTTGCATGCTTTGATCGATTTTGCCAAGGGATACGGTATTTACACATAGCAATTTCCAGGGTGCTTCCTTCTGTCGAGGGATGTTAGAATCACAACCACATAATCATGACCATCGTTAGTATTGACCTAATGGGAGACACCAAAATGCGAACAACGATTCTTTCATTGTGGCTTGCATTTGCTTTTATCAGCCTGGCGATCGTGGCTGCGCCTGCGGCGGACCTGGAATCCTGCGCGAGTCTGGCAAAGCAAAAGCTCGACAACGTGACGATCAGCTCCGCTGTCTTCATGAATGATCCGCTCGGTTTCCTGCCGCCCAAGACTCCCGGAGTTTTCGGCACTCCCTCGGGACTGAAGGTTTCGGCGCAGTTCTGCCGCGTAATTGGATTTATTGAGCCGGTGAAAAATTCGCACATCGAGTTTGAAGTCTGGCTGCCGCCCGCCGCCAAGTGGAACGGCAAGTACTTTGCCGTCGGCAATCCAGCGTTCGAAGGCGCAATCAAATACCAGGGACTGGCCGGTGCCATAGAAAAAGGGTATGCGACGGCCTCAACCGACACCGGTCATGAGGATCCCGGCCATAAATGGGCGATGGGCCATCCTGAAAGCGTGGTGGACTGGACGCATCGCGCAGTGCACGAAACGACGGTCGTTGCCAAGCGTTTGATACAGGGGTTTTACGGCAAAGCGCCCAGCTACTCGTACTGGGACAGCTGCCATAATGGAGGGCGCCAGGGACTCGCTGAGGCGCAACTTTATCCCGAGGATTTCGACGGCATCGTGGCGGGCGATCCTGCCTACTATCTCACGCACCTGCAAGCGGGCTCGGAATATTTGAGTTGGGTCGCGTTGAAAGACGGTACGGACGCGCCCGCCTTCATTCCGCCGGCCAAATATGCGGCGCTCCATCGTGCGGCTCTGGATGCCTGCGATGCCAAAGACGGCGTGAAAGACGATGCGATTGAGGATCCGACCCGGTGCAATTTTGATCCGGCATCCATTCAGTGCAGGGGAGCGGATAACGCGTCTTGCTTAACCGCACCGCAGGTGGAAACAGCCCGGCGCATCTATGCGGGCGCAAAGTTTGCCGACGGCACCCAGATCTACTCGGGTTTTGAACCGGGCAGCGAACTGGTCTGGAACGCCATGATCGCCGGCCCCGAACCGCTCTTTATTAACAACGGCTTTTTCAAGTTCATGGCATTCCAAGATCCGGATTGGGATTTTAAAACCTTTGATATTGACTTGGATACCCGCAAGATCGACGCGCGCCTGGGACCTGTCATTAATACAACCCAGACCGATCTGAAAGCCTTCAAGGCGCATGGTGGCAAGCTCCTCATGTACCAGGACTGGAACGAGACTTGGGTCCCGCCGCGGACCGCCACCACCTATTACAATAGTGTTGTCGCAACCATGGGAGGGGAGAACCAGACCAAGGACTTCTTCCGGTTGTTCATGATTCCGGACTTTGGCATGTGCGCGGGAATGTCTCAAGGAACCTTCGACGCGCTGGGCGCGGTGCAGAAGTGGCGGGAGCAAGGCATTGCGCCGGATCAAATCAAGGCTACCTATTCCGACCGCGGCCGCGTCTACAAAGCACGGCCGGTGTGCCCGTATCCGCAGGGGGCAATTTATAATGGAAGCGGCGAAACGACCGACGCCGCAAATTTCCACTGTGGTACGCCGACCTGGTGAAAGCTTGTTCTTCGCGTTTTTACAGGGGCGACCGGAAGGTCGCCCCTAAGCCGGTGCTCCCAGATACGTTGTCCTTGAAGATGCCGGAACCGGCGGACGTGCCACAAAACAGGATTCACTGGGCGCTTGCGGGCTCGCGAAACAACAACAGCTTCTCTCCACGAAACCTCGATCATCCCACTTATCTTTTCGATTGTCCGCTGCCCTGAAATTCGTCTACGGATATCCTGGAGGCTTCGAGTACAATCATCGGCGTCAAAACCATTCTACATCCTGAAAATGAGTAATCAGACTTCTAGGGAGGTTTTATGATTCGGAAAATCGTGTGTGTGGCTATCTCGCTGGTCAGCGTCTCTCTGGTTCGCGCACAGACGGAATGCACTCGATCGATGCTTCAGGCGGCGGCAAACAGCTATATCGAAGCTCAAAAAGCAGGGGATCTGTCGAAGATGGCCTTGGATCCCAAGGTGAAGTTTATAGAAAACATGAGCGATACCACGAAGGAGAAGGGGCTCTGGAATACCGCGTTGCCCATTACTCTTCAACACAGTATTTACGACGTTGGACGGTGCAAAACATTCAGCGAAATAATTGTCACCGAGGGTAAGCCTTATGTTATTGGAACCCGCCTGACAGTCAAAGACGGAAAAGTCACCGAGATCGACAGTCTTATAACGAAGGAAGGCGACTGGTTGTTTAACGCGGGGAATTACCTGAAATATTCGTCGGCTGACAATTGGGATGTCCTGCCTGTCGACGATCGGGTCAGCCGGCAGAATTTGATCGATGCGGGCAACCAGTACTTTGATTTTGTGTTTATGGATAAGGGCATCCGGCCGCCGTGGGGCACTCCGTGCGCCCGGCTGGAGGGCGGTGCGTATACCAATGCCAACAATGAATTCAAAGACACATGCCAGATCCCTGCTCCTTTGGGGAATATGTATATTATCAACCGGAGTTATGTGGTTGATGAAGAAATGGGAACCGTCAATGTCTTTTGCCGTTTCGGAGGCGCCACCGGCATGCCCGATTCCCACCTCTTCAGGCTGGTCAACGGGAGATACCGCTGGATTCACACTTTAAGCGTAAACTTGACCGGCAAGCCCGTCGTCATCCCCAAGAAGCAGCCGGCGAATTAGGCAGAGTTGCATGGCGGTGCCGGGAGCGCTGAAAGCGCGGCGCAGCAAAGCCCAGGGTGAAGGAGGACGCGAAGCGTGCTCCGGAACCCTGGGCTTGGAATGGGATTCGGTTAAGCCCTGAAAGGGCGGCGCAGGCTGTAAATTTCTTCACCTCAATAAGAGATTGTTTTGCACTTCTAATCGAAAAAGATCTGCAAAAACCTGCTTCGCCCTTGCAGGGCTTTCTTTCCCTTCGTTCTAACCCAGGGCTCCGGCCGCTTCGCGGCCTTCGCCCTGGGCTTTGCTCTGCCGCGCTTTCAGCGCTTGGGATAGATCTCCCTAGCTTGACGCACATGCCCTACACTTCCTTAAATCCGCGCAAATCCGCGGTTAAATTAAATCGGAAATTCATCGTGATCGCGGCCAATCTGCGATAACATCAGGCAGCGCTACATCACCAGGGAGGACCCGAAAATGGGAGGAAAGCACGAGCATTTCATCAAACCTTTGAGCATCGGCGAAATAAACTGGGAAGAGAAAAGCCGGCCGGGCGCATCGGTGATCGGACCGGGCAACGCGAAAAAGGAAGTATGGTTGAATGGCCGGGATCATTTGGAAGGGCTGAATTTCAACTTTTCCTGGGGAGTGCACAATTCGCTTGGTGACTGGCACGCCAGTTCAAAATCGCATGTACATTCTTATCCAGAGTGTCTTTTCTTCGTAGGTCTCGACACGGCGAATGTCAATTATCTCGGCGCCGAAATCGAGTGTTGTTTAGGGAACGAACAGGAACCCTACAAGTTCAACGAGCCGACGGTGGTCCTCATTCCCGCCGGGGTTCCTCATGGCCCGATCGCAACCAAGAGATTGTTCAGCCCCAAGGGTTTCGGTTTTTATGCGGCGGCCCTTGCCCCTGCATTTGATATCGCCTGGGCAGAAAAAAGTCCTGACGCGAGACCGATTCAATCGACGGGGAAGTACGCCCATCTGGTTAAATCACTAAAGTCGGGCGTGATAATCGAGCGGGGGAAATTGAATCCTTCCAGGCTGACTCCGCAGCAGCTGGCCCGACTCGAGGCGCTGCAGGTAAAGACTGGATTCAAACCGGGCCCCGGAAATGCCGATCACCTCATCTGGACGTTTGGAAAAGATCTAGAAGGATTCAACGTGAATATCGCCTGGGGGTTTTGCAGCCGGCCCGGGATCTGGCACCGCGGCGTTGGTGCACACTTCCATCCAGCAGATGAAATTATGATCTTCCTCGGCATGGACCCGGACAATGTGGGCAGTCTGGGGGCAGAAATAGAGATCGATCTGGGAAAAGAACATGAGAAGTACCTTTTCGATAAACCCTCGGCAATTGTCTGCCCTGCTGGTTTTCCGCATGCTCCGATGGTGACCAGATGGGTGGATAAACCGTTCGCGTTCATTTTGATTAATCTGGCCGGAGACGAGACCATGTCTTTCGAATAAATGTTCGCGTCGTCGCTATTGAAAAAATTTTCTGAGATTATCGCGGGAGGAAAATTGAAATGGAAACAGGAAAATACGAGCATTTATTTAAACCTCTAAAAATCGCTGAGAGACCCGGGCAGGAGCAGGCATTCAAGAATACAGGCAATGCAGACGTCAATCGTTGGCTGAACGGCAGAGACCATCTGGAAGGGTTAGAGCTTAACTTTTCATGGGGCTTCTATACCGGCTTGGGGGATTGGCATCCGGGGATGGATCCTCACGTGCACCCTTATCCGGAATGCCTGGTCTTCGTCGGACTGGATCCTCACAAACCTGAGTATCTGGGCGCAAAAATCCAGTATTGCCTGGGAAAGGAACTGGAAATCCATACGTTCGACAAGCCCTCGGTCGTCATCGCCCCCGGCGGTTTTTTCCATTGTCCTTCGGTAACGCTGGATGTCACCAGCCCGATAGGATATAGCTTTTTTATCATTTCCCTGGGTGCGGATCCGACGACCAGATGGCTTGGAGACGGAATAACGGAAGAACAGATCCAGCGCATGCAGGGAGCGGCAACCGCTGGAGGGTTGAAACCGCCCATGAATTCTTCTTTCGGCAAAAAGAAAGTCCATATTTTCGAAGAGACTGTGACGCACGGGAACGTCAATGCCCGCTTTATAAAGCCTCTCAAGCCGAACACTATGGCTGCGCGTGAATTGACGGCGGAGGAGAAGGCGCAATACGGGGAGATGGCCCAAGGCGGGCGTAAGCCTGGGCCGGGAATGACGGAGAACGCGGTGTGGATGTTCGGCAAGGATCTCGAAGGCATGGACGTTAATTTTTGTTGGGGCATTCAGACGTCGCCCGGCTTGTGGCTGCGCGGTCCGGGTCGCGGCGCGCACGTTCATCCCGTTGATGAAGTGTTGCTTTTCGCAGGCACGGACCCTTCGGATATCGATTGCCTCGGAGCCGAGATTCAGATCGACATGGGGCCGGAGCATGAGAGATATATCATTGACAAGCCGACGGCTGTGGTTTGTCCTGCAGGCGTGGCGCATAATCCGATCGCGACCAGATGGGTGGATAAACCCTTTGGATTTCTTTTGATGTCTCTCGGCGCCAAACACGAAACCACCTATATTGATTAACCAGGAGACAGCGCTGAAGTGCCGCGATTCTCAGCCCTGTTGTCAAAGGCGGTGCTCTATTGAAAGGATGGCCCATGAAACGAATGGGAATCGTGCTGGCGCTTGGAGTGGTAATGATGACACGTCTCAACGGGAAGGAGGACAAGCCTCCCCTTCAAACGCCCTTGCCTGACGACCCATACCTGTGGCTGGAAGATATTACGGGCGACAAAGCGCTGGCCTGGGTGCGGGAACGCAACGCGGAATCGGAAAAGGAGCTGGGGGGAGAGTCCTTCAAACAGATGCAGGCCGGCATCCTCAAGATCCTGGATTCAGAGGCGAAGATCCCCTTTATCAATAAACTGGGTTCCTATTACTACAACTTCTGGCGGGATGCCAGAAATCCCCGCGGGCTATGGCGTCGCACTACTCTTGAGGAGTACCGCAAGCCGGAACCAAAGTGGGAAACAGTGCTCGATGTCGACGCCCTCGGAAAAGCTGAGAAGGAGAGCTGGGTCTTTCATGGGGCGCAGTTTTTGAAACCTGACTATCGCCGGTGCCTGATCTCGCTTTCCCGCGGCGGTTCCGATGCCAGTGTCGTTCGCGAATTCGACGTGATCTCGAAATCTTTCGTCCGAGATGGATTCCAGCTTCCTCAGGCGAAAAGCCGTTGCAGCTGGATCGACGCCAATACGATTTTTGTGGGAACCGATTTCGGCCCGGGTACCCTGACTGCCTCCGGGTATCCGCGGATGGCAAAAATCTGGAAGCGGGGAACGCCTCTTTCAGATGCCAAAATTGTCTTCGAAGTGCAGGAAACGGATGTTTCAGGCGCCGCTGCGCATGATCCTACGAAAGGTTTCGAGCGGGATTTCCTGGTGCGCACTCCTTCATTTTTCACGGAAGAGGTTTTCCTGCTGCGCAAGGACGGCTCCAAGCAGAAGATTGATATACCCGAGGATGCCGAGAGTTCAGTAAACCGCGAGTGGCTCCTGGTAAAGCCACGAACTCCCTGGACAGTCGGCGAAAAAACGTATGCTGCAGGTTCCCTGGTCGCTGCCAGGTTTGACGACTACATGGCGGGGAAACGGGAACTGACCGTATTGTTCGAGCCCACGGCTACGACTTCTCTGTCCGAGTATAACTGGACGCGGCACCACCTGATCCTGAATGTGCTCGATGACGTGAAGAACAAGCTTTATTTTCTGACTCCGCAGCAGGGCAAATGGAAGCAGCAAGCGTTTGAAGGGGCTCCCGCCATCGGGACGCAATCAGCTTGGGGAGTCGATCCGGATGAATCCGACGAATGTTTTATGGAAGTCACCGACTTCCTCACACCCACAATACTTCATTATGGCACTCTCGGGAAGCCGATGGAAAAGCTCAAGGAGGAGCCGGCATTTTTCGATGCGTCCGACCTGGAGATCAGTCAACACTTCACCCGGTCAAAAGACGGGACACGGATTCCCTATTTTCAAGTCTGCAATAAGAAACTCGCACTGGACGGATCCCATCCGACTCTGCTTGCCGGATATGGCGGATTCGAGGTTTCCGAGGTTCCCAGCTACAACGGAGTCATCGGGCATGCATGGATGAGCCGGGGAGGCGTGTATGTGTTAGCCAATATCCGCGGCGGCGGGGAATACGGCCCCCAATGGCACCAGGCGGCTCTCAAACAGAATCGATTGCGCTGCTACGAAGATTTCGCAGCCGTGGCACAGGATCTGGTGAACCGCAAAGTGACTTCAGTAAAACACCTGGGAATCGCTGGTGGCAGCAACGGCGGTCTGCTGGTGGGCAACATGCTCACACTTTATCCGCAACTGATCGGCGCGGTTGTATGCCAAGTGCCTCTGCTGGACATGAAACGCTATTCGCACCTGCTGGCAGGCGCTTCCTGGATTGAGGAATATGGTGATCCCGACAAGCCCGAGGAGTGGGCTTTTATCAAAAACTTTTCGCCCTATCAAAACGTCAAGGCGGGTGTTTCCTATCCCCCCACCTTGTTCATGACAACTACCAGGGATGATCGCGTGCATCCGGGCCACGCGCGCAAGATGATGGCCCGGATGAAAGCACTGGGCTGCGATGTGCGCTATTATGAAAACATCGAAGGCGGCCATGGAGCCGGCGCCGACAACAAACAGGCTGCGCATTTCCAGGCAATGGAATTTAGTTTTTTGTGGCAAAAGCTGACGCGATAACGGCCGCGGGCAGTTGGATAACCGACCGACCGCTCCTACACCTCTTCCAGCGGGAACCCTATGACCTTTCCCTGCGTATCTGGGGAGGAAGGTAGATCCAGGACGTTATAAGGCGAACACTGAGGTTCGCCTAATGTATTTGCTGCTATAATGAATTTCAAACAGCGCTGCAGCCAGAACGAGCGGGAAGATATCCGCTCGATGGTCGGTTGTGCCTTGTAACAATCATAAGTGATACGCAATTTTCCAATCGCTTGTGGTGTCGGACCATTTTTCGCAATCTCGTTTTTTTGAAATGAAAGGGCTATGCATATGAAAACCTTCTTGAAGGTTTGCCTTGCAGGTCTCTGCTTTATAGCACTCGACATTTCCCTCGGGCGAACTCAGGAAATGCCGGTTCGAATCAAAATCATGAAAGACGAAATGTCCAGAAACTTCCAGGCGCTGCAGAAAGAACAGTCGCCGCCGTATTACATCAGTTATTCCCTTGACGAGGTCCGGACACAACGCGTAACCGGAACCTTTGGGGCAATCACGGGCAAAGTCGAGGACAAAACGGCCCTTCTGCGAATCGACCTGCGGACAGGTTCTTATAAGCTCGACAACTCTCACGAGATTCGTGGGGACGCTTTGAGCGCGCTCCGCTCGCGGTCTTCCTCCGCGATCCGTGCTCCCATCAATGAGGCGCCCGAGGGGTTGGCGGTTATTCTATGGAGGGAAACCGACAAAGCTTATAAGAACGCCGTCGAAACTCTTTCAAGGGTCAAATCGCAGCAGAGCGTGAAAGTCGCCGAGGAAGACAAATCAGATGATTTTTCCAAAGCCGAGCCGCATGTGTCGATCGAAAAGCCGGTGGAGATCCAGGTAGACCTGGATAAATGGGCCGGGCGCATACGAAAGTTCACTGAACCGTGCAGCAAGCACACGTCTATTAGCGGCTGCAGCGGAGTCTTTGTGAGCGAGGTCAGACAGAAATATTTGGTGGACACCGAAGGCACGGTCGTTTCAGCGCCGGCCAACTATATGCGGCTTCAGATTTCTGCCAATGTCAAAGCAGACGACGGAATGGAATTGCCCCTATATTTGAGCTATTTCGGATTCAAGGAAGCCGATCTCCCATCCGAAGCCGCCGTCCTGAGCGACGTCAATGCCATGATCGCCAACCTCGAGAAACTGCGAACTGCTCCGCTGGTGGATCCGTATACCGGTCCTGCAATTCTTTCCGGCGGGGCAAGCGGAGTTTTCTTTCACGAGATTCTCGGCCACCGTCTGGAGGGGCATCGCCTGAAGAGCGAATCGGAAGGTCGGACCTTCAAGAAGAAAGTGGGCGAGTCCGTCCTTCCCGAGTTTATCTCCATTGTGTTTGATCCGACCATACGGAGCTACCACGGGCTTGTGCTGTCCGGAGCGTTCACGTTTGATGACGAAGGGACCAAAGCCGAGAGGGTTGTATCGATCCAGAACGGTATCCTCAAAGATTTTTTGATGAGCCGCAGCCCTGTTGACCGCTTCCCGCGCTCAAACGGACACGGGCGCTCGCAGCCGGGCGTGAAACCCGTGAGTCGTCAATCCAATCTGATTGTGGAATCGACGAATATGCTTTCAGAAGAGACGCTGAAGCAACGGCTCATCGAAGAGTGCAAAAAACAGAACAAACCCTTCGGACTGATGTTCTCAGAAATTTCAGGCGGGTATACAGCCACCGGAAGGTCTTCGCCCAACGCTTTCAATGTAACTCCTTTGGCCGTTTACAGGATATATACAGATGGGAGGCCGGACGAACTCGTGAGGGGAGTCGATCTGATCGGCACGCCGCTGACCGTGTTCGGCAAAATAATGGCGACCGGATCCAAGCTCGAGGTTTTCAACGGAATCTGCGGAGCTGAAAGCGGCAACGTTCCTGTTTCCGCTGTTTCCCCCGCGATACTCGTCTCGGAGATCGAGGTTCAGAAAAAGTCAAAATCACAGGAGAAGCGGCCGATTCTACCGCCTCCTACAAAAGGCATAGGATTTCCGGCAGGAGGTGCAAAATGAAAAGACGATTGTTCTTTTTGGCGATTCTTCTGGCCTTTTCCTGCTGCGCGCAAGCGCAGAATAAGGTGATTCTCAGTGCGATGAAGGATGAGCTGAAACGATCCATGGAACAGCTCAAACTGGAGAACGAAGCCGGTCCCTATTATATTTCCTATCATCTGAACGATACCTACTCCTTGAGAATAGCCGCGGATTCCGGATGCATCACCGCGAATTCCGAAAGCAGGGGACGGACTTTAAACATGAACCTGCGAGTGGGAAGCTACGCTCAGGATAATTCCAATTTCACAAGTGTTTCAGGCTTGTCGAATACGGCAAGCCTCCTTTCGGGCCTCGTCGGCGTCGCAGCCCCTCTGGACGATGATTATGCCGTGTTGCGCAGGGAGATATGGCAGGCTACCGATAGAATTTATAAGTCCGCGCTGGAAAATCTGACGCAGAAAAAGGCGGCGCTCCAAAACACAGTTCAAAGCGCAGATTTGCCGGATTTCAGCAAAAGTGAGGCCGTATCCAACCTTGCGGCAGAAAATTCTTTTTCGGTGCAGAAGCAGACCTGGAGCCAGCTGGTGGATCAGCTCTCGAAGCTGTTTTTGGGTGAGCCCAAAATTCAAAAATCCAGGATTGATTTCACTGTGCTGATTGCGAATTCCTACCATGTCAATAGCGAAGGATCCGTATGGATCGAGCCCACTTCTACAACCCAGCTCAGCATTGCCGCCGGCACTCAAGCGGACGACGGCATGCCGCTCAATAACTATCGGATTTATACGGCTACGCGGCCCGAAGGCTTGCCTGGAAGGGCAAGTCTCGAAAGCGACATCAAGAGCCTGATTTCTGAATTGATAACGGCGCGGTCCGCTCCGGTAGCAACCGAATACAGCGGTCCTGTTCTTTTTTCGGCCCAGGCAGCCGGAGAACTCTTCAGCCAGGGTTTTGGCAATCTGATGGCGGCAAAGCGGTTGCCAGTTCTCGACAACCCGCAGATGAATTCAATGGTTCTGCGCTCTGAGAATCCGTTCCAAAGCAAAATCGGCATGAAGGTCGCGGCCGGTTTCCTTTCGCTCAAGGCAGCGCCGACTCTAAAAAGCTACAACCAAAAAGCGCTTCTCGGTTCCTATCGAATTGATGAGGAGGGCGTGTTTGCCCGCGATGTCAGCCTGGTTGAAAATGGAATATTGAAAGATCTGCTGACTTCGCGTACGCCTGTAAAGGGATTCCCGGAGTCAAACGGGCACGCACGAGGAGGTGCGGCGGCTCCCAGTGTTATTCAGGTAATCTCGACCCAGAAAAAGGCCTACGAGCAATTAAAGCAGGAACTCGTCCAAGCAGCAAAAGAGGAGGGATTTGAATTCGGGTACCTGGTTCGAGGAATCACGCCCCCTTCCGCGTCCCTTGGAGATGACAGCGCTGCCGCCGAGAGCATTCTCGGTTCGGCAATGGGTGGCTCTCAACAATCTCAGTTTAGGCTGACAAGGCCCTTTTTGATCTTCCGGGTTTATCCGGATGGAAGGGAGGAAATGGTCCGAGGACTCGATTTCGGAGCCATCAGCGTTAATGCTCTGAAGAATGTCCTGGCAACCTCGCAGGATGAGATCATCTATGACTATCCGGTCGGTATTGGGAATGTGCTGTCGGGTCTGGGCGGAATCATCAGTATGTTAGGAAGTTTGGGAAGCGGGGGCTTGTCCGATTATGCGACTGTGATTACGCCGTCGGTGCTTATCAGCGGCATAGATTTGGTCAAATCCAGGGGTACGTATCCAAAGCTGCCGATTGTGCCCTATCCGACAAAATAGTTTAGAAACCGTTTACGGGTTTACGCGTTCACGCGTGAACCCGTAAACGCGTGAACCCAAGATTGACAAGCCGCCTGCCGCCAGCCAATATCAGTAGTCAGGATACGAGCATTATGGAAAAAATCACTGATTGGAATCTCCTTTGGCGGGAGCTGGTTGAAATCAAATCACACAGCAGAAAAATAAAATGGGGTGGGGAACCGCCGGAAGATTTGTGGGCAGAGAGGGCGTTTCATTTCAGAGAGGGGGTCAAACGGCGCTGGGCGCGTCCGGACTCGAGCCGGGAGTTTATCCTCTCTCAACTGGATCCGAATGGAACCGTTCTGGACATCGGGGCAGGGACAGGCGCGTGGTCGGCGCTGCTCTCGTCACGTGTCAAGCATGTGACCGCTATCGAACCATCCGCTTCAATGATAGAAGTCATGCGCGAAAGCCTGGCCGCTGAGAATATATCGAACGTGTCGATCGTGAAGGGGGAGTGGCCCGATGTATCGGTCGAGCCTCATGATTATTCCCTGTGTTCGCATGCCATGTATGCTGCACTGGATTTGAAAGCCTTCGTCCGGCAGATGGTCGATCGGACACGACGCATGTGCTTTCTGCTGCTCCGGGCCCCGAGTATCGATGGCGTGCGGGCTGAAGCGGCGCTCCATTTGTGGGGCCAGCCGCTGGATAGTCCGAATTTTAGCATCGCGTACAATGTCCTGCTCCAGGCCGGGATTTACGCAAATGTACTGATGGAAAATACCGGCTTGTGGAAGCCGCGCACAAGTGCGAGCCTGGAGGAAGCTTTGGCAGATATGCGGCGCTTTCTGGCTTTGGATGATTCCGGCGAACACGATGAGTATTTGATGGATTTGCTCCGGCTGAGATTGGCCTGGAAAGAGGGGCGGTACGTTTGGCCGCCGGAAGTGCGATCGGCTTTGGTCTATTGGAATGCCGGCGCTTAGTGCTTCTCCGCGGTTCGCTTGAAAGTCAGTTCTGAAACCAGGATGCCGAATAAAACCAGAATCCCTCCCACCCCTTCCCGAAGAGTCAACCTCTGACCCAAAATCCAGAAAGCAAACAGAGCGGCAAAAAACGGCTCAAGACTGAAGATAAGGGCCGCGTGATTTGCAGTCGTAAATCTTTGCGCGTACGCCTGCACGGAAAACGCAAATGCGGTCGAAAGAATTCCGGTCACAAATAAAGCGAGGACGACTTGGGAGTTCCAGGTAATAAAAGGCTTTTCAACAAGAAGAGCTGCAACGGAGCATATAACAGCCGTTCCGGACATTTGGAGCAGCATCAGCTGTCTGTAATCGCTGATGGAGACAAATCGTCCCAGAAAAAGGATTTGAAATCCGAACATGACTGCGCAAATTAGGGTCAGGACATCTCCACTGCGCATCCAGGTTTCAGAAATATTTGCAAGAAGGAGAACCAACCCGATGGTTGCCAAGGTGACGCCCGCAATCGTCTGCAGTCGGGGGAGATGATGAAATATCAGAAGCCCAAACAACGGGACAAGAAGAACACTCAAGCTGGTGATGAAAGCCGAATGGGCTGGCCCGGTGCTGCGGAGCCCCAAGGTCTGAAAAACAAATCCGCCCACCATCACCAGAGACAGCACGAGACCCTGACAAGCCGTCTTACGAGACATCTTCCAGATCTGTGCCGGCATAAAAACCGTGATGGCCAGGGTCGCCACCCAGAATCTTAGCGCAAGAAAAAGGATCGGCGAAACGTGCTTCAGGGTTTGTTTGACAATGGTGAAGCTGCTTCCCCATATAAAGGTGATCAGGATAAGGGAAAGATCCGCTTGAATTGGCTTGGGGATTTTCATATTCGAAGTCTTTGCGCCTTTGAGTCTTCGAGTTTAACTCAGAGACCCGGTGACCCAAAGGCTCAAAGCCCTTTTTTAAGACATTCTGGCCCAGCGAATCAGCGTACCAAAGGTCGGCGGCTTGCCGAACATCAGAAGTCCGACCCGGAATACTTTGGCCGCAAATCGGAGCGCAACGTAAACTCCGGCTGCGCTCATGAGGATGGACAGCCCAACCTGCCACAATGCCGGCGGAGTATTGGATGCCATTCGAAGCAGCATTACGAAATTGCTAATTGGAGGAATGAAGCTCAGGACGACCGAAAGCATCGAGTTCGGATCCCGGCTTATCGGCATCATTAAAAACCACGGCAGCATGAGACAGAGCATCACAGGCATCATGAGCGATTGGGCATCGCGCAGCTCGCTTACGGCCGATCCGATGGCGGCCATGATGGCCGCAATCATGAAATATGCCAGCAGATAAGAAATGAAGAGAAAGAGCAGCAGCGCCGGTTTCAGGAGGCCGAGCATGGCGAATGACGCCAGTGCGACGATACCGAGTCCTGTATACAATGCAAGAATCAGGAATCCAACTGCCATCTGTCCAAGAATCTTTCCCGTCATCAGCTCCATCGGAGAGACGGCGGAGAGCAACACCTCAACGACCCTGTTTGATTTTTCTTCAACCACTGTAGTAAGCAGGGATTGTCCGCACGTGAGAATGGAGATAAGCAGCAGGATCATGAATGCAACCGGGAGAATCGAATTCCACATCATGCTGTTTTTCTGCTCCCCCTCCGCCGTGAGCGCGCGTGTTTCCGCTCGCTTGACCATCAGCAGCTTCACTACATTGTTTGCATCCAATCCTGCTTCCTGGAGGCGCGCGGCGCCGATTGCTTCCTGGATTCCGGAGTGGATATCTTCCACCAGCCGGTCGTCCAGCTGACCGCGCACGAAAAGATCGTAAGATGGCAATTCCGCATTTTGCTCCTCGGGTTTGATCGCATCCTGGTGAATAATGACAAGCGCCAGCCGAATCGACGGATCGCCATTTTTGTTCAAAAGGGGTCGCTTGAGCGGAATCTTTTCCTGTTCGACATCACTGCCGGCCGGCAGCACAACGGTCGAGATCTGAGGCATTTCCTCTGGTTTTCTTAAGTCGGGTGCGCGCGTTGACGCTCTCCTTGCATTCCCGCTGCCGATTCCGTTTCCCGCCATCCATTGCACCCGACTCTGGATTTCCGCTCGCCTCTCCGCGAAGCGCTGAGCGGTCAGGCTGACAGCGAGATTTCCGGCGACGATTCCCGTTTGATCGACAATGGCAACCTGCCCCTCGATCTTCGGCGGGCCTTCGGTGATCAGGCGCGGAATTAAAAAAACCATAAGCGCAATCAAGGTCGGGGTCAGAAGCACGCCAAGCACGAAGCCTTTGGTCATTACGGTCGCCAGAAACTCCCGAATTGCCACATACAGTATTTTTTTCATCGTCTTGCCTCCAGGATCTCTCCGCCATCTCTCAGGGATGCGCGGAGCTTTGCGTTCTCTTCGCTTTGCACCTCAGTTCCAGCGACAATGCTGATGAACACGTCCTCCAATGAAGGCCTCCGTATCTGAATTTGGGCCGGAACAACCGCACGAACGACCAAGGGAATCACTGACGAAGCGCTGGAGTCGCTCGCAAGTGTGATTTCCCATCCCACGCCATTCGACGTTATTTCGCGCACACCCGGAATCGAACGAAGCTGATCCATGTTTGCAGAGGGATCCAGCGGCTCAAACAGGATGTGCCGCGGATCGTTTGTCTGGCGGATTTCGGACAACGCCTGGTCCAACACCTTGTCTCCGAGGTGAAGCATAACGATGTGATCGCACAGTTGTTCGGCGTGAGCCATTACATGAGTCGAAAACAGAATGGTAACGCCCCGGCGATGTTCCTCCAGAATCAGCTCCCGCATCACCCGCTGATTTACCGGATCCAAACCGCCGAAGGGCTCATCGAGAATCAAAAGATCCGGGCGATGGATTACAGCAGTAATGAATTGGATCTTCTGCTGCATCCCTTTCGAAAGCTCCTCACACCGTTTTCGCTCGGTTCCGGGAAGCCCCATTCTCTGGAGCCAATGGCTGACCTGGCTTTTCAAATCCGGCGGATCCATTCCTTTCAGCCGGGCCATATAGACGAGGAAATCTCCCACGCGCATTTTCTTATAAAGTCCGCGCTCTTCGGGCAGATACCCGATGCGCTCCTTGGCTTCCAGCGCTGAGGAATGGCCGAGAACGTTCAGTTCTCCCTGATCGGGAAACAGAATCGACAAAATCATTCGTATTAAAGTCGTTTTTCCCGCCCCGTTCGGCCCGATGAGTCCATAGAGCGCACCTTCAGGTATCGACAGGTTGAAGCTTCGAACCGCTATTGTCTCGCCGAAAGCTTTCGTCACATTCTTCAGGATGACTGCGTTTGTCATATGCCTCTCCGGTTGGCTCACAAGATCTTAACCGCCGCGACGGATTCTACATCGGAAACGTCACAATGATGCTAACATTTGGAAATATGGATGGAAGGAAGCGTGCGGATATCAAACCCGGCGCGCGCGTGCGCGTCGTACAAAAACAGGACCAGCGTTCCGGAAGGCTAACCGAAGGTATCGTCTCGGATATCCTGACGAATTCTCCAACGCATCCCCATGGGATCAAAGTGCGGCTTGTCAGCGGAGTCGTTGGACGAGTAAAAGAAGTGCTATGAAGGATGCGGCGCGATAGGGAAGCGTTTCCCGCGCTACCGGACATCTGTCGGGAGCATGCCTGCGGCTCTGGCCGCTTCCAATCCGAGATCGCCGTCCTCGAAAACCTGACAGTACCTCGGTTCGATCCCCAATCTCCTGGCAGCTTCCAGAAATATGTCCGGGGCAGGTTTGGGTCTGATGTCGTCATCCGCAGACAGAATCACTTCAAAAAAGTCCTTCAGCTGAATAGCTTCCAATTCGAGTGTTACGTTTTTCCGGATTCCTCCGGAAGCAACGGCCATGGGGAGAACGCCACAATATTTCCGTACGATTTCGACGACGTGCGGGATCGATCGGAGTTCACGGGCATGCGCCCAGAAATACTCATGCTTGCAACGGACCGTCTCAATAGGATCGAGCGTGCGGGCGAAGCGTGCGTTAAATAAATCAACAAGTTTTTTCTCCGGTGTGCCTTTTTTCGAGAAAAAGAAATCGTAATTCCACGGCCCGCCTCTCGACGAGATTACATGTTCCCAGGCTTTCATATGCAAGGGCATGGAGTCGACCAGGGTTCCGTCGAGGTCGAAAATCAGGGCCTGTATATACTCCGGCACTTTTATTTTTGGCATTGTTTATTTCGAAAAGAGGGAGCCACGGATTCCACGGATTCCATCGATTGAAGATGAATCCGTGAAATCCGTGGCGTTTTTTAAAAGGGATTTTCGGTCGGGTAATAAACTCCACTCGGATAGTTAAAAAAGAGATCGCTTGCGCCGAGCATCCGGCTGGCTGCAAACAGAGTCTTGCCGGCATGGCTGAACGCGACGGCGGTGTGATGAGGGAATCCTTTTTCAATCAGGATATGACGGTAAAAGCGCCCCATCTCCTTGACGGCAAATACTCCGATGGCGCCGAAAGACTTCGGGTTCACGTTCAGCACTTCTCCATTTGCTACATAAGCTTGGATCTTTGCGTCCGGCGTCGATTGAATCCGGAAAATGGAAATGGGACCGCTCTTGATTTGTCCTTCCAGGGTGCCTCTTGTGATATTCGGATCCTGCCCAGGTTCCATGAGCCGGTGCATGATTAACTGGTATTGCATCGAGGGTTGCAGGAGACATCCCGAAGAGGTATTTCCGCAGTGAAAGCCCATCCACAAATCGCTGAGAGCATAATCGCCAATTGCCTGTCTGCATTCCGCGTACATGTCCTTGGGTACGGAGTTGTTGATATCCAGGATGGCAGGCGCAAGTCCGGTAGCGCAGACGGCCATGTATTCGCTGAGAGCGCCGTAGATGTCCGCTTCGCATGCAACCGGAATCCCTTTTGCCGCCAGACGGGAATTCAGATAACACGGAACATGGCCGAAATATTTCTCGAAAGCCGGCCAGCACTTGTTGGCGAAAGCCGCATATTGCGAAGTCCCAAGATTCGCTTGCATGAACTTTTCCAGCGCGTATTCGTATTGTGCGAGCTTCTCGAGCAGATCGGGGTAAGTATTCCCTTTTCCCATCTCCGCGGCCATTTCAGCGGCGACGCGCTTGACTTCCGGATTCCCCTTTTCGGCCTGCACGATATCAAAAAGATCCAGTTCACTGTTTTCCATGATTTCGACGCCAAGGTCGAATAGCGGCTGGATCGGGGCGTGGCAGGTCAGAAAATCAAAGGGCCTGGGGCCGAACGAAATAATCTTCAAGTTGCGGACGCCGACAACCACGCGGGCGACGGGAATAAACTCTGCGAGCATCCCCGCGATATCCTGCGCATCTCCGATCGGATTTTCCGGAATGTGCGGGCGCAATCTCCGCAGGCCGAGGTTGTAGGAAGCGCTCAGCAATCCGCAATAGGCATCGCCGCGCCCGTTGATCAGATCTTTGCCGGAATCTTCGGCAGCCGCGGCAAACATGACCGGGCCCGGAAATTTCTGCGCCATCAATGTCGTGGGACCTTCCGGTCCAAAGTTCCCTAGATAGAGAGCGAGGGTGTTGATTCCTTTTTCCTTGGCCTCATCAAGGGCTTTCACCACGTCGCGTTCATTCTCGATGATCGTCTCGATTTCCGTTAATGGGATATGAAGCTTGCGGCAGGCGGCCGCGACCTGTCTGCGGCGTTTCTGGGAAAGCTCAATGGGAAAGCAATCGCGGCTGACCGCAACAATTCCGAGCTTGATTTCTGGGATGTTTAGCATTGGCGCACCTCATTGTTTGTTCTGGCCGTAATACGCTTTCGGTCCATGTTTGCGTTGATAATGTTTATTTTGGATGTACGACGGGATCGGCTCAATTTCCGCGCGCAACTGGATTGTTCCCAGAGCCATTTGGGCGATTCGCTCCAGGATCAAGCTGTTTTTGACAGCATCCGCCGGAGTCTTTCCCCATATAAAAGGAGCATGCCCGGCCACCAGCACTGCCGGAGTGTCCATCGGGTTGATTCCGGCAAAACGCTCAATAATGATCTTGCCCGTTTCCCGCTCGTATCCGGCCTGCACCTCATCTGCGTTGAGAAAGCGTGTAACCGGGATGGGTCCGATGAAATGATCTGCGTGTGTGGTTCCCAGGCAAGGGATTTCGCGGCAAGCCTGCGAGAAGATCGTCGCGTAGATGCTGTGGGTGTGGACGATGCCTCCGATTTCGGGGAAGGCTTTATAAAGTTCCAGATGGGTGGGAGTGTCCGACGATGGACGGTGGTGTCCATCAATGACCTTGCCGTCCAAATCGACGGCGACCATGTCATCTGCGGTCAGGGACTCGTATTCGACGCCGCTGGGTTTTATCACGATGCAACGGCCGGAGCGGTTGATCCCGCTGACATTTCCCCAGGTGAGTGTTACGAGTCCGTAGCGCACAAGATCGATGTTGGCCTTTAGAGCTTCCTTCTTGAGTTTATCGGTCATTGCCGCGATCTCCGTACCGAGTCCCGAATTTCCAGCAGGTCTTTCATCAGGTTGAACATTCGACCTGACCATTGCTGGGTTCCATACGCGTCATGCAGTTGGCGATACAGCGTATAAAGATGCCTGTAAACCTCGTGATTTTTTTGAATCGGCCGGTATTCGGCGCCGCTCCCAACCATGGATTTCTGAGCGGCGGCAACCGACCGGTATCCTCCGGCAGCCTTACCGGCGGCGACGGCCGCAAAAATCGCGGCGCCAAGCGCGGGTGTTTGCTCGCTGCGCGAAATTTTCATCGGGCGGCCGGTGATATCGGCGTAAATCTGCATCAACAGCGCATTCTTCGCCGCTAATCCTCCGCAATTGACCACCTCTTTAACCCGAACGCCGTATTCTTCGATCCTGTCGATGATTCTCAGGGCGCCGAATCCCGTGGCCTCCAGCAGCGCACGATAGATTTCATGCGGTTGGGTGTGAAGGGTCTGTCCGATCAGAAGTCCGGTCAGCCGGACATCGACAAGAATAGTCCGGTTCCCATTATTCCAGTCAAGCGCCAGCAAGCCGCTTTCGCCCGGGTTGAGAGCGGCGGCAGCTTTTTCCAGCGAGGCAAATTGCGCTTCCTGTGTCTTGCCGTATCTCTCCGGCACAAGGGTATTCACAAACCAGAGAAAGATATCGCCGACACCGGATTGTCCGGCCTCGATGCCGTAGTAACCGGGAACGACCGAGCCGTCCACGATGCCACAGACGCCGGGAATATCGCGCAGCGGCTCGTTGTTGGGATGAATCATGATGTCGCACGTACTCGTCCCAATGATTTTGACCAGGGTTCCGGGCGAAACGCCGGCGCCTACCGCGCCCATATGGGCGTCAAAAGCGCCCACGGCAATTGCAACCGATGGAGACAGCCCGAGCTTTTGAGCCCATTCCCAGGAAAGCGTTCCCGCGCGACAATCGGCCGTGCAGGCGTGGTCGTAAAGCCTGTCGCGCAAGGAACCGAGCCCTGGAGACAGCTGGTCGAGAAACTCCCTGTCCGGCAAGCCGTGCCATAACGAGCTGAAAATAGCCTTATGCCCGGCGGCACAGATGCTGCGCTTCAGTTTCCCGGGAGACAGATCGCCCGTCAAAACAGCGGGAATCCAATCGCAGATTTCCACCCAGCTGTGTGCGGCATTAAACACCGGTTCCGCGTTGTTCCTGCAGTTTAGGATCTTGCTCCACCACCACTCGGACGAATAAGCCCCGCCGATTCTGGACAGGTATTGCGGGCGGATTTCCGATGCCAGTTGAGTGATCTGAGCTGCTTCCCGAAAGCTTGTGTGGTCCTTCCAGAGCCAGACCAAAGCTGAAGGGTGGCTTTTAAATCTCTCTTGAAAACAAAGAGCTTGTCCATGTTCATCTACCGGCATGGGACTGCTTCCCGTGGTATCGACACCGATGCCGATCACGGCATCAGGACTGAACTCGGGATCCGCTGCTTTCGCCTTCTGAATTGCCCCCTTGACCGTTGCCTCGATCCCCAGAAGATAGTCGGCCGGGTTTTGCCTTGCCAAACTGGGATCGGAAGAATCGAGGATTACGCCGTCGGTTCCCGAAGGATATGGGAAAACATGGCTTGCCAGTTCTCTCCCGGAGCCTGCATCCACGAGGAGGGATCGGCAGGAGTTTGTGCCGAAATCAAGCCCGATCACATACCGCGACATCGCCTGAGGCCTTACCTGGTCGAAAATTGAAAGATGGTGGTCTGATGATAAATCTGCCCGGGCCTTAAAGTGGCGGAAGGGAATTGCGGTTTATTAGGCGTATCGGGAAAGGCCTGAGTCTCCAGGCACAGACCGGTTCGGCGCTGATATGCAATCCCGTCTTTCCCTTTGGCGGATCCATCAATGAAATTGCCGGTGTAGAACTGAAGTCCGGGTTGATCCGTGAATACCGCCAACACGCGACCGCTCTTGGGCTCATAAAGCTCCGCCGCCTTTCGAATTTTACCGGCGCCATTTCGCAGCACCCAGTTGTGATCGTAGCCGTGGCCGAGGATGAGCTGCGGGTCAGGATCATCGATCCGGCTGCCGATGGCTGTGGAGTTGCGGAAATCAAAAGGCGTATTAGCGACACTCATGATCTGGCCGGTTGGAATGAGTCCCTTATCCACGGGCGTAATCCCGTCGGCTTCAATCATCAATTGATGATCGAGAATTGTATTTGTGAATGATCCTGAAAGATTGAAATAGGAATGCTGTGTTGGATTCAGAATTGTAGGCTTGTCTGTCGTGCCTTCATAATCAACGCGCAGTTCGTTCTTTCCGGTGAGTGTGTAGGTCACTTTTAAAGTAACCGTTCCGGGATAGCCTTCTTCGCCATCCCGGCTGACATATTGCAGCTGCAACGCAGGCTCGCCGGTATCATTGAGAACTTTTGCCTCCCATAGGACTTTGTTAAATCCAATCTTCCCGCCGTGAAGGTGATTCTCTCCATCGTTCACCGTCAATTGATACTCTTTGCCGTCCAATTGGAATCGTCCTTTGGCAATGCGGTTGCCATAGCGGCCCACGACCGCGCCAAAATAGGTCGTGCCGTCCACGTATCCCTGCGGGGAATCGTAACCGAGCACTACATCCTCAATTTTCCCGTCCTTGTCCGGGACCCGAAGAGAGGTAATGGCTGCTCCATAATTGATGATCTGCACAACCATACCGGCTTTGTTTGTCAGCGTGTACTGGTGTACTTCGCGTCCATCGGGAAGCTTGCCGAAAACAGTCGTTTTCATAGAAGGTTCGACCTTTCTGTTTGTCCGGCATGCTCCTGTTGAGCACAACAATAGGGCCAAAACACAGAGTAGGCATGATCTCATCATGGGCATGCTCCGAATTATTTTTTTAAAGGCGCAGTGTGTCACATCAGACGGGAAAGGGCAATCGCTTTGAATCTTGGAGCCTTAGAGTCTTAGCGTTCACCTCCAAGACTCGAAGACTCGAAGTCGCAAAGAAAAATATTGTGTTAAGATCGTTTTATTAGCCCGGAGGACGCATGAAAAGAATTTTGCAGGGGAACGCGGCGATTGCCAGGGGTGCTTGGGAAGCCGGAGTGGTAGTTGGATGCGCCTATCCGGGGACCCCGAGCAGTGAAATTCTGGCGGAGTTGTCCAAGTATCCGGAAGTGTACACGGAGTGGTCGCCGAATGAAAAAGTGGCAATGGAAGTCGGGCATGGCGCTTCGGTTGCCGGAGGCCGCTCCATTGTCTGCATGAAACACGTAGGCCTGAATGTTGCGGCCGATCCGTTCATGACCATTTCCTACACGGGTGTTAAGGGCGGGTTCGTGGTCGTGGTCGCGGATGATCCCGGGCAACACAGCTCTCAGAATGAACAGGACAGCAGGCACTGGACGCGTTTCGGAAAAGTGCCCATGCTGGAACCGGCTGACTCCCAGGAGTGCAGCGACTTTACCCGCATCGCATTTGACATCAGTGAGAGGTTCGATACCCCCGTGCTCGTCCGAAGTGAAACACGGGTTTCCCATTGCGATTCGCCCACGGAGTTGGGTGAAAGAAGAGAAGCGAAAATCCCCAAGGGGCTCGACCAAAAGGACGCTCCCAAGCAGGTAATGGTGCCCATGTATGCCAGAGTCCGACGGGTCCTGGTCGAAGAAAGAATCGGCAAGTTGGCGTCCTATGCGGATGAGGAGTTTCCTTACAACTCGATGGAAATCAACGATCCCTCCATCGGGTTCATATCTTCAGGCATCACATCCCTCTATGTGCGGGAAGTGTTCCCGCAATATTCTTTTCTGAAACTCGGGATGGTGTGGCCTCTGCCCCGGAAATTGATTTCCGGGTTTTGCAAAAAAGTCGGGAAAGTAATCGTGGTCGAAGAACTCGACCCGTTTCTCGAGACAGAGATCAGGGCTATGGGCTGCATGGTGCATCATGGCAAGGATCTTGTGCCCGCTATCGGTGAGCTTACTCCGACGATCGTTGAGCAAGCGCTCACAACAGCCGTCAACGGCAAAGACTACGTACCTCCCAGAATACTCGTCCAAACAGACGATCTGCCGAAAAGGCCGCCTAACCTGTGCGCGGGATGTTCGCATCGACCATTGTTTTATGCTTTGAAGAAACTCGGCCTGTTTGTTTTCGGTGATATCGGATGCTACGGCCTTGCCGCGGCGCCACCGCTTTCCGCTATGCACTTCTCGACCTGCATGGGCGCTGGAGTTGGGGGCGCCTATGGCGCCGGCAAGGTGCTGAAAGAAGAAGGCCTCGGAAAAATCTGCGCCGTATTGGGGGATTCAACTTTTCTGCACGGAGGCATCGGGCCGCTGATGGACGCGGTATATAACGGCGGGTACTCGACAACGATTATTCTGGACAACCGCATCACTGCAATGACGGGACAGCAGGAACACCCCGGTACAGGCTACTCGATTCATGGCGATCCCGCGTCGACCGTCGATTACGAACAAATAGCGAGAGCGATAGGTGTCAAGCATGTGAGGACAGTCGATCCCTACAACATTCAAGAAACGATGGACGTCATACGGGAGGAAGTGAACAGAAATGAAGCTTCGGTGATCATCACTAAGAACAGTCCCTGCATGCTTCTGCGCCGGGCAAGACCGCGCGAAAGATTCGAATATCCGTCCTACACAATCAATGGCGATACCTGTATGGGATGCAGATTATGCCTTGAGGTCAACTGTCCGGCAATAAGCTGGGCGCCGAGCATCGGGAAAACGAAAGCCGGCCGCAAAAGAAAGGGGACCGTGCACATCAACCGGGATCAGTGTGTCGGTTGCGGCATCTGCATGCAGATCTGTGAGTATGAAGGCATTGTGCCGCGGGCAGAACGAGGAGAATAGCGATGTCCAATAATGGCAGAACCCATAATGTATTTCTCTCGGGCGTGGGCGGACAAGGTACGATCCTCGCAAGCAACATCCTGGGGCAAGCGTTACTCAATGCCGGATATGATGTAAAAAAAGCCGAGGTGCACGGCATGGCTCAGCGCGGTGGAGATGTCACCACGCATTTCCGGTTCGGCGCCAAGGTGTTTTCGCCTCTGATCAAACAGGGGGAAGTCGATTACCTGATCTCTTTCGAGCTGCTCGAAGCGCTGCGCTATATCAACTGGGTAAAACCGGAGGGGAAAATTGTTTTGAATAATTATTCGATCCTGCCTCCCTCTGTCAGCCTGGGCAAAATGGAATATCCAAAGGATGTGGAGCAGATTTTCAGGGAGCACTTCAAAGAAAACGTGTGGGTAGTGGAAGGGAATCGGATTGCAAAGAAGCTCGGAAATATTCAGGTGGCCAATATCGTAATGATCGGAGCTCTTTCCAATTTTTTCTCCGAACTGAACCCGCAGCAATGGATCGGGGCAATCCAGGAGCTTCTTCCCGCCAAACTGCATGAAATTAATGTAAAGGCATTCCAGGCCGGCCGATCCGCAGTGAAGGTTTGATCAACTCGGTGTCGGAATCGCAATCGCCATCGTGAAAAGGGTGAAAAGGGGGACAGGCTACGCAATCCCCAATTTCCATGCTCTGAGTTGGGAATGTATCTGAGGAAATTGGGGATTGCGAAACCTGTCCCCCTTTTTAGATCATTCCAGCCAGACTGAGCAATCACTGGACATCCCTTGACATATATGCATGAAATTACCATACTTATGCATATAATTTAGTGAGGTGGCAACACCATGAGGACGACACTCAATATCGAAGACAGCTTGATCGATCGGGCATCCAAAATGACGGGGATCAAAGAAAAGACTACCTTGGTTAAGCTTGGACTGGAGGCGCTCATAGCAAGAGAAAGCGCAATGCGGTTGGCTAAACTGGGAGGCACCGAGAAGCAGTTGAGGCGAATATCACGGAGAAAAAGCATCTAAATGGTCCTTGTTGATACATCAGTCTGGGTGTCTCATCTTCGAGAAACCCATGATGGCCTGATGGAGTTGCTTAATCGCGGAGAGGCGGTGTGTCATCCATTCGTCATAGGTGAGCTTGCTTGCGGAAACCTCAAGAATAGAACGAACGTCCTCTCGCTTCTGGAAACCCTGCCGATGGCTTTTTCGGCAGGACATGAGGAGGTGCTTGCTTTCATCGAAGCCCACAATCTCATGGGGAAAGGATTGGGCTATATAGATGTTCATCTTCTTGCTGACGCTCTCTTGAGTGGGGTCTCTCTCTGGACGCTTGACAAGAAACTGGAGAAAGCAGCAGAAGAGCTTCATTGCAGGTACAAGCAACGATAAATGTTAATGCATTCCATGCAGGTGGCGCTGCCATCATAGCTTTGAGACTTTGAGTCTTTGAGGTTAACCTCGAAGACTCGAAGACTCAAAGTCTCAAAGCTAGATAATTCCACTTGCTCGCAAATTCTTCAGTTTGCTGGGTCCAAGCCCCAGGTGTTTCAAATATACGAACTCGTTATCGTAGCCGGCGGGACGGCACACCCACTTTGTTCTCATCGGAGTCTCGGTCATCTTGTATTGCGCCTGGGCCGCAATGATATCTCCATAAATCGGATCCGAGATTGGGGTGAATATGCCCCGATCCTTCCAATTAGGATCTTGCATGGCATCTTCCGGAGAGAGGACCGGGGCAATGACGCATGTAATGGGTGCCAGCCGGCCATGTTTCGAATATTCGAGGGACATATTGACGAGTTGTTCGCTGGTATATTTGCTCGTCTCTTCAAACACAAGGGCCGACCATTTGAGCTGCTCCTCCTTCTTTGTGAAAGGCGCTACGCTCGTCCAGCTCCCCGCGCCCCATTCGTCCCACTTCCCGACGAGATCTGCGAATGCTTGCCACATTTCCACTCTCAGGCCGCCCAGAAATACGGCGCCGTCCTTTGTTGGAGCAAAACAATAAAGCCACAAGGCTGTGTCCAGATTTCCAAATCGCTCGTTGATTTGCCCTTCATGCTCGTACCAGAGCGCCACAAAATCGTCGATGCGGGCATAGGCTTCCGCCGTGGCGATGTCCAGCGCCTGCCCGCTGCCGGTCCGTGTTCTCCAGTGCAGAGCCGCCAGGATTCCGAGAGCCATAAAGCTCCCCGATATGAACCAGGCGATCCATGGACCTGATTTGGTCGGAACGGCCCATGGGAATTCCTCATAACTTTTTCCCTGGGGAAGCATCTCGCCGGTGTCGTACTGAAATCCCGATCGCGCCTGCGCAATGTTATCGTAATCGGGCATTTTGCTTTTGCTCATGGGGCCAAATTGCCCAAAAGCTGTGAGCGAGGCAAATATCAACTTCGGATTGATCTCTCGCAGGTTCTCGTACCCGATGCCCCAATCGTCCATCGTCCCCGGCCGAAAGGTTTCGATGAGCACATCGGCCTGCCCTGCAAGATCTTTGAGTATCTTCCGCGCTTCCGGTTTCGTAAGGTCGAGAGTTATATGGAATTTGTTTCTTCCCTCTGTAAGGTAATTCAGACCTTCACCCTTATACATGAATCCATAAGGAGTGCAGCTTCTTATGAAGTCCCCGCCGGGAGGTTCGATTCTCAACACTTCAGCGCCGTGTTCAGCCAAAACGGATGAGCAATGACATCCGGCAAAGCTCTTGTAACTCAAATCCAGCACCAGAAGGTCATCCAGAGCTTCAGGCCTGGTGTGCGCAATTTTCGGATCGTCTCTTTCCCTTATCCAGTTTGACCACTCCGACCAATCCTGCCGCGTCTTGCCGGCCATAATTCTATCCCCCGTTTCCGGAAATCAGCCTCGTGTTTTCTCGCCCAAGCGCCGAAGGCGCGCTGCAGCACCGCCCCGGGGCGGAGGAGCACGCGATAGCGGCTCCGAAACCCTGAGTTCGGAATGGGCCTGAGGTTAAGCTCTGAAAGGCATGCGCATCAAGCTAAGCCGCATTCCCGAAGCGCTGAAAGCGCGCTGCAGCACAGCCCAGGGTGAAGGAGTACGCGCAGCGTGCTCCGGAACCCTGGGTTTGGAATGGGATTCGGTTAAGCCCTGAAAGGGCGGCGCAGGTTGTAAAATTTCTTTACCTCAACAAAAGATTGTTTTGCACTCCGAATCGAAAACGATCTGCAAAAACCTGCTTCGCCCTTACAGGGCTTTCTTTCCCTTCCTTCTAACCCAGGGCTCCGGCCGCTTCGCAGCCTCCGCCCTGGGCTGTGTTATACCGCGCTTTCAGCGCTCAGATATACTCTATGCACGCCATTATTAGTTGTATTCTCCCCCACAGAGCCGCAACCGCAGGGAGCGGACACTTTCCGCTCCCTGACGCTTGTGGTTCTGTTTTATCAGGACTCGTCTCTCCTCACGATGAGACCGGCTTTGCCATCCTAGTCCGGCGGCGGCCGACGCCCCCGGACGTCCTTCCATTTTCCCAGCGCTTTGCTATGCCGCGCTTTCAGCGCTCGGATATACTCTATGCACGCCATTATTAGTTGTATGCTCCCTCACAGAGCCGCGGCCGCAGTGAGCGGACGCTATCCGCTCGCTGACGCTGGCGGCTCTGTTTTGTCAGGATTCGTCTCTCTTCACGATGAGACCGACCTTGCCATCCCAGTCCGGCGGCGGCCGACGCCCCTGGACGTCCTTCCATTTTCCCAGCGCTCCGGATTGGTACAGTTGCTGGATTTCAGCCTCGCTTTTTCCCAGAATGCATTTCATTACGTATTCGTTGTCAAATCCGACCGGACGTACAGACCATTTCGTTTTCGGCGGCGACTCCGACATTTTCACGGGGAATTCGTAGTTTTTATAGGTTCCATAAAGGGGGTCATCGATTTCGGTTCTGAAATCCCGGGCATGAAAGTGTTCATTCTCCACGAGGTCTTTTCCCGTGTACAAATGAGTCGCTGCAAAGCCGTGCTCTTCGGCCAAAGCCTCAATCTCTTGCGCTTTTCGCGTTTTTACCCAGTTGGCGATTATCTTCAGAATTGCCACTGCATTTTCTTCCTTGAGCCGTTCCGTGTGATCCCGGAATCTTGGATCCTTCGCCAGTTCCGGCCTGCCCATCGCGGCGCACAGACCGGCAAACTCATCCGGCGCGGCCGCGGCGAGCGCAATGAAAGTTCCGTCCGCACATCGAAAGGTGTCTGCGGGGCATATGGACACGTCCCGGTTGCCGGAGGGCTGCGCTGCTTTCCCGGTGAGTTGTTGATACGGCCAGATCCACGACATTGTCCGGAAGACATTCTCAGTCTGGGAAAACTCTATGTATTGCCCTTTCCCGGTTCTGTCCCGATAGTTGAGAGCCGTCAACACCGCAATTTCCGCGCACAATCCGCCGTAGTTATCCCCAACGTAGGCGCGCTGCTTCAACGGCGTCCGGCCCGGGGAACGGGACATCCAGGAATAGCCGGTCAGACCCTGAGAGGCGCCGTCGTTGGAGGGCCGGTTTTCCTTTGCGTATTGACCCCACTGGCCATAACCGTTCTTAGAAATGAATATGATCCGGGGATTAATTTCCTTAATCTGGCGATATCCGATATTCCATTCTTCCATAACCCCAGGCCGGAAATTATTTTCCACGATGTCGCATTTCGCGGCCAATTCGCAGAACACTTTTTGCCCTTCGGGTTTGTGGAGATCAAGCCCGACCCAATATTTGTTTTGGTTGATGTGCAGCAACAGAGGGCTCTGATCTTTGAAAAACCAGCCGAACGGATTCAATGAACGTGTCGCGT
>Ga0187853_10000638_pt1 | contig 36037 bp, 23 predicted proteins | sample June2016WEW_6_10_2_FD_132417 | JGI IMG/M metagenome (GOLD analysis project Ga0187853, IMG submission 132417) | Peatland microbial communities from SPRUCE experiment site at the Marcell Experimental Forest, Minnesota, USA - June2016WEW_6_100 | ecosystem: Environmental > Terrestrial > Soil >... | reverse complement strand
CTTCTTGTTCCAGCGGGCGAAGGCTTCATGCCCCGACAAGAGGCCAGCGTGGTACAAACCATAGAGAAGGTAGTACCATGCGGTCCCGTGCCACAGGCCCATCAGCCCGAACGCCAGAAGAAAACCGAGAGGTGAGGCCACGTGCTTGCTTTTGAACCAGCGCCCCTTGGTCGCGGCCATCACAAACCGCATATAAACGTGGTCGCGGAACCAAAAGGAAAGACTGATGTGCCAACGGTTCCAGAAATCGCGAATGTTCCGGGACAAAAACGGCCGATCGAAGTTCTCCGGAGTGCGGATGCCCAACAGGTAACTGAACCCGATGGCGAACGCGCTGTAACCGGCAAAGTCAAAGAATAGATACAAGGTGTAAGCATACATGTACGAAACAATTGTCCAGAGGCCTGCGCCGGTCGCCACGGGGTCCATCCAATACTTCTTCACGAGGTATGCCAGGATAAACTTGTACAGGAACCCGCGAAAAACCCGGTGCACCGCGCCATCCAGATCCTGCAGGAACTCAGCCCGAGTCCGGCAGCGGCTCCAGTCTTTTTCAAAACGACGGTACCGATCGACGGGACCGGAGGAAATCGTCGGGAAGAAAAAGAGGTAGGAAAAGAATTGCGCGAGCGGCAAAGAAGAAATGAGCCGATCCCGGATGCAAAAGATCACGTCGAGGTTGCGGAACGTCACGTAGGAAATCCCAAGGAATCCCAGACGATAGCCCGGCGCCACCACTGGCAAGAACTTCGCCACCACGAGCGGGCACGCAGTCAAGGCCATTGCGAAATAAAAAACCAGGCGCCGGCTCGCGCGCAGGCGGTTCCAGAGAAAGCTTCTCGCAATCGCCCACTGGAATAGGCCATAGCCAGCAAGCAGCCAAACCTCCCGCACGGCGGTGTGTGGCCCCACGTTCAAGGGCCCCCAGTATTGCACGGCGAGCACCACCACCGTCGCGAAGAGGATCCAGCGCCAGGAACTGCGTCCGAGCAATCCCAGACTCAGCGTCGGGACCGTCGGGTAGAGCAGGAAACCAAAATAGAGAAAGTCGGCGTATGGCGTCATGTCAGCAAATCTGCCAGGGCGCGGCGATCGACCTTCCCATTGGCGTTCATCGGAAAAATCTCCAGGAAGCGGAATCTGTGAGGAATCATATAGGCGGGCAGCCGCTCTGCCAACCGCGATCTTAACATGAGGGACAGCTCGAAATCCGAGCCGGCGGGGCGTTCCGCCAGGGTTACAAACGCGGCCAGGGATTCAGGCCGTCCACCCTTCATTACCGGGAGAACTGCTGCATCCAACAATCCGGGCAAGGCGCGCAGGTGGGTTTCGACATCGCCCAACTCAACGCGGTAGCCATGCAGCTTGACCTGCGTGTCCCTGCGCCCCTCGTAAAAAACCAGGCCGTCGCGGACACGCCCCCAATCGCCTGTGTGATAGGCTCTCAGCCCATCATGCTCGAAGAAGCTCCGGGCGGTGAGGTCCGGCCGGCCCAGGTAGCCGGGACTCACGCTGGGGCCGGCGATCACGATCTCGCCCCGCTCCCCGGGCGCCACCGGGCGCCCGCCTTCATCCAGGATCAGAATGCGGTTCCCGGCCATCGGGTGCCCGATCGGGAGCGGCGAATTTCGGCCCAACAAATCGCGATCCACGTTCACCCACGTCACTATCACCGTTGCCTCCGTCGGGCCGTAGGCGTTCCAGACCTCGGTGCCGGGGAAGCGATCCAGAAGCTGGGCGACGAGCTCAGGGGCGAGCACCTCTCCCGCAACAAAGAAGCGGCGCAGCCGGGGAAGCATGCTCGCCCGAAAGCTCCGCTCCACCAGGCACATCGCCGCAAACGAGGGCGTCGAAACCCAGATCGTCACTCCGGAGGCGGCCAGAGACTTGAACAGTGGCTTCAGGTCCCCGATGTCGTCCCTGGTGATACTCCACACGGTTCCACCGTTCAGCAGCGCCAGATAGCTATCCATCACCGACACATCGAACGAGTAGAGCACCTGGTTCAAAAAAGTCTCCTTCTGCTCCTGAAAGTCCTGATGCTTTAGCACCCACTCCAGAAAGTTCGCCACACAGCCATACGTAATGACGACGCCTTTGGGTTCGCCCGTGGTGCCCGAGGTGAACAGGATGTAATACGGGTCCTCCGGTGCCAGGCGCCGCTTCGCCGGAGACCCGCCGCGAGCTGACAACTCCACCACACTCGCAGGCGTCAGCGTAAGTCGGGCCCCGGCTGTCGCCACGATGCGCTCCACCCTTTGCGGTGGCAACGCGTTATCTACGGGAACGTAAGGGTGCCCGGCCTTGACCGCTCCCAGAAAGGCGATCAACATCTCCGGCTCCTTGTGGCCGAGGACCACGACTGGGGAGCCATCGTCCGGCAAGCTCTGGACAAGCTGGGCGCCCAGAGCGTCTGAGCGCTCGAGGAGCTCGCCGTAGGTCAGGGTGCGACCCCCGCTTACGTGGGCCAGCCGGTTGGGTGCCGCGCGTCCCCAATTGTCAATGCGTTCGAGTATGTTCATTTGATCTCAGCCTAAAAACCTTGATAGATGAAGGGCGGCGTCGAGAAGTCACCCCTGCCGTAGAGCAGAATCAGTCCCGCGGCGATCGCCAGGTAGTAGAAGGTCAAAGCTGCGAATCGAAGCCATTGGTTCGAGAATAAGCTGGTTTTAATGGTCATACTTTCACCTGTTGGTTCCCGCTGCGATGCGAACCTTGCCACTAGTGCTCACGCTGCGCTATTGCCGGTTGGCGCAGGTCAAAAATCAGGCAACTATCTTCATGCCGCGCGACGACGCGATAGTGGCTCTCCAGATGCCTCCTGAACTCGGCGTAATAGTCGAGCCACCAGAATGTAGTATTGGGAAACACTATAAAACTGGCCCCTTTGGCCCGAAGCGCTTCCAGGTGACCGATGGCCTCGGTGCTGTCGGCGGGTTTGTGGCCAGCATACGTGCCATCGTCCGTTTGAGGAAAATGCCATCCTTTGCGATCGCCCATCTGGAGCAGTTCGTCCTCACCGTCACTGACGACAATCACCGTAGCCTTGGGCGGCGACGCGGCTTGCGCAGCCTGCCGGACTCGTTTGACGAGCTGTTGATATTCAAGCTCCTGCTTGTCCGTGGAAACGTCAAACTGAGACCGGCTGCTCCTGGCCCCTGCGCCCACCCGGTCCAGGTCAAGCTCGCCGAATCTGCCGTGATAAGCGGCGTCCAGGGCCTGGTCATAGTAAACCCAGCCCTTGGGGCTCAGGTGAGAGCCGAAGTCCAGGACGAAGTATTTGTCTCCGTCATGGGCTTCGAAGTTGGCCAGCGGCACCCCAAAGGCTTCGGCTGCTTCGCGAAGCCTCGTGTAGAATACCCTGCGGGCCGAGGCTGAGACGCCCCAGTAGTTAAAATACTCTCCGGGCAAGGGAGGGCAAAGGATCAGCGGCTGGGCGCCGCGTTCTTTCAGAACCCGCAGCAGCAAGCCCAGATCCACCCACTCCTTGCTGTCCCGCAGCGTCCGGAGGAACACGGCGTCGCTGTTTTCGCCTTGCCGTTGGATCCACTCCTTTGAATTCTTCTCCCAACGCTCATTGGCAAAGCCGAACGGATTGTTGTTGGCAACTTCCCGATAATCCTCCTCCGCCCGCATGGCCAGTTTTCGCCAGTCGATGGAGGACGCACGGTGCGCCACCTGCAGTCTCAGATCATGCTGCGCCCGGATATAGGCGAGCGTCTCCCAGTGATCCTGAAGGCGCAGCACCAGGTTCTGCAACTTCCCCAGCGGCAGGACGGCGTAATAAAGCACACGGTTGACCGGACCGCCACCCGCCAGCCGTTCTAAGGCGAACTTCAGCACCGGCCTGTGCTCTAATGTCAGCGGATATTCCAGCATCCGCCTGGCGACTGCTTGCTTGAGCCCGGGGCTCAGATCCGTGCTGAAGACCGACTCTCCGGCCTGAAGACCCGAGAAGTTGCCGCCATAAGCATCCGGGCCCGCCATACCAGCTTGGAATGGGCCCCACGTGAATGAGAGGACCACCTTCTTTCCGCGCAGCTCAGGACCAATCGCCGTCAACTCCTGAAGCATGGTCAAGGCTGTAGTTGCGCCCTTTCCAACTGCAAACACCCTAAACCCCGTTGGGTAACTCCAGAACCGCAGCGAAGCACGATAACGATTGAGCTCCGGCTTCCCTTGCGAAGAAGCCCAGATTTCCGAAGCCCCGTAGAGCGGCAGCAGGTCACTTTGCCGAAATGCCGCCCGCCCCACGGCAATGCCCACGTTTTTATGGGCGAAATGCCTCGGCGCCAGCGCATGGATGTACCGATTCTCCACCCGGTGCGCGAAAAGCACGCCCCAAAATAATGCGATGGCCATCAGCAGCAATGCCGCTGCTGCCGATCCAAGATAGGAACACTTCACGCTGCGGCCCTCAACTCCCTCCACACCAGGAACTTGCGTTGACATCGTCACGCGCTGCAAAAACTGTTAGCTCGTTCTGACAGCGTTGGCTGGCACAGCCTGCCCCAGCTTCTGTTCCATGTACGCAATGATATTGCGTGGCGTGGCCCATTGCTCACGCTCAAACTCAGCCGGCGATATTTCAACACCGAATTCAGCCGACAGGGCAACCATCAGTTCCACCGTCTTCAGGGAATCCAGGATGCCCACATCGTACAGACGCAACTCGAGATTCTGAATGACCTCGTCTAACTCCCCGATCCGCGTCACCATTCTCAGCACGTGTTCAGTGGTCGACATAGCTGACGTATCTCCTTTCCTGGCCTTTGGTAAGGCGCCGGACCGGGCGGCTCTTCCCGGAGCGCATCTTTCGAAGGCCACGGCCCCACCCTCTCACACCGACATGTTCCATGTCTTCGTCCTCGTTATGATTCATTTTATTGAGTTCTCGCTTTAGCATGTTACATCCGAATCCTCTGAAAAGCAACTCCAGCCTGGTTGATTGTTAGGTCAAGGGGCGTACTGGCATCTCGAGATACATAGCGCGACATGAGGGCTTCGATGCGGCTCCTCCACAATCGAGTGTGAAGCCAGCGGTTGTAACGGCCGGCTGCCTGCGGTGAAGGGGTTGGGCACGATTGCCCCTGGAGGTGATAAAGCTCCACATCGGCCTCGTACCAGTTTTCCCGCCCCAGTTCGACCAGACGCAAGCAGAGATCTGAAGCCTCGTAATCCTGCTCCAGGTACATACCCCGCAGCCCTCCAACCCGTTTGTAGAGTTCCCGGTCCACCATCATGCAGGCAGCACTTACGGCCGGGACGGCACGAGTCGTATTCGCAATTGGAAGACAACGATCAAGCCCCTTGAAGCAGTGGCGATTTTCCCAACCGGAGTCATCAGGGGATGGCGAAAAGTAGATGCCCGCGTGTTGAAGTGAGTCGTCCTCGCACAACAGCTTCGGCCCTAAAGCGCCGATCCCCGGTTTCGAGTCATAGAACGCCTGCATTCTGCCCAGCCACCCCGGCCGGTCCGGGAGGACGTCCGAATTGAGAAGCAAAAGCAGCCTCCCGCGGGCCAGAGAAGCCCCGGCATTGTTCGCGCCGGCAAAGCCAGCGCCCCCTTGGAGGATGACGACGCGGAAAGGGACGCCATAAAGGCGCAGGAGATGCCCGGCGCGGTCCCTAAGCTCATCTGCGAGTTGCGGGAAGTCGAGAACGTAAGTAAGGTCAGCCTGCCAAATCCCCGAATCGTGAACGAACTGGGCCAGTTGTTGTTCCACAAAGTCGATTCGCCCGTGGAGCGAGATGATGACCGAAGCCTCAGGCGACGGGTTCGGATTCCCATACTGGGTGATGCAATCGATATGCATGTTCTCCTGGCGCTGGCTTTGGAGCTTGTTAAGCAAGGGAAAAATATGGCCCCGGCTTAACTCTTCGCCTGGCGGCCGCTCGTGGCAAAGATCGGAGAGCAAGGTATCGAGCACTGTGTCACTGTCCCGGACAACCGCCGGAGCCTCGGTCTCCACGGCGGTCCCTGCTGTGTTGCGCATTTCCACGATCCAACCAGTGGACAGGCAACTCGGCGTTCCAAGCTCGAACGAACAGAGAAAACCAGGCTTCGCGTCCCCGTGGCTCTTGGAAGAATTACCGCGGCAGCCACGGAGATCAGGGCGCGCGAAAGGAAAAATGCGCCCAAGCAACTCCACACGGCTGCCCTCCGGAGAAACGGCTGTCAGTTCTGTGATGCTGGCTTCCTCATCCAGCATCCATCCTCTTATGTAGAAGGACCTTTCATTGACGGCCATAACGGCATCGATCTGCAGGCCCTGCGGGTCTTCCGGCCCATTCACACAGCAAGGAAGCCGTTCGCGCAGCGCCTCGCGAACGATGAAAAGATTCTTGCCCAACGAAGCTACGGTCGTTGTGCCGCGATGCTCATTCGGCGTCGCGGCAAGGAAATGCATGACGTTCGCCCGCGTTTCGGGGTCCAGCCCACTCAGGGTTTCACGGAGCAAAGTCTTGAGATCAGTCACCGCGCGTAAAAGATCGAGCGGGCCAACCGAAAGGGTCCTGGTGCCTGCCCGAATGTTCAAACTGCCGAAAGGCCCACGAGCTTTCTGGCAGAAAGGAAAACGTGCCGTGATCACTTTGCCGTGGCGGGAAACAGGCCCCGGGAGGTCCGGTCTCAGGTATGAAAGGCATCGTACCTCGATCGGAACGGATTGGCCGGCGAGGATCAGACCTCCCTCCAGGGGAGCGTTTTTCCCGGCCTGAAACGACGCGACCATCACGAGAATCTCGTCTGATAGCCAACTGGCGTATTCCAACCACCCTTTATCCCTTGGAGCCGCCATCGCGACTGATGGCCGGGAATCACCAGGAAAAGCGCCATCCGTCTGAGGGTCAGTTTGCATGAGGCTTATCTGCTATGCCAGGCGCAGCATCGAGCAGTCTAACGTACAGCTCCTCGAGTGTCGCAACGTGATCCTCCATCGTGTGAACCTTGGGAATTCCATCGTGAAGCGTTTGCCAAAGGTCTGGGGAACCTGCCGCCCGATGGATTGTCCGGGCCAGGCTGACAGGATCGGCGACGCGAAAATGCAGTCCATTGACGCCATCCGTGACCTTCTCGGCCATGCCGCCGATGTCGCTGCAGATCACGGGCCGCCCGGAAGCAAACGCCTCCTGGATGACCAGCGGCGAGTTCTCCCACCAGGTTGAGGGCACGACCACCCAATCGATATTTGCCATCAGCCTAGGCAGTTCAGCGCGATCATAACGGCCGGCGGAGGTCACGTTTTGCTTGGTTGCTTCGAGCAAGAGTCTAAACTCTTTCTGGAAGTCCTGGCCCTGCAACTCCAGGTTGGCTCCATGAATCCAGAGGTGAACGTTACTCGGGCCGAAAACCAATCCGCCTGCAACACCCGATGCTCGTGGCCCAGTTTCCCCACATCCATGCTCGATTGGGGACGCACCGCCGGGCTTCTGCGAACCAAGGATTCTCATCGCCTCCAGCAGCACGTTTAGCCCCTTGAAAGGATTGAGCTGGCCGAAGAAGCCCAGCCGATTTCTCGGGCGCTCTTCCTCGGCCTCCTCGGGCCGCGAAAGCCCTCGACGCCCATACTCCTCGTAGCGGATCTTCTCCCGCGGAATGCCCCATTCAACGTAGCGATGCAGCAAAAACCGGCTGGGCGCGAGAAACAGGTCAACAAACGAAAAGTGAGACTGAATGAACCGCTTCCGCCTAAAAAACGCCGGAGGGGATATGCTGCGAAAACATTCATGACATCGGCGTGGCGAAGACTCGCAGCACAGCTCTTCGCTTTCTGACCGCACCATCTGACCATTCCTGTGGCAGATGGGGAGGTACTCCTGGAGCGTATAGACGATCGCCGCGCCAGGCAGCGTTCTGCGAGTTTGCCCAATGAGGTCACAGCCGAGAAAGAGCGTGTGCTGAAAATGGACCACATCTGGCCGGTGGGCGAGGAGGAACTCATGAAAGTCTGCCGTGCAGGTTTCTTTCTTGCGTGGCGCCATGTAGAAAACATCAAAGTCGCAGGTCTTGGTGTAAAACAAATGCTGGTTCGGATCTTCGCTTAACTGCGCAAAGGGTCCTCCTGAGTGAGAGCATCGGCTCGTGGGGACGGGTGATCCGGTGCGGGCCAGGAGAATCGGCTCAAATGCGTCCGAGGCGCGCATTGCCTCGTACAATTCCAAAGCGTAAATCTCCGCGCCACCCGGCATCACCATGGGATGATTGTGACAGACGTACAGCACCTTTCGTTTGGTTCTGTTTCCCGGCCTGCGCGGCAAAGGGTCCGGCGTTGTGCCGGTCTCAACCCCGACGCTTCTCCCATTGCCAACCTCCGGCTCCGACAATCGCTGCAGGACTCCTTTAGTCGGGAGGCCCTGGAGGGCAAAAATCACGCAAATGTGTTGCTGGCACGCGACCACTCGGCAATGGCTTCGCAAATGCCGCTTGAATTCCTGGTAATGCTCCATCCACCAGAATGCATTGCTGGGAAGAAGCAGATACTCCGCCCCCTTCGCTCGCAGAGACTCCAACTGCGCAATCAGCATGCCGCTGTCGGCAGGATGATGGCCAATGTGCGCGCCATCCTCGCCTTGAGGGAAGTGCCACGCCGTGCGGCCTTCAAGTTCCAGCAGTGCGCCGCCGTCCTCGCTCGCCACTAGAACGGTCGCCTGATCTGGCAGAACGCTGCGCACAACCTGCCGGATTTGCCGGGTGAATTGCGGGCGGGCGGACACATTGGTTTGATGAGTACTTAAATTGATACTCTCTCGCGCTGCCGCTTCCGGCTGGCGCAATTCAAAAATCAGGCAGACCTCGTCCTCACGCGCCAGCAGTCGGTACCGGCGCTCCAGATGCTGGTTGAATTCTTTGTAGTGTTCCAGCCACCATAAGCTCGGCTTGGGGAAGAGCAGGAAGTCGCCTCCCTTGGCCCGCAGCATCTCTAAATGAGCGATAGCCGACGCACTATTAGCCGGATACGAGCCAGCGTACGCGCCGTCTGCTGCCTGCGGAAAGTGCCACGCGCGCCGGCCGCCCAGCTTCAGCAGCTCTTCGTCGCCTTTGCTGACGACAATCACGGTGGCGGCAGGGGGTACGGCCTTGCAGGCGACCTCTCGGATTCGCTCGACAAGCCCTTGGTAGCTGCCATCTCGGCCGCTTGCACCAGCAACTGTTTCCGTGGCACCTTGTTCTGGCGTCCAATAGTTGAACCTTCGGAGAGCCGCCTCCCCAATCCGATGGAGTTCCGCCAGCGTCTCCTGGTCCTGATTTCGCCAACGCCCGAGAGATTCAGGTGAAGCGACCTCCAGGCGGGCGATTTTCTCCACATCACCTCGCAACCCCAAGAACTCAAAGATGCGCTGGATCGCAGGCACGGGCTCGGCACACAAATCCTCGAAACGGATAGGCATGTACTGTCCGGGCAGAACTCCTTCGCCATAATCGGCCGCCAGGGCGTTTAATCGATTCCATAGCGCAATTGACCGCAGCGGCGCGCTCCACTGGGATTCTATTGGCTCCAGCAGCATGGTGCCATGCTTGTTCAACTGGTTCTGATTGGCCGAAAAGGCCATATCGCGCCCATCCCGGATTACGTGCAGAAACCTCATCCCGGAAAACTGGCTGTGAAAAAAGGGCAATAGATAAATGCTCCGCGGTTCTTTCCATCCCCATGGCCCAGCCAGTGTGCTCAAAGATGCCAAATGGTTGGCGAGCACCGCTTTCAAGTCCTTAGTCATCTCGATTCGAGCGGCCAGAGCCCGCGGAAATGTGGCCGGCTCCATGAACCGGTTGATCCAGCGATTTGAATAGGCGGCGAGGTCAAGCGCGTCCTCTGACTCATTGAGGCGGGTGCCGATAAACATCCCTCCATGGCGTACAATGCGGGCCACCACCCGAGTCCCCGATCCACCGGTGCCCCCGATGATAATCGGTCCGAATGGGGCCAGTTCACTCTCCGCCGGCATATGTGGCGAATCCTCGAAGGCATCGGCCCGACAACCGATGAGCTTTTCAAAGTCTTTGAATGTCGGTTTCATCTTGATCTTCCTCGAAACTGAGGCAGCCACTGTGCTTGCGCCGCCAGCATTTCCTGCACCATCGCCCGAATCTGGGGGAGCGTGCATACGGCAGCAGTCAAGGGATCCAGCATGACAGCATGATACACCGCTTCGACGTTCCCGGCAAGGGCGGCTTCAACAACCAGCTCTTGCAGGTTGATGCTCGTCCGGTTGACCGCGGCCAGTTGAGTTGGCAGGCGGCCAATGGCCGTGGGCTGAACACCATTGCCGTCAACCAGACAAGGGACTTCCACGCAACAGCCCTGCGGCAGGTTTTCGATCAGACCGCGATTGGGCACGTTGCCGTTGATGCGGGCCGGCCGGTTTGTCTCGATCGCTTCCATGACGAACGACCCGTACTCGTGGCTGCGCGCCTGCGGCAGCGCCCTGGTGCCGGCAACGATCTGTTGATATTTGGCGTCTGATTCTTCCCGGCGAGCCCTGCAGTGCCGCAGATAGCCGCCCGTCCGCCCCAGGTCGAACGTGCCGCGGCATTCGCCTTTGAAGCTTGGCACCAACTCCGCATCCACCATGCGCGCGCTCTTGCGGAAATAAGGCAGGTACTCACTGGCGTGCCCGCTCGATTCGGTCACAAAGTAGCCGAAGTGTTTCATCAGTTCGATCCTCACCGGGTCCGTGCCGTAGATCTCCGGACGCTCGATGGCCTGCCTGATCTGCGGATAGAGGTCTTCTTTGCCACGCCGGAATTGCAGAAAGAAAGCCTGGTGGTTGATGCCGCAACACAGGAAGACCACTTCGTCGTACGGCACCGCAATCCATCGTGCCAGCTTCTTGCTGGTCGCCTGGACGCTGTGGCACAATCCCACATGGGGACGGCCGGCGCCGGCAGCCACCGCCCAGCAATTGGCTGCCATGGGGTTTACATAGTTTAGGAGCAGGGCATCGGGCGCCACCTCGTCGAGATCATGGCACAGGTCGAGCAGCACCGGGATAGTACGCAGCGCTCGGAAGACACCGCCTGGACCTAACGTGTCGCCCACGTTCTGTTCCACCCCGTAGCGTTGTGGAATCTCAATATCCAGGGTGAAGGCATCCAGCCCGCCTTGCTGGAATGTGGTAATGACATAGTCGGCATCCTGGACAGCCTTTCTGCGGTCAAGGGTGGCCTCAACGCGGGCCCTGGCTCCCCGGCGGTCAACGATCGCCTGAACCAGGGCCCGGGCCTGGTCGAGCCGCCGCGGGTCGGTGTCCATCAGGGCGATCGTGCTCTCCTGCAACGCCGGGACCAGCAAAATGTCGCTGCACAGGTTTTCGGTAAAGACAACGCTGCCCGCCCCGATGAGTGTGATTTTCGGCATGGGATAAAGGTTTCTTCCACGATCACCGGCGAGCCGCCTCCAGCCGATGACGAAGGCGCCGAGCAGGCCGCGCCCGCACGAGGAGTTGTTGTTGACCTGGTTCAGAGCTGAGGGCGCGGTCCCCAGCGGCGCGGCGCCGGGTCCGAACAACAACATCCCACCAGTGATCAGACGCTCTATTAGCCATTCTCTGTTGCGGTTGCATAGTTGGCTGCTGCCGACTGCGCGGCTGCCGATGGGTTCAGGTACATTTTTTCATCCTGAAGGCAGTACTCAAATCTCGTTCCCCGAAGGGCACCTGCGACCTCCTCATAATTCTCGATGGTTTCTGCCAGTGGCAGGCATGATTGTTTCTTATACACCCCCTCTTGCTCAAAAACATTGCCTATTCCAAGCCTTTCCGAAACACACTGTAGAAAATCACCTGACACTGCTCCGCTCGCGGTCGGGAAAACATCCTCGTAGTCGTGCGATAAAAGCCGTGGGTAAAGGGAAACGTAATTCTCAATAACCCGGCCTTCCACGTCGCAGCGATCCATCTGTTTCAAAAGATGGTCGATATCGATCCGGATCTTGTGATCGCTGTACGCTCTCTCGGATGTATTGACCGTCCAAACGCCTGATTTTATAGCCTTTAACAGCGAAATCATGTAACGCAAATAATTCTTCCTCTTCAGATTGATAACGATCAGGCCATGTTTCTTAATCAAGAACAACAGGTAGGGGGCATAAGACGATTTCTTAGGCTCCGTCAGGAAATGCGTCATGTTGTACTTAACGTCAACGAGCATGTAGCGTTTCGAGGAAAAACACCTCAGATACTCCAGGAAATCCAGAAACAGTGTCTCATGCTTGTCGGGGAGCAATCTGTCTGTGCCGCCGTGGGCATATTTCGCTAAAAAGTTGAAATAATTCGTCTCGCGCAGCAAATCCACTTTGGAATCCTTGTCCGCCAGATTGAACACCTCGTTCAGACAAAAAATGTCGGGGTGAGAATCAAGCACCGAACGCACCGCGTTAGTTCCGCTTCGCTGTCGCGCCAGTAGAATGATAAAGTTGGAATAGGTCATCTTGTTCTTTCTTTCTTATGTCTGGTTGCTCTTGGAGATTCCGGACTCAACGGAAACCGGGAGGACTGTGCGGCGGAGGCCTGTACATGGAGGGAGGCGGCAGCACATCGCCGGTGCGGGACCTCTTCTCGCCCCAGTTAAGACACGGAGGCCGCTTATGCGCCCCGGCGCATACTTCCTCGGCGACGCGTCTAAAGAGTTCATCAAATTGCTTGCCCACGTGCTCGACCGTAAAGCGCTCCCGCACCGTCTCGCGGGCCTTCTCCGACATCAGCGAGAGTCTTTCAGCGTTTCTCCACAGATCGGCAAGCAGCGACGCCCACTGGCCGTAATCGCGTCCGCTCACGACAAGACCGTTCTCTCCGCTCGTTATCACTTCCGGTATGCCGCTCTCCATTGCAGCCACCACCGGAACGCAACCCCCTGCCATCGCTTCGATTAACGAAAGAGGAAGCCCTTCGAAGTCCGACAGGAGGATGAATAAATCGTGCTTGCCCAAGGCCTCGATGACTTTCTCCCGCGGCACTCGGCCGGGCAAACTTATCCTCCCGTCCGCAAGGTGAGCCTTGGCCCGACTCTCAAACAACTGTCTGGTGTTCTCGCCGGACGGGAAATCACCCATCAACGTGAGCTGGTAGGCAATCCCCGTTCGATCCAGGCTCCGGGCAAGGTCAATAAAGTCCAGGACCCGCTTCTGATGCTGCACAAGGCGGCCCGTATAGATCAGCCTCGCCTTTTCCGAGGACGCGAGTTTCCGTCCGGCAATATCCCGTTTCCACGCGCTGGTGTTGGCTATTACATGCGCCTTCGCTCCGATGAGCGGGTTGAGCTCCATTATGCCCTCCTTAATCCGCCTGGAAACACACACGAGCGCATTGCAATATCTGCCCAGACGGTAAGCCTGTTCGTAGTAATCGTTATCATCCGCCTGGACCCACGCGACGACGCCGACCTTTTCCGTAAGCGCCGGCACGATGCCGTTGGCTATAAAATCATAGGCGGTCCACATTATGCACGGCGCGTTGGTTTCAAGATATCCAGCCAAACCTTCCCACATGCCGTCTATCCCTGGATTGTCGGGCTCAAGGTACCGGTAGGGTATCTGCGGCAAATGCGCGTCGGAGCCGGCCGTGCTGATTACCGCCGACCGATCCCGAGTGAAAAGGATTTCCACATCCCAGCCAAGCCGAATCAGTTCGTTGCCAATCGCCTCAAGACTTGTGTTGACACCGCTTAGCCCCCAACCACAGCAAGGAATAATGATTTTTCTGGTCGTTTTGGCTGCTCTCTTCTTTTCCAGGTGAGAGAATCCCTCAGGCAAATGGAAGTCCCGGCAGGCGAGTTCCATCAAGGAGCCGGGGTAATCATCGATGGAAAACCCCGCGCTCCCATTGCCTTTGGCAGCCTGCACTTTGCGGGAAGCGTCATCACACAGTGCTTGGATTCTCTCACACACCCCGTCCAAATCCAGATACGGAACGACAAACCTGCCATTCAGACTCACATCAGACGCATCCATGGAGCCTTCAAAGCAAACCACCGGCAACCCCCCCGCGCTGGTTCGCAAGCTGGGACCGGCGCCATAAGCCCCGCGAGAGGAAAGAAATAAGCTATCAACTGCGGCAAAGTACTCTTCGAACGGTTCCTCCTCCGGGACGCAGAATACTACTTTCTTCAATCCGCTCTTCTCGATCTCCTCCTGGCATGAGAAGCCGTCCGCCGGAGATAACGGTTCCGCATGTTTTCTTGCGACCCATACAAAGGCGAGGTTCAGATCGGGTCTTCGTTTTCGCGCCATTTGCGCCGCTGCAAGAAACACATCAAAGCCGTCCCGTCTCCCGTTTGCACCGTAGCCCAGGACGATGAAGTGTTCCTTGTTTAGCCCAACGCTGCGAGCCAATCTCTCCCGGGTTTCCTCGCGCCCTGTGTCCGGCAAAGCCCGCGTGAGCGCGGCATGCGGGCGAAGCGCGACATTTGTCGGATAATGACCTATTTTCTTGCCAATCGAATGAAAATCCGCGCTCGAGGGCAATATCACCCTGTCGGCGTGATGGAACAAGTTCTCCAGGACTTCTTTCGAATATGAATCGGCAGAATCTCTCCAGAGGAGGAAGGATGGAATTGCATGGCTCTTAAGGCTCGCCGCGACCTCGTGAGTGTCGCAAATTGCAAAGCGAGGGTTAATCGAGCAGAATGTCTTAATAAGCATGTGCAACGCTGCAGGGCTGAAGATATTGCATGCCAATCTGAAATCGTCCAAGACCACCACATTGGCATGATCCTCAACTTCTGCGGCCGCTTGCTGCCTTTTGAACAGCACAACCAGGCAGTTCAGGCGATGCTGCCTCGCTAGGCCTTGCGCTATCTCACGGATCATTAGCCCTCCGGCGAGGGACGCACCATCAGAGAACAACAACACGTTCCCGCTTTTCCATCTTCCGCGCAGAAGAGAGCTTTTCGAAGGTTGAAGCAATTTATCGACTATGTTTTTGTGGTGGCAGGAAATATATCTCTTTTCTGCGCAGCCGTATTTGAGGTAGTGGACAAGGGGGCTCGATCCCCCGTCCCCTGCGTCCGGGTAGGTCTTCACGTAATAACCATTAGCGAACAGCGGATTGGGAGACGGAGCATTGGCGTAAGCCTTGCGGGTCAGGTAGTCGACCAGGGCGTTCACACGCTTTTCACGGAGACCGGCAGCCTGGCTGTAATAGAACTCAGTGTCAAAAAGGGGATGGGGATTGTGGCCTCCGGAAGTGCCGTGGGAAAGGAAATGAATAAGCGGATTTGCTCCTGACCGTTTGACATCAGGATAATGATCCAGGTAGTAGGCCGTATCAAAGAGTGTATGAGGATTGTAGCCTTTGCGAGATCCTTCCTGGAGATAATCTATCAATGCAGAATCGGAGGAGGGGAAGACGGTCGCGGCTTGCTCGCTGTAATAATCAAAATCAAACACTGTCCTTAAATCCTCGATTAGACTTGGATCAACATAGTCTGTCAGAGCTTTCCCAGACTCAGGAAGGAGCCGGCTGGATGCCTGGTGCGCGGGAAGCCGGCTTGGGTCAAGGCTTTGCTCCTGCCGGCTCTCAGGATCGAGTAACGCAAAGATCAGGCAGGCATCCTCCTGGCACTCGATGGGGCGATACTTGCCCTCCAGATGCCGCCTGAACTCTTTGTAGTGCTCCAGCCACCAAGCGGCCGTGCGGGGGAAGACCAGGAACTCGCCACCGTTGGCTCGCAGAGTCTCCAGGTGAGTGATCGCGGCAGCACTATCGGCGGGATTGTAGCCGGCGTAAACGCCATCTTCTCTTTGTGGAAAGTGCCACGCCCTGCGGCCGTTCAGCTTCAGGAGCTCGTCGTCGCCTTTGCTCACGACGATAACCGTGGCGTCTCGAGGGATCACCTTTTCCACAGTGGCTCGCAGGCGCACAATCATTGCCGGGTAGGCGTCTTTTGTCTCTGTTTCCATTACGTTTTTCGGGAAATGGTGAGGTCCTGGAACCTCACGGTGTTGGTATGCCCAGACCAGGACCCAAAACAGATCGGTTCCTGGAGGACGAGGCCGTTTTCGCGGACTACGACCCGAACAGATTCCTCGGGGCACGCCACGACGGCTTCGGGGCACTTTGGGTTCTGGGCGTGGACATGGCCACACCAATAGGAGTAGGGAAATGTGGGGGTGTTCATGCGGCGTTCCCTCGGTCCAACCGATAAACGATGCAGTGCTCATCCCGCCAGACGCATTTGCTGGACGACTCCACGTACGCGTTGAATTCGGCGTAGTGAGCCAACCACCAAAAGGCCGTCTGGGGCACCAACAGGAATTCTGCTCCTTTGGCTCGAAGGCCCGTCAAATGGACAATCGCGTCGGAGCTGTGAGCTGGGTGATGGCCCGCATAAGCCCCGTGCTCGGTTTGTGGGAAATGCCAGCCCCGTCTCCCGGCCAACTCCAGCAGTGCACCGTCGCCCTTGCTGATCACCAGCACCGTCGCTCCGGCTGGCACGACCTGCGGCACCGCGTCGCGAATTCGCCGGCGCATATTCTGGTAAAGCAACTCCGGCGAATCTTCCGCGCGCCTGCCCAGTTCGAGGCTGAGGCGGGTGTTTTCCCGCTGCAACTCCGCCACCTCGCGGCTGCGCTCCTGCAACACCCGCTCCAGTTCCCGCTGGCGCGCGGCGAACCTCAGCGTGGCCAGCAGCGGTGAGACTTCGAGGCTGATGGGAAAGCGTCCCTCGTAATCCACGCGGAGCAATTCGTCCTGAACGTAATAATCCAGATCGTCAGCTCGCACGCGGTCGAGCCAGCGCCGGCGGTAGAGCGCCACGTTCTCGCGGTCGTTACGGAACCGGCTTGGGGACACCGACTCGAGGTGTTGGACCACGCTCTCCGGGCAGTAATGAGTCTCGTGGCCGAGTTCACCAAGCCGGAGGCACAGGTCCACATCCTCGAAGCCGTTTCGGAACGCGGTGTCGAACCCGCGCGCCTCGTCAAACAGCGCGCGACGCACCAGCATGCACGCCGCCGTCACGATCTGAAACCGCCGCGCCTTGTTTACGGAGGGATGACCGGCAGGAAAGCCCGTGTAGATGTGGCGCGGATAGCGGTCCTGGCAAATCACGACGCCGGCGTGTTGAATCGTGTTGTTTGGGTAAACCAGTTTGGCGCCGACTACCGCTGCCTGCGGGTGAGCATCGGCGTAGCGCACGAGGGCCTCGAGCCAGCCGGCCTGGGGGATAGTGTCGTTGTTGAGAAAAACAAGGTAATCGCCCTGAGCTACGGCCGCTCCATCGTTACAGCTCTGGGCAAAGCCACTGTTGCCGTTATGCGTGACGACGTTGATTTGGCTTCCGAATCGGGCCAACGCCTCCTGCGTTGAGTCAGTCGACCTGTCATCCACGACGATCACTTCACAGTTTTCGCGGCCTACAATGGTCCGGAGACATTGGGTTGTGAGGGCGGCCTGATTGAAGACGGGGATGATAATCGACGGGGTGGCGCTCCGGGGCGGCGTTAGCAGCCGGGGTGATGAGGCTGCGGGCTGAAGCCGGCGTTCCGGCAGCAATGTGGCACTGCGGGGCGATTGCAAGGGCCGGCGCGAGAAGGCCGTGAAGGATTGTCGATGGGGGATTTGAGATCCAGCTAGTTCGGTTCCGGGTTTTGGGCCAGTGACTTGGGATACGCGGCTAGACATGAGATCCTCCCAGGTTGAAGACCAGGCACGTCTCGCTGTCGCGGACGGAGGGCGAATATTGCCGCTCCAGATGGTCTTTGAACTGGCTGTAATATTCCAGCCACCAGAAGGCTGGCTTGGGGATCAGCAGATAGCCGGCCCCCTTGGCGCGCAGGCTTTCAAGGTGAGCAATGGCCTCGGCGCTGTCGGCGGGGTGATGTCCGGCGTAAACACCATCCTCAGTCTGCGGAAAATGCCACATACGGCAGCCACGCAGCTTCACCAGGTTTTCGTCGCCTCGGCTCACCACGAGGACGGTCGCGTCCGCGGGTACCACCCGGCGGACAACGCGGCGGACCTGCGCAATCTCACGCAACATCTGGCGTATCTTTCGAGCGGGATCGTCCTCGGCCTCGATTCCCACGGCCTTGAGGCCGGTGCGTGGCGGAGTTGACCGCACCTTGGTCGCCACCACCATATCTTGGCCGCCCGCCGGCGTGGATCGGCAGCGCCAGCTTCCGTAATGGGCGGGTAGCGTAACTTCGAACCCGTTCTGCCGGTAAAGCCCTCTCACGTATTGCCCGTCGTAACAAACTGCCGCCTCGGGGATGATGTCGTTTTCCACACGGTAATGCCCTCGATCGTGCGGGAACGCAGATGCGCTTGCGTCCGATTGTGTTAGTCGGGCGGAGTCCTGATCGGTCAGGTAGAAGGTGATCAGGCATCTCCCTCCCAGCTTCAGCACGCGCGCTATCTCGGCAAAATAGTTCTCCATGTCCGCCGGCAGGAGGTGGGTGAACACCGAGGTCAGACAGACGAAGTCGAAGGTTGCGTCTGCGTAGGGAAACCGGTAGGCCGAAGCTGGATACCTGCCGCCGGGGTTGTAGGCCAGATTGTAAATGTCAGCCAGGCAAAAGCGAAAATTGGGATAGCGCGGCGTGATGTTTTTCTGGCACCAAGCGATGGCTTCGGCCTGAACATCGAGCCCTTCATAACGGCCGGCGGCGTTGAGATAGCCAGCCAGCGGCAGAGCAATTCGGCCCACGCCACAGCCCACGTCCAGCACTTGTTCGTGCGGCTGGAGGGCGCACACCTCGATGAAGTAGCGCAGGAATGTCTGCCCAATCCACCCGAAGTCACCGTCCCCGACGTGGTTGATGGCGGGCGGCGGTCTCAGTTCTGCGATCGCAGGCCTGTTCGCGCAGTCTTCTCTCGGTCCAGCCGATCTAGACATGAGATCCTCCGAGGTTGAAGACCAGGCACGTCTCGCTGTCGCGGACGGAGAGCGGGTATTGCCGCTCCAGATGATCTTTGAACTGGCTGTAATACTCCAGCCACCAGAAGGCTGGCTTGGGGATGAGCAGGAAGCCTGCTCCTCTGGCGCGGAGCGCCTCGAGTTTTGCTATCGCTTCCTCACTGTGCGCGGGGTAAACATTTGCGTAGCACCCGCTCTCGCCCTGGGGATAATGCCAGCCCACGCGGCCATCGAACTGGAGCAGTTCATCGTCTCCCTTGCTGATGACGGCTACGGACGCGCCCTGGGGAAGGCAATTTCGCACAGTCTTCCTGATGCGCTCCCGGAGAGACTGGTATTCCGGGGTGATCCGCCGCCCATGCGGCCGCCAGGGTGTGCCCCATTTTTGTTCAAAACGGCGCCGATTCGCCGCGAACACTCGGTCATACTCGCCGGTGATGCATAATTCACCGAGTGATCCCTGGCCAAAGTGATGAACGAAAACGTCATCGGCACAGACGAGCCTGTAGCCGGCCGCCCGCGCGCGCCGGGCGTAGTCGTCATCCTCGAACATTCCAACCTCGAACTGTTCATCCAGGGCTCCGACCCGCTCGCAGACCTCGCGGCGCATGGCCAGGCAGAACATCGCCAGCATGCCGAGCTCCGCGGACCGTCCGCCGTGCGCGGCCGTGTAGGTGCGGGCGAACTGCTGCATCTCTCCGAAAGTCCGGTAAGGCGCGTCAATCTGCGCCTCGTTACAGGTGCGGTTGGTGACCGGCCCAACGAGGCCAATGCCGGGGTTTCCGAGCCAGCTCAACAAGCCGTTTCGCCAGCCCGGCATTAGCAGTGTGTCGTTGTTCAAAAGGATCAACACGTCTCCGGTGGCAATGGCTAATCCTTGGTTATTCGCGGCCGCGAATCCACGGTTCTCCTGGTTGATCAGAATCCGGACAAACGGGTTGAGCCGAACCACGTCCCTCAGATAATCCGGGGTGCCGTCGCTCGAGGCGTTGTCGACAATGATAAGTTCGTCTTCGCGGTGCCAGCCGCATCCAAACAACGTCGTCAAACACATTTTTGTGTAGGCCAGGCTGTTATGAGTTACGACGACGATACTCGCGCGCTTGCGCGGGACAGGATTGGGGGATGCTGTTGGCGAGTTCACTTCGTCGTGAACCGATGCCGGTCGCTCCGGCGGGGGACGGCCGCAATCCGCAACCGGAACCGGCAAGGCCAAAGCCGCTCGCACGGTCTCCTCCGCCAGCCGCGTTGGCCATCGGCCCGTCGGCGCCAGCACTAATGCGCCAGGGATTTCAGGCGCTCCGGTATCGGCAGGGCAGGCCTGTCTCAGGCTGCCGGAGGTTTCATTATGAATGCCGGAAGCCGGCTCGTGAGGGACCGCGAGCCCGGCCTTATGGCCGGGGATGGAGACTCCCAAATCGTTCAGCAGCCGTCCGAGCACAAGCTCGTGGCTGAAACACTCCCGGGCAATGGTTGATGCCGCTCGTTGATGCCGCTCATAATCGCCATCGATTGCCTCAACCGCCGCCACAATTTCCTCCATGGTTGAGAACCGGAATAACCCTTCACCGGTTGGCAGGATATTGCTGAATCCCGTTTCCTGGGTGATTACCGGCCGGCCGGCGGCGAGATAAGTAACGGCACGATCGCTAAACCATCCGCTGCGCAGGCGGATGTTCTGTTCCTTGGCGACGGTGAACTCGCCGCGAGACCGGCAGATATATTCCCGGTAAGCGTCCAAATCCTGGGAGAACTCGAGCGCCTCGCGCACTCGCCAGCCTTTGCTTTTGAGCAGAGCCCAGTCCTGGGCATTGCAACTGCTCAGGGCCAATTCGAACGGCCGCTTCGCCCGCTGCGGCAGATCGATGAATTTGAGGAATTCAAAATGCTTGCTCCAGCGGTAAGGTTCACCCTTAAACCACACTTGCCGCCAGGGTTGCCGCCAATTGCCAATCGTCGTGAAAACCGTCCCTCTCTCCCCGCCGCGGTTTTCCCAAAAGTCCATGATTACGGGCTGGCGGGTAGCGCGGAATTTGAATCGCTTCGGATTAGGCACCAGGCAATCCGGGTTCCCGAGGTTTTCACCGTAAGTGAAAAAGGCGCAGTGCGGCGACAGGTAATCGATGGTTTCCTGCCGTTGCCGGAAAAGATCGATCTGCACGTCCACAGGGTCCGTCTCCAGATAAACCAGCCTGTTGGTGGCGGTCAGTTCTTCGTTGGGTATATGGCTCCCATGAAGGTTAACGATCACCGCCGCGGAGCGATAGAGTTCCTTTACGTGCTGCTCGCTTAACCCGAAATACCGCGACTCCGGATAAAGCGCATGGTACGCCCATTTGCTTTCGAGATCGAAACGGCGCAGGATCCCCTGGATGTACGCGGCGGCGCGAACAGGGCCGTCATCGGTTTCGGACTGCATGAGCTTGCTGGGCGTGCAGCCGTGAGCTTCCACATAGTAAACGTCATAGCCGAGCCGCTGAAAGCCGGCGAGGTAATGAATCGTCTGCCACGCCACCCCTGCGACAGGAAAGTGGCTCAGAAACCCAAGAATGACGATGCGTTCCTTCATCTTTCGATGGTCAAGTCAGCGCCAGCGCCGGATGGGGCCGTTTTCTGGCCTGCGTATGCTGAGCATCGTAGAGTTGTTTGTAGAGCCCGCCAGCCTGCAACAACTCCTCTTCGGTCCCCTGCTCCACCAATTGACCCTGGTTGAGCACCAGGATTTGGTCGGCATGATTCAGCGTCGAGAGGCGATGGGCTATCATGAAGGTCGTGCGGCCGACCATCAGCCGGTCCAGGGCGTCCAGAATCACCGCTTCGGTCTTGGAATCCACAGAGGACGTAGGCTCATCCAAAATGAGAATGGGCGCGTCTTTTAGAAACGCGCGGGCCACGGCGATTCGCTGGCGCTCGCCTCCGGATACAGCCGCGCCGCGCTCGCCCAGGAGGGTCTCGTATTTCTTGGGCAGGCGCATGATGAAATCGTGGGCGTTCGCGGCCTTGGACGCCTCGATGATTTCGGCCCTGCTCGCCTCAAGCCGGCCATAACGAATGTTTTCAGCAATGCTGCCGGAGAAAAGCAATGGCTCCTGGAGGACAATGCTAACCTGCTGGCGCAGTGCCTTAAGCGTTAGCTCGCGTATGTCCTCTCCATCCAGCAGAATGCGCCCCTGCTTGGAATCATAGAACCGCGGCAATAAGCTGACCAACGTGCTCTTGCCGGCCCCGGTCGGTCCGACAATCCCGATCACTTGCCCGGGCGCTGCCTCGAAGGAGATGTCCTTGAGAGTATCGGCGCGGCCAGTGTAGCTGAACTGGACATGCTCGTACTTCACCCGGCCCGCGGCGCGGGAGATGGATTTGGCCCCGGGGGCATCCCTGATTTCTGGAACCGTGTCCAGGAGACCGAGCGCTACCCGCAAGCTCACGAACTTGTTCTGCAACGTGCCAATGGTATAGCTGATGGTCTCGAGCGGCTTATACACGGAGGCGATGTACGCGATGACCACGAGCAACCGCCCGACCGACAATTTCCCCTCCAGCACGTGGTAGGCGCCCAAGCCAAGGACCAGTGCCGAGCCCACGGCGGTCGTCATGTTGACCGCCAACGAAAAAAGCGATTGCCGGATTGTGACACTAACCCGCGCGTCCACGGCGCGCGCTGTCTGGTCGCGAAAGCGCCGGTGTTCATGGTCTTCGCGGCCAAAGGCCACAATGACCCGCATCATCGAGATGCTCTCGTGAACGACCGAGAGCGACTCGCCTTCCATCCTCATGACATGCTGAAGCCGCTCCTGAATGTGCGTGGCGTAGTAGCCTACCGAGTAATACAGGAGCGGGACGACCGCCAACGAAACCAAGGCGAGGGCCCAGTCCATCCGGTAGGAAATCCAGAACATGCCGGCCAGTGTAAGAGCGCTCTCCGCCAGCATGGGAACGGTCATGATCAGCCCTGCCGGCGCATCGCCCTGGTTATTGATGCGATAAATGATCATGCCGGAGCGGCGGCGGTCGTGATAGGCCAGCGACAGGCGTTGCGCGTGCGCGAACAAATCGCTCCGGAAATCCAAGACAATGAGCTGTTCGATTCGAGTATTGACGTAGTTGTTAAGCACGTGCAGCCCGTTCATCAAGAGGGCGAGCAACAGCCCGCTAATCACCGCGAAGAACAGGAGACTGATCGGGTCTTTGGCGATTGGGCCAAGCAACGTTTGCATCCAGGCCGCTGCCGGGCGCTTCTCCAGCACGTGATCCACAAGAATCTGAAGGGGCCAAGGCACGAGCAAGGCCGCGGCGGCGCCCAGGAGCGTGAGCGACACCGAGGCTGCCGCCAGCTTCCGGTACGGCCGCAGGTAGCGCAGCACCCGCCGCAGATATTTGACGTAGGGTGATTTCAAGCCGGGCCCCCCTCTCCGCTGGCCGCCTTGGTCAGGTAAGCTAACATCCAGACGTGAAAGTAAGGCGGCGGAAAGTGCATGAAGCTGACCGTGTCGCTGTACTGCGCAAGCAAGTGAAACAAGTCATCGTGTCCCCAAATGCGGACATGCTCCGGATCGGGAATGGAGTCGTCGTGCGGACAACTCAGGATAAATCGTCCGCCACTTCTGAGCAGTGTCATTGCGGCGGCCACCAGGGCCTCAGGCTGTTCGAGGTGCTCCAGGATTTCGCACATCGTTACCACGTCAAATTGCCGGTCGATCGCCCCGAGCGCAGTCCGGATATCCAGACAGCGGTATTCGATCTCCAACGATCGATCCCGGACCTCGTTTTCCGAGATCATGTATTGGGAAAAATCGACTCCCATGACGCGAGTTGAGGGCAGAGCTTGTTTGATCTTGCGGCACAGCAGGCCCGCTCCACACGCGATGTCCAGCACCCGGCTGCCGTCGGGAACCAGCCGGATGATGGCGTCATGGATTGGGCCATAATTCCGATGGTAATCCTCCCAACTGAGCCTGCCGGTGCCGCATTCCTCCCGATAGACCGCGTTCCAATATTCGGGCGTGTTGATGTTGGCCTGCATCATGGTTCGACTAAAACTTTACGGCCAAACCATTGGTTTGTCTCAGGGCGTAAGCCGCCACATGGCCGTCGAAGAACAGGATGTTGGCCTTGTGCAGATGCTTGTAACCGATCTCGTCGTTGGCCAGCCTGTCAATCGAGGGGTGATTGTACGGATAGGCAATATCGGCTATGAGCAAAGTCGTTGCAGCCCCGGTGCTCTGCGCCTGGACGAGCCGCCGCGTCCGCGGGTCCGGGGGGTCAATCGAAGTGAACGCATTCATCCCATAGCTGATCCGCATGGGCGTCGGTCCTACCAGCGGTTCCTTTTGGCGGGTTGGACAGGCGCCGACCCCGTACTCGAAATCGCCGTAGCCGTCGAAATCGGTGCGGTAGATGACCGGCATCAACAAGGCGTAAAAGTTATTCACGCGCGCATCCGGGTCATCGTACCAGGCGAAGGGCAGGAGGTCCCCCGAGTCGCCGCAATAAAGCACCGTCGCCTCACCCAGTTGGCGGAGGTTGTTAAGGCAATAGGTGGCCTGCGCCTTCTGGCGGGCGCGCCCTAACGCTGGCAGCAACAGTCCCGCCAAAATGGCAATGACCGCAATTACCACGAGCAACTCGATCAGTGTGAATGCGTCGCGTCCGTTCCGAGTCATACATTTTCCTTTCGTCAACAAAGCCCCATCAGGCAGGTCGCGGCCAATAATGCTCGAGCGAACGAGCCCTTGGAGAGCGCGGTCAACCCCAAAATCGCCGGCGAAGGCGGCCACTGACGCAGGGCGCAGGGAACCAGCAGCCGGACGCAACCCATCGACAGGTGCGGCAGTCAGGGCAGGGCTTGCCAGAGGTAATGGCGCCGAGTCCTGGGTGGCTTCGGAATCTGGCGCTGCCTGGCAACCGTGTTCTCCCCGAAGCGCCCGCTGTGCGACCGCCATCGCCAACCCGCACTCGACCATCGAATAGAGGGCCAGGAAGACGGAAAGCGCGCCCAGGACTGCCGCGACGGACCACACTCCGTCCAGCGCCGCGCAGATCGTCAACAGGGCCGGCGGCAGGAACGCCACTGCCGCGGTTGCCTTGTATCGGGGCGTTAGACGATAGCGAAACATCTGCCGTCCGTCGCCGTGCTCCTCCACGGTCATCAGCAGCCGCACTGCGGCCAGCAATCCACTCCGCACCTCAAGGTCCCACCGATCATATTCGCCGCCGTGGACCACGACGACTCCGCCCTGGCGGATCGCCGATTCCACGCTTTTCATTCTTTCCCGGGAAGCGCGCCAATGTGCTGACCAAAAGCTCAATCGCCGCCGCATGGGCCAGGCAAAGCCCCTCGCGGTCCGGGATCGACCCAGCAGGAGTCCGTAGCTCACGCGACCCCACAGTCTGGCCGCCGGCTGCAACAGGTAGAGTAGAAAGGTCAGGCAGCGAAGTCCAAAAAGCCGGAGCGGGGACGAGCCGGATGCGCCAAACCTGGTCGCTCGGCCTGCGCTCACGGCAGCTTGATACGCGCTGAGGCCAATGGCCAATGCAAGGAGCGGAAGGACCCAGAGCAGTTTTGGCCACAGCCACCCCAAGGCGGAGAGCCACGCCAGGAACCCGATGATCAACAACCACTCCGGCATGGCCAGCAAATAGCTCACCGGGCCGGTGGCGGGCTGCTGGAGCGTTTGAAACGGAGCGCTGCCCCACGCCCCGTGATAGACGCGGCTGCCGAGGCCCAGGGTGTAGAGAAGACCGGCGCCGTAGAGCCGGCCTGACCACACCGTATGGCCGGCGAGATTGAATTTGTCCGGCCACTTCCGTTGGAGCAGGGCCTCGGCCTTGCCATACCCCTCCTGCTGCCTCAGGTAAGCACGAATCGAATTGCGCCGATGATGCCAGACCAAGGCAGCCGGATTGAACCCAATAGTCCAGTCCCTCTCCTGCAAGCGCCAGCAGATGTCCACGTCGTCCCCCGCCGTCCGGAACTGAGGGTCAAAACCGCCGATGGCAGTCAGGCAGCTCTTGCGGAACGCCATGTTGCATCCGGGAATGTGCTCCGCCACGGAGTCGGTGAGCAGGACGTGAGCCGGGCCGCCGGGGGCGTTGCCCACGCACTGGGCTATGGCTCGGTCCTCCGGTGGGACCAGGTTGGGCCCCCCAACCCCACCGTGCGAAGTGGAGAGGAAAGAATTTGCCAGGTACTTGAGCCAATGTGGATCGGGGTAAGCATCGTCGTCGAGGTAAGCGACGATCTCTCCGGTTGCCGCCGCCAGCCCCACATTGCGCGCGCTGCTCAGGCCCCCGTTCTCCGTTGAGATGATGCGGACTTTGTGCTGGCGGGCGACGGTTGCCGTCCCGTCGGTCGATCCGTCATCCACCACGATCACTTCGTAATCAGGGTAGTCCAGCCGCCGAATCCCGCCCAGGCATTCACCCAGGGTTCGGCTTCCGTTATGAGTGCAGACCACGATCGAGATCCGGGGCCAGGGCATCTCCTTCGGGAAAGACGCTTCCGAAAACGCCCTTCGGACGGCGGCGAGGGCCGGTTTCGGCCGGCGATCGCGCGTCGTCAGACCGAAGTCCCAATCCGCCACGTGGCAGCCCCCCCGGTGCCATTCATCGGTCCAGGCAAAGACAAACGCGCCGGCGCAGCCGGAGGACATCGCGGAGCGGACTTGCCAGGACAATGAGTGGGCTTGCCATTCTTCCCCATTTCGACGGCTGTCCAAACCGATCTCCCCCATGATCAGAGGACGATTGCCCGCCAGGATATGAAGCCGGGCCAGGTAGGCCCTGAAAGTCTCCTGAGATTCCAAATAGACGTTGAAGCACAGGAGATCGACAAACGGCAGCCGCAAATACTCGGTGGAGGGATAGTTTATGTAGGTGACCAGGCCGTGGGGATCTTCCGCCTTCGCGGCGTTGTAGAGCCTTTCCAGAAAGCCCTCCAAGGGCCGGCCTCCGTGCCAGCGGGCAATCGGAGCAGGTATTTCGTTCCCCACCGCGTAGCAAAGCACCGCGGGGTGCCCCGCGCAGGCGCTTACACCCGCGCGCAGCCTGCGCTCGATCGACCGCATCCGCCGCGGCTCATCCAGAAACGTCACATGCTGCTCCCACGGCAACCCCACCATGACCCGCAGCGCGTGGCGTTGAGCGGCGTCCAAAAGCCAGCGGGGCGGCACGGTGTAGGTGCGAACAGCGTTGATGCCATTCGCCGCCATCTGCTGAAAATCCGCTTCCACGCGCTCGCGTTGCACAAACTCGTTGCCTCCTTCGTCCGGGCGAAAAGTCCCGTAGGTCACCCCCCGGACGCAGAACTTCTGCTCGCCCACAAAAAGAAACTTCCCGCGGGCGGAAGGACGCCGCCACGCGCCGCCGCAAGCGGGCAGCGGGGAGCCTGCCAAACCCTCGTTGACGTCGACCACCGATTCAACATCCATAAATTCCACAAGTTTCTTCCCGCCCGCCGACCCACAGCGTGCGAGATCACGCATTAGAAACAATTCTAATCTTAATTGAACCGGGCAACATCATCCACATCTGCTGGATTGTCAAAAAAAAGTTTCAAATCCGTCATGGCGTAAGGACGCGTCCTACCGCTGACCTCGTTGCACCCGCTATCCGTGGTGAATATGGCCCCGCTGACACCCCCGTTGGCCGTAGCGGCGGCGCAGAGCGCACCCGCCAGTCCGAGCAGTGCGCCGGCCTTGATACACGCGCGCAACATCCGCTTTGCGCCCTCAACTATTTTTGTGGTTTTCACTTGGGTACTATGCCCTTTCCCGCATTTCTGCAGTTGTTCCTTGGTTGCGTGCGTCGGCACGGGTTGCCCCGCCGACACACCGGCGCCGAGTGGATCACAGTTTGATTTCTTTTTGAATTATTCCACGAAAGCATGAGCGCGTCAAAGGGGCTGAGCGCGTAAGATTCAGGCGGAAGTCCCTTAGGGGACGGAGGCGGGTCCCTTAAGGGAAAACCACCGAAGGCGCCAAATAAAGCTCAAGGACCCCTCCGGGTCGAGCGTCGCGTCGGAGGCGGCGGCAGGGGGACGAAGGTGGAGGCGATGAAACAGGAGTTAGGCGCATGGTGAGAACGCCCTTGCCTTGGCTGGTTGAGATTCTGAAACAATTCAATGGCGGGAAAGGCCGGGGAGTCAAGCATTAAATTACTCGTAACTGTTCAGGTGTGGGGCAGACCTCCGGTCTGCCAGTTCACGGAGCCTCCGGCTCCGTGAACCTGGTGCGGTCGGAACACCGGGCCAGAGGCCCGGCTAACCGGCAGGCCAGAGGTCTGCCCCACCCTCCCACCTGAACAGTTACAATTACTCTAGTCATGGCGTCATGGCGTCTGACGCGTTAGAGTGGTTTCTGTGAGTGTACGATAACTTCCGACGCGAACTGGGAGCCGGCCGAAAGGAGACTCACTGGATCTTGACGCAGCGGGCTCAAACGCCAAAGATTGGTTTCCATGAGACTGTTGTTACCAATGACGGGACTTGTGATTTGCAGCGTGGCAGCCCAAGCCCAACAACCCGGCCCCTCGCCATCGGGAGCCGTTGTCAGACTGAGCGTGGATGCCGGGACAGTGGTCCACACAATGCGCGGCGGTTTTGGCGCCTCCTGGCATGCCATCGAGCAGCCAATCCCCGTCGAGGGGGATCGCTCCCACGGCGGCAGCGCCTGGGGCGCAAACCCGCCTGCCGAAGACACCCGCGCCTGGCGGCAAATCTGCCGGCATGCCGACTGGCTGGGCTTGGATTTTGTGCGCGTCGAACTCGAACAGCACATGTTTGAGCCCGAGCAGGGCCGGTTCACATGGGACTCGGCCGAAATGCGCATCCTCTGCCGGATACTCGACTGGTGCCAGAGCCGGCAGGCCGACGTGTTCCTGCAGTGCATGTGGGCGAACGTGGATTGGAACGCGTTTCCGGAGTTCCGCAGCGATGCCATCAGGCGCGTGCACAGCGGGCCGTACTCAATGGAGAGTTTTGCCGACGGCTTGGCGGCATTGATGAAGCATCTGGTGGCAGGGAAGCACTACACGTGCATCCGCTGGCTTTGCATCAACAACGAACCGGGCTATGACTGGTCCTGGTGGCAACGGCCTCCAAACCGGCCGATGCCCTTGCGCGAGGGCCTGGCTGCTGTGAGGCAGGCCTTGGACCGCGAGGGCATCGGCGTGGCCTTGAGCGGACCGGATTGGACCGACCTGCCGGAGCTCAAGCCGGAACAGGTGGACTTCGACGAGTTTATCGGCGCATATGACTTGCACTCCTATTATGCGGGCTTTGATTGGCACCCGGGCGGCGGGTATCCCATGGCCGTCGCGGAGAAGCGGTTGGCTGACTGGCGCAAGTGGTCTGCCGAGCGGGGCAAGCCGTTGTTTCTCTCGGAGTTGGGCACGATGATTTACGGCTGGCGTGGCAACAACCCCGGGCCGAGCACCTGGGAGGCGGCCATTAAGGACGCCGAACTGGTGGTGCGCGCACTGAACCTGGGCGTGGACGGTTTCAACCGCTGGAGCTTCGTCAACCGGGGCGATCTCGATGGCGTTTGGCAGATGATCGACACCTGGGACCCGGTGCGGAAGGCTCTTCGCAAAACGATCACTCCCTGTCCCAACGCGTATTTTGTCTATGGCCTGATTTCCCGGCTGGCGGCCAGGCATTCCAGCGTGGTCGCCTGCGCGCAAAGCGGCGGCCAGGTCGACGGCACCAACCGTGTCTTTGCCGCGGCACTCAAGAGCTCGAAAGGCAATCTCACGTGGATCATCGTTAACGATGCGCCGCGGGAATGGGTGGCAGCGTTTTCGCTCGAGGCCTGCCCACGCCGCGCGCTCTACAAATACCAGGTCACTGGCGAACAGAAGGACCGGCCGGAACTTAAGATCAATCCGCTCCGCGCCGCCGCGATTACCGCCGGCAAGGTGGTTTTTTCGGATAAACTGCCGCCGATGAGTGTCACGGTCTTCTCCACCTGGAATCTCAAACACTCTGCTCCCGGGATTACGGAGGACTGACATCGCCCCTTGCCGGCGCCAAAGTAAATGGTTTGAATGGCCAGGCCGGCGAGATGTCGAAACTCCTGTTATGAAGAGACGCACATTTCTGAAAGGCGCCGCCTCCACTGCCGCGACGCTCACCTGCTTCCCCACCACGCTCGCCGGCATCGAACGGGAAACGGCCTCGGGCCGGGTTGAACGGCGTTCGCTCGGCCAGACCGGCGAGAAGGTTTCGATGATCGGTTTCGGGAGTTTCGTCCTGAACGGCACGTCGCCCGAGGCGGCCAGCCGATTGGTCGGCGAAGCCGTCGAGGCGGGGGTAAACTACTTCGATGTGGCGCCGACCTACGGCAACGCCGAGGAACTCCTGGGTCCGGCCTTGGAGCCGCATCGGAAGAACGTGTTCCTGGCCTGCAAGACCACCCAGCGCCGGCAAACCGAAGCCGCCGCGGAGCTGGATCGGTCGCTCACACACCTCCACACGGATCACGTGGACCTCTACCAGTTGCACGCGGTCACCACGGCGCAGGAGGTCGAGGCCATCTTCGGCGCGGAGGGCGCCCTCCACGCCTTCGAGGCCGCCAAGAAGGCCGGCAAGGTCCGGTTTCTGGGATTCTCCGCCCATTCAGTCGAGGCGGCGTTGGCCCTGATGGACCGCTTTGATTTTGACACGATTCTCTTCCCGGTGAATTACGCTACGTGGAATGCCGGCAACTTCGGTCCGCAAGTGCTGGCGCGGGCGCAGGAGAAGAAGATGGGCATTCTCGCCCTCAAGGCCATGGCCAAAGGGCCTTGGCCCAAAGAGGCCAGGCGCTTCGCCTCGAACTGCTGGTACGAGCCCCTGCTCGACCCCGCCGAAGCTCTGCTGGCGCTGCGCTTCACGCTCTCCCATCCGGTGACCGCCGCCGTCACTCCGGCGCACGAGCCGTGCCTGCGCCTGGCGTTGAAACTGGCGCCGCAGTTCACACCGTTGACCTCGGCGGAAGCGGAGATGCTGAAGGAGAAGGCCATGAAGGCCGGCCTGATCTTCAAGTACCCGCGAGAGGCGAGGGCCTGACAGCCGATTGGTGAAGGTTGTGGCGTGCAGCGAAAGGATGCCGACTTCTCGTGGTTGTTCCCATCCTTGATTTCCGTTTTCAGGACTTGCCCAGCCGTCTCCGCATCGGCTACTGTCCCGGCGTTCAAGGGTTGCCAGAGTAGCTCAGGGGTAGAGCAGAGGACTCATAAGCCGATTCTGGCCGTTTTCACCGCGTTTCACGGCGTCTCTCCGCGCACCCTAGAACTTCATTCCGCCCCGTGTTTACCGAGTCGAAATGCACTTTCGACCCGGTTTTACCGGGCCGGGAGATGATTTTGCAAAAGTAAGCACAAAAGGAAGCACGAAAGGAAAAGGACTGCATTTCCTTTGGTCTGCATCAGCGCTTCCTTCATTTCTTGCTCAGCCGCGCGGCAATGTCCGCCTGGAAGGCGGGGGGTTCGAGTCGCAGCCGGCTGTCAGACGCGACCGCTTGAGCGTCGGTTACGCGCTTTCCTTCGGCAGTGTTCCACCACTGGACCGACCAGGCACCGTCGTCCACCCCGGTGAGGACCACCTTGGCACCCGTCAAGGAGGGGGGAACGGCATTCGTCGCGCCGTCCGGCCAGTCGACAGCGCGATCCAGGAGCCAAACCAGCGCCTCGGTGCGCGAGGAAATCCCGAACGGCTTCACCCCGCCCTCAACCGTGTCGAACCGCGCCGGCCGTAGATCCGCCCGGCCGATGCCCGTTCCCTCGAGGAACGCCGCGAGCGCGGACCAGTGAGGATAGAGGTTTGCCGAGTGAATGTTCTCCCACCACCAACTCATCGCGGTGCCGGCGGCGCCCGTGAAGGCCCCGCTCCAGAGGGCCTGGTGCAACGCCCGGAAATGCGGGTCGGTAGCAGGCTTCCACCCGCGCCAATCGGTCCCATACTCGCTGACGAGGAAGGGCTTGCGGTATTCTTCGAAGAACCGCTCGGTTTTTGCCGCCATCATCTCCGCAGGGTGCGGTTCGTTGTAAGAATGGTACTGCGAGAAGTCCATCTCCGGCAGGGCGTAGAGATCGGGCCGTTCGCTGCCGCCGGTGAAGCTCGAGGAGATCAGGTGGCGGCAGGGATCGATGCCGCGCAAGAAGCGGCCCAGATCGCGGTGCCAGGCCACCACGTCCGCGTGCTTCAGGTAGGCGTACTCATTGTCGATCTCGTTGAAGAACTCCCAGGCCAGGAGGTTGGGAAAGGCCGACCAGCGCGCCACGATGTAGCGCAGGCGTTTCTCATAGAGCTTCCGGGCCTCCGCGTTCGTGAAGAACTCGTTCTGGAGCTGGCAGGACCCGCCGTTGGTGGCGTTATAAGGATGGCGGGGCCAGAAGTTGTTGCCGCCCCAGTAATCGGGTTTGATCTCGAAGATCCCGTGATAATCCAGGCAGAGCATGACGAAGACGCCCCGCCGTTCGGCCTCTGCGAGCACGCGGTCCAGCCGCCAGGCATTGTCCATGCGGTATTTGAGTTTGTCGCCGCGGTCCCACTCGATACCGAAGGCCTGGTGCCACATCCAGAGGCGGATGTAATTGATCCCCGCCTTCTGGCTGCTCTCCAGCCAATCGTCGTAGTCATAAGTGCCGCGGCGGCCGTGCCAGCACATGCAGAGGCCGTCCAGGAAGAGCGGCGTGCCGTCGTCCAAACGGAACCAACGCATCCCCATCAGGTCGACCCTGGCCAGCCCGTGCCGTTTGCCGGGGACGGCTTCGATGACCGCCTCGCCTCGCGCGGCGATTTTGCCGGCGAGCGTGGCCCTCACCGACAGCGTGTGACGGCCCGGTTCAACGGGCAGCCAGCGGATGCGCCAGCCCTCGGCGCCGCCCTCGAGAACTTCGCGGCCGCCCTCGAGCTTCCGGCTGAATTGACGCTCGAAAAAACCGGGCACACGGACGACTTTGCCGGAAGGGGCGGCAACCTCCGCGTCCAGCGCGACGACCTCGGGGTCGAATGGATTCGCCGCCGCAGGCATCCCCGAAACGGCGATCTCCACCCGCTCGTACACCTCGGGTTTGAAGGCGGGAAACACCAGGTTGAGCGCCGCGGCGGAATCGTCCGCGGCCGCCGCCGCCCCCGACAGGGGAGCGGCCAGAATGAACATGCGCACGAGCTGGCTGATCTTCATGGGGAGAACCGGCGAGATCGGGATGAGTCTTTTCGTCTGCACGCGGAAGGCTAATCGGACCCTGGGAACATTGTAAACTGTCTTCGATGGCACTCACGGCCACCAACAGGGATGGACAGAGCCCAGGCGACACCATAAACTAAAACAAGTCCCGGACTAACACTCCATGCGGACCAGAAAGTTGAGTCCAGTCAGATGATTAAAAGTTTTTTTGTTGCGTATCTTGCCGCGACCGTTTGGACCAGTGTTCAGGCCGCCGATCCGGAAAAACTCCCGAACATCGTCATCATTTTCACCGACGACCAGGGCTACGCGGACGCCGGTAAATTCGGCGCGGAAGGATTCAGCACGCCGAATTTGGATCGCATGGCTGATGAAGGCATGGTTTTCCGCAACTTCCACGTCGCGCAGCCGGTTTGCTCGGCCTCGCGCTGCGCGTTGATGACCGGTTGTTATCCGAACCGCCTCGGCATTCACGGCGCGCTGGGTCCGAAAAGCAGGATCGGCATCAGCGACAGCGAAGTGACGCTGGCGCAAATGCTCAAGTCGCGTGGCTATGTCACGGCAATGTTCGGGAAGTGGCATCTGGGCGATGCGCCACAGTTCATGCCGCTCCGTCACGGGTTCGACGAATATTTTGGCCAGTCGCTTTCGGTGGACATGTGGCCGGGGCATCCGGATTTGATCACGAACATGCCGGCGCTCATGGCCGCGCGGAAGCGCGAGTATCCGAACCTGCCCATTTGGGATGGCGACAAAAAATTCCGCGAGGAAATGTCCATTGACGACCTGAACCACTTGACGACCTGGTATGCCGAACACGCGGTGAAGTTCATCGAGAAGAACAAGGACCATCCGTTTTTTCTCTACGTCGCGCACAACATGCCGCACGTGCCGTTGGGCGTGAGCGAAAAATTCCGCGGCCAGACGGCTCGCGGACTTTACGGTGATGTGATCGAGGAAATCGACTGGTCAGTGGGCCAAATTCTTGACGCGCTCAAGCGAAGCGGCCTCGAACAGAGCACGTGGGTCATTTTCACGTCGGATAACGGCCCGTGGCTGTGCTATGGCAATCATGCCGGCTCGGCCAAGCCGTTGCGCGAGGGCAAGGGCACGAACTGGGAAGGCGGCACGCGCGAACCGTGCATCATGCGCTGGCCCGGCCACATTCCCGCCGGCGCGGACACGTGGGACATGCTGATGACGATTGACCTGTTTCCAACCATTGCGAAGCTCGCTGGCGCGAAATTGCCAGGTCACAAAATTGATGGCATGGATGTGTGGCCAATCATTTCACGGCAGCGCGGCGCGAAGAATCCGCATGAATCCTATTGGTTTTACTATGAGGACAATCAGCTTCAGGCTGTGACCACCGGAGATGGCCACTGGAAATTGCAGTTGCCACACACTTTTCAAACGCTGGCGGGCAAGCCGGGCGGCACCAACGGTGTGCCGGCGCCCTATTCGCATCGCAAGATTGAAGGCGAAGAACTTTACGATCTTGTCCACGACATCGCCGAAACCACCAATGTTGCCCAGCAGCACCCGGAGATTGTGAAGCGACTTGAAGCCGAGGTGGAAAAGGCGCGTGCCGATTTGGGCGACGCGCTGACGAAACGACCCGGCTCGGGCCGGCGGGAACCGGGAAGGATCTCGCAGGCTGGCACCAAGACGGGAAAATGACAGGGATAGGAGCCTTCACCACTGCTCGAGGCGCTTGATAACCTCCGGTTCCTGGCCTTCCTCGACGCCGAGGCAGAGAAACACACCCTCGGGTTCCACGGCGGCGATGAAGCCCTCAAGCTCGTCGAGCTGCAAGTCCACTACGATGGATTTGCCGGCGGCCTGGATACGCCGGAGCAGCGGCACCCATTGGAGAATGGGCTGGTCCAGGCCCAGGCCCTGCACCCATTGGATGGCGTGAATCTCGGGCATGGCCAAAAGCAGGTCCAGGTGCCGGGCCACGCCTTTGCCGTCCACGTGATAGATGTTGCGCGTCATGCCTGCCACTTCGCGGCGGAGAAGCGGCAGAGAACGCCGGGCAAAGTGGCGGGTCGAAATCATGGCCGCGACATCGCAACTCGGGATGTGCAGCTTGCCGAAGGAAGGGATGCCGAGCCAGGTCACCGACGGCAGGCCCCGCGCCTTGAGCAGGCGGTCGAAATGGTCGAAAATGCGGTGAAAATCGCGCACGGAACGCTCCAACAGCGGCTCGAGCTTGTCCGGCGCCGTGACCAGGTCCAGGCACAGAGCGGGGATTCCGCGCCAAGCCGCCACGCAATCGAGGCTCGGATGAAGATCCGAGTAGCCAACGAGATACTTCCCAGCACAGCGTTCCAGTGTGGCGCGAGTCAGCTCGTCGAGCTTTCGAAAATAGACGCTGGTAAACGGGTCCGGAGCGAGCACAGACAAGTCCTCCAAGTCCGTTACGAGGGGCGCGTACCAGGACGTGATTTCGGCGAACTCGAGCTGCCCGCCGTATAAGGCTGAATAGACATTGGGGCCCAGGTTGGGCCAAAAGACCGGGAAGGTTTCCGCGTGAAAGGTCCGGCCCGCGATGGAGCGCTCGAAGGCCTGCACCTGATATTCGACGTCGAACCAACGGTCCCGAAGAGTGGCCCAGCGGGCGGGGTCGAGGGCGGCGCCGCCTTCGTACTCGACGTTATGGTGGTAGAAGCGGATGGGCGGGCGATCGAGAACGGCCTGCTTGAACCAGGCCTCGATGCGGGCCAGGCAGCGGGCCGAGTCCGGCTTGGAGTCCAGGTCGAAAGGGTAGTCTGGCGTGGTTGGGTGCATGCGGCCGCCCTTTCTTCAGCGCGGCTTAGCGACGCCCGCCTTCCATTGCTCTTCGATTTCTTCGAGCGTCTTGTTCCTGGTTTCCGGGACGAAGCGCCAAGTGAAAAGCGCCTGGGTCAGCGCCATGAGGCCGAGGAACGCGAAGGTGGGAGCCTTGCCGACCTGGTTGAATGCCACCGGGAAGAACAGGACGGCCGCCGCATTTGCCGCCCACTGCGTCAGG
>Ga0187853_10000611_pt1 | contig 36995 bp, 36 predicted proteins | sample June2016WEW_6_10_2_FD_132417 | JGI IMG/M metagenome (GOLD analysis project Ga0187853, IMG submission 132417) | Peatland microbial communities from SPRUCE experiment site at the Marcell Experimental Forest, Minnesota, USA - June2016WEW_6_100 | ecosystem: Environmental > Terrestrial > Soil >... | reverse complement strand
GAACTCCTTTGTGAGAAATTACCTTTGAGCGCGTTCTCTTCTGGGGCGGCGCTTCACACACACAAACGAGTTCGTCTATGCAGACCATCTCAGGTTAGCGGATGCGACCGGGGCAACCAAACACTCTGTCGGGCTGGATGAAATGTCCCATACATTAGGCCGGTTGCGTCCCAACGCCGTACGCTCAGGCAGCGTTCCCGTTCGACTGACCGGACGGGAGTGTACTACAGAACGCACTCAAAGGATTCTTAATGCTAACACTCTGAAAAAAAGCAGGAAACCTTGCAAGGGTCGACTTCTTTAAAGATCAAACCGGCTTGATTTGTTGAACTTCCACTTTTGAAAGATTTCGCTCCGCCAGAGAGGAATACTGACATTTCCCGGCAATTTGTACTCTACCTTGGGCAATCGTATTTCCATCCCATCGTGGCTGAACTCGCCGGGGAGATGGTAGGTTGTGCGAACGGCTTGCTGAACCAGACAACTGGCTGGTTGGGAAACATCGTAGTTCTGCCGGAATCTCGCCAGCGGGGCACCGGCTTGGTTCTGACAGCGTACCTGGTAGAATATTTCCTTAACCAGGGATGCTCCTGCCAGGTTCTGGTAGTCACAAAGCTGGGGGAACCTGTTTACACGAAACTCGGTTTCACGGTCCGTTCCACGTATACTTTTCTACGCAGCACCAGGGCAATCCCGGCTAGGCCAACCCCGCATATTCGAAAAGTCGAGCCCCGGGACTTAGAGGCTCTGCGGGAACTTGACCGCGAAATAACCGGGGAGAAACGCGCAGCCTTCCTGGAACGCTTCCTGGCAGGCGGCTGGGTCTACCAGACTGACATGCTTGACCAGTTGGCGGGTTTTTTCCTGCCTGACCTGCCAGGCGGACCTGTCATCGCCCGGGATGCGGAAGCCGGGATGGAATTGCTCCAATTTAAACTGGGCCGCGGCTGCACCTCCGTCGTCGTCCCATCCGCAAACCAGCCGGCGCTCGATTTTCTCCTTGGAGCCGGTTTCCAGGTCGAGAGTACCGCTCGGCGCATGACTTTGGGAACGGAATTGGATTGGAAGCCGGGAGGGGTTTTCAGCCGTGGCTCAGGTTATTGTCGGTAATATCCTTACAATCATCAAATTATCATGAAGACCATCCGGCGACTGCTTAAGATCCTTCTGCTCATAACGGCAATCCTCTGCGAAGTTCTGTTAATCCTTGTTGTCGATTACACAATATACGACAACAACCACATAAATATAGTCCGCCAAACAGTTCAGATCAACGGGTTGCCTCCCGAATTCGATGGGTTTACCATCCTCCAAATTTCCGATCTGCATGGAAAACAGTTCGGAAATTCTGAAAAAGGCCTGGCAGGGATTATTAATTCATTGGATTATGATGCGATCGCAATTACCGGTGACAGCCAGGACACTAGTTCGAAAGATTTTCAACCCTTGCTCGAATTAATCCGGGGAATCAAGAGAAAGACACCTATTTTCTATATCAGTGGGAATACCGGGCCGTTTGACATCTATTACAACACTACGGGAGACAGATATAGCTTGGATATGACCGACGGGAAAGTCCAAGCCGTTGGAAAGACCCTCCAAAACGCCGGATGCACGCTCCTAAATTGGCCACAGATGATCGAACGCGGCGGTGCCCGGTTATGGTTTGCCACCGATTTCTCTGCAACCCAATCAATCGTATCGGTCAAGCAGGCCCAATTAAAACTTCTGACCACCAAACGCCAGAATGAAAAGGATGCTCTGAACGAGCAAATTGAATATCAGGAAAACCTACAGAAATTTTACGCTGCATTTCAACCCGCCGACACCCTGATAGGTATATTTCATATCCCCTTATCTTATAAAACACTGGAAAACCCGCAGGGTTTACCTCCATATGATCTCGTCCTGGCCGGGCATTACCACGGTGGACAGATCAGGTTACCCTACCTGGGTGCAATTTATATTCCTGATTCTTCACTTCCATGGTATGGCCTTTTCCCACCCCAGGACATGGTCAGTGGTCTGTTTATCGGAAATGGCATTCAACAATATATCAGCCGAGGTCTGGGCGCCAGCAGGCGTATCCCCTTCCTGGCATTTCGCCTGTTTGATACACCGGAAATTAACCTGATCACATTGAAAACAAGCAAATAAGAGCAGCGGTATACCTGCTTTTGGAAAGGCTTTTCAACCCTGTGGCCCTTATTGCCCCAACTTTTCTTCCAGCCTTTCTTTAACCCCTGGCCATTCGGATTCGATAATACTGTAGAATACCGAATCGCGTCTCACTCCATCTTGCAGGATAAAGTGATTACGAAAAATCCCTTCGCGCTTCGCCCCTATGTGCTCGATCGCGCGCCATGAGCGTTCGTTACGAAGATCCGCCTTGAATTGCACCCGAATTGTCCCCAGTTTTTCAAACGCATACCGCAGCAACAAGTATTTACATTCTGTGTTGACGATCGTATGCTGAAACTCCAGCCCGTACCATGTTCCACCGATCTCCAGGCTCTTGTGAGCCGGGCGGATATCCAGGTAACGGGTCGCGCCTGCCACGCGGCCGGATGCCAGGTGGATGACCGCAAATGGCAGGTCCGTCCCGGCTGCCTGACCATCTAGCAGGTTAAGGACCCATTTCCGCATGTCATCTTTATTATGGATCTGGCCATATACCATGTATTGCCAGATTCGGTCGTCGATTCCTACTGCAGTCAGCGCAGGAACATGCGCCTCAGATAACGGCTCCAGCCGTACAGACCGCCCTTCCAAAGTAATCGGGGTCTTCCAAATTTCTGAATCCATTATTTACCCTGTGTAGGCAGGAAAGGCATTTCCGGACCTGCGATGTGCAAGCTCTCCGACAATGCCGAGCGAAGCGCCACCCGGTCGTCCCAGGGATATTCGGTTGTTCCGAAACACATGGATTGCTCATGTCCTTTTCCACATGTCACAACGACATCTCCCGGTTGTGCTAGATGAACACCCAGCCGGATCGCCTCGCCCCGGTCCGGTACTCGCCAGAAGGATTTCCCTTCCACTCCACCTTGCCGGCGTGCACCCTCGGCCATCTCATCCAGAATTCCTTCCAATGACTCAGTCCGTGGGTCTTCAGCGGTCAGAATACTGATATCCGCCCACTGCGCTGACACATCAGCCATCATTTGGCGTTTCTCTTTGTCACGCAGGCCAGCCGAGCCAAAGATGACAATTACCCGGCCATTTGTCATTTTCCTTATGGTCTCGATGGCTACCCGCAATGCATTTGGTGTATGTGCAAAATCGACCATGGCGATAAATGGCTGGCCAAGGTCAATTCTTTCCATTCGTCCCGGGATGCCGGGCATGGATGCAATCCCATCGGCAACTGCCGAGAGGTTCACACCCAGACCATGCATGGCAGCCGTCAGCGCCGCCAGGCAATTGGATACGTTGAATGCTCCCACCAGCGGGCTGGTCACCGGAAAACGGAATCCATCTCCCACGGCTTCAAAATGGATGCCTTGCGGGGAGTATATTACCGACTCCGCTCTGATATCGGCACCAGCGCTCAACCCGTAACTGATTTGGAGCCCGGAAATCTTTTTGGATAGATAATCATATGAACTGTCATCTTTATTTAGCACAGCAAGCCTTGGGTTCCCCTGGGGCTTGGGTCGGGTTTGAGCCAAAGATTGGAAGAGTCGCGCTTTGGCAGCCCGGTAATTCTCGTAAGAGCCATGCTGGTCGAGATGTTCATGGGTAATATTGGTTATGACACCGATGTCGAACTCGCATGCATCCACGCGGTACTGCGCCCAACCGTGCGAAGTGGTTTCGATTACAGCATGGCTTAGCCCATCTTCAACCATCCTTGCAAGGTAGTGTTGCGCATCCGGGGCATCCGGCGTGGTGACATGGAAGCCTGTATCAAGGACTTCTTCTCCAATAATGGCATTAACCGTTGAGATCAATCCGGTTTTGAAACCCGCCGATAGCAAGATCTGGTACAAAAGGTTACACGTGGTAGTCTTTCCGTCCGTCCCGGTGACGCCAATTACGGTCAGCCTCCGGCCTGGATTGTCATAAAATGCTGCTGCCAGCCAGGTTAGCGACTGGCGGGAATTCTGAACACATATATAAGGGACTGACAGACCCGGGGTTTCTTTTTCGCAAACAACCGCCCTCGCTCCACAGGCAATGGCATCTGCAATGAAAGCATGCCCATCCGCAGAGCTTCCTGGCATGGCGACAAAAAGATCCCCGGCTTCCACCTTACGGCTGTCGATGGCAATGCCCGTGACGGAAACATCAGGAATTTGTACCGGAGAAAATGGGAATGGGAATTCGGCGAATAAAGTCCTAAGGGGCACAGGATGAGAAGTGGCGTTTTTTTTTATGGAACCTGGTCTTTTCATATACGGCAGTTTTACCATAAACAAGAAAGACCTGACAGGTTTCGACCCGTCAGGTCGGTTTGTGTTCCATTTAACTATTTTAAAGATTTATGCAAATCGTCAAGTTGGCCAGCTACAGAGCCATCCAGAACTTTATCACCCGCATAGATGACCAATCCGCCCAGGATGGATGGGTCGACACGAAAATCGACGGCAGTCTGCGTGCCCATCCTGGCTAAAACATCTTTCTTGACAATCGCTTGTTCATCTTCAGTAAGCGGCAAAGCAGAAACCACCTCGGCGGAGGCTCCGCTGATTACCGCCCCCTCTAAAACCACAACCTTTCCGGACCTTACGCCCGAGAAAAATTCAGCTAGTAGAACGTGCTGACGTTTCTCGTCAAGGGTTTCTCCAACCAGCTTCTGTGCAGCTGCAATTGCCAGCGCAGCCACCTGTCCCCGCAAATCACCCAGGATGCGGTTGCGTTCCAGTTCGACCTCAGCCAGTACCACCTCCCGCTGTTTGCTGGTTTCATTATCTGACTCCGCCTTTACTTCGAGCATGGCGGCATCCGCTCGTTCAGTTGCCTCGCTTATGATGTGTGCAGCTTTGGCTTGCGCTTCCGCGACAATCCCGGCAGCATCTTTTTCAGCATTGGCGCGCGCTTCCGCAGCGATGCGGGCGTCGTCCATGCTTTGCGCAATGGTTTTACGGCGCCTCTCGAGCAGACCCTGAAGTGGTTTGACGATCCATGCCCGCACCACTACAAAGATGATAAAGAAGCAGACGATCTGGACCAGCAAATAACCTAAATTAAGACCCAGTTGTTCCAAGGAAGACCTCCTTCTTAATCTCAGCAATTTCCTGATCTAGCCAACAACGAAGAGGATGAGCAAGGCCACAACCAGGCAATAAATGGCGACCGCTTCCGCGAAGGCAATACCGAGGATCATATTGGTCTGGATGGTGCCGGTTGCATCCGGATTGCGGCCCATCGCCTGTACTGCGCCGCTGGTTACAATGCCAATACCGGCTCCTGCGCCAATCGCGCCGATCATTGCCAGCCCAGCGCCGATTAATTTTGCCGCAATAATAATACTACCAGTCATGAGATGTTCCTCCGTGTTTGTATTCGGGCGGGATTTCCGCCGCTAGGATTTGACTTTCCCGGGCAATTCTCGCCCGAAAATGATATATTACTTCAAGGTACTAATGCGCTTCAGCATGCTCACCATGGCCCTGCGTGGCCTGTGCCATGAAGGTCATTGTTAGCAGGCCAAAAATAACCGCCTGGATCGCGCCAACCAGGAATTCCAACAGATAGAACGCTGACGGGAAGATGGCAATCGACCCAAGCAAAGAACCCATTACAAATAGTAAGACCGAACCGGCAAAAATATTACCAAATAAACGGAAGGCAAATGAGAGTATTTTCGAAATCTCGGAAACCAGTTCAAGCAAACCAACCCCCCAGTCGATCACGCCGAAAATCGGCCGGCTGAAAAATGTCTTGACATTCCAAAATTTTGTAAAATATTTCATACCCTGCGCCTGGATGCCGACCACCTGCACGGCAACCACAGCGACGATGGCCAATGCCACGGTGAAGTTCAGGTCGGTGGAAACAACCCGTACAAATGGCACAAGTTGATGCCCGCCTTCAGTCAACGCAGGATTCACGAGAGTGGTGAAAAGAGAACCCAAATGCTGTATTCCAAATCCACCCGTTTCTGCTTTCTCGATTAATCCGATGCTATCTACGCCGGGGATAAGTTCCATCCAGTTTGCCAGCAGAACAAGAATGAAAATGGATGCAAACCATGGAAAGATGGTCCAGGCCCATTTTCCGGCGGTCGACTCGGTCATATTATAGAGATATTCAAGCAATGCTTCCAGTGCGCCCGGTATACCATTGAGCACCAGATCGCCTTTCTTTACCGCCCGGTTAAAGTAATAGGCCAATAAAATTACCAATATATCAACCACAAAAAGAGCAACCAGGGTATTTGTCAGATAGAAATCACCTATGACTGGCAGGGAAAATAGTGGATGTTCCATCCAGTGTTCGGCCGGAAGCTGCACGAATGGTCGGACTGGTGAAAAAAAATACTTCGCCGCAATAAAACCCGCTATGATAAGCGCCAGGACAATCCAGCGGTTGGTGCCCCAGCGCCATCCTTTCTTCTTGGGAGCCAATTCAGTTGTTTTCTCCACGATGTGGTTCCTCCTCCGAGGTCTCTTTCTTTGCGGCCGGTTGGATCCGGCTGCTGGCTGCTTTAACTACACGAAAAGTCGAAAAAATGGTCAGCGGAATACTGGCAATGGTCAGAATGACGGTAAAAAGAGGTTTACTGTTCAGGAATTTATCCAGCAATATCCCTGCAAACAGTGCCACGAAGATGATCACCAGCGTCAGGCCAGCCACCCACATTACCGTCATCGTGACGGCTGCCCTGAATTCATCCTTTTGTTTTCGACCCGGTTGGTTCATGGCGGCGGAATTATATCAGATTCTTACGCCGTCTAAAACATGCTCATCGCCGCTTTTGTCGCAAAGCCGAACCATGGCCCAAACAAGCTGCCTAGAAGCAGGATGCCAATCACAAGAATAACCAGCGCAATTACCACCGTGCCGGATACCTTGAGCGGATGGTGTTCCTCATCCTGGTCTTCCATCCGGTAAAGATAAACATACTTCAAAACATTTAAGTAGTAGTAAAGCCCCACTATAGAATTAAGCACACCGACGATCGCCAGCCAGACCCAGCCAGCCTCAATTGCCGCACTGAAAACGAAGAACTTGGCAACGAATCCAACGAAAGGCGGCATCCCGGCCAATGAAAGGAAGGCCACCAGCGCGGCCAGCCCCAGTGTCGGGTTACGGCGGCTCAATCCTGAATAGGCCTGGAAATCATCTGATCCGGTCAGGCGTCCGACGATGCCGACGATCCCAAAAGCAAGCAGGTTGGTCAGAACATAACCGATCAGATAAAAAACCACACTGGCAATACCTAGTTTGGAAAAGGCCACCACACCGATCATGGCATAGCCTGCGTGTGCAATGGAAGAGTAAGCCAGCATACGTTTGATGCTTTTTTGCGCCAGAGCTATCAGGTTTCCAACCGTCATGGTCAGGGTTGCAAGAACTGCCAGGATCAGGCTCCAATCCGAACTGATGGCCGGAAAGACCGCCGTGAATAAGCGGATCAGTACCGCAAATCCCGCCGCCTTGGAAGCCGTTGACAGGAATCCTGCCACCGGTGTTGGTGCGCCTTCGTAGACATCCGGTGCCCAAAAGTGGAATGGGAACAATGAAACCTTGAACGCCAGTCCTGCCAGTACCAGGAAGATAATGCCAACAGCCACAACATTAAAGGTGCTGAAATTCGTACTCAGATCATATAAGCCTGTCTTGCCGGTGAAACCGTATATCAGACTGAAACCGTAAAGCAACACGGCCGAGGTCAGCGCGCCAAAAAGCATATACTTGAAACCCGCCTCGGTTGACTTGTCATCCTCTTTCAGGAAACCGGCCAGTAAGTAAAGCGGGATGGAGGTTGTCTCGATGGCCAGGTATAGCATGACCAGGTCCGCGCTGGAAGCCATCAGGCACATGCCTAGCGTGGCTGCTATAAGCAGGAGATATGCTTCGGCGCGCCGGTTGAGATGGTCTGTGTCCATGAAGAACAGTGTCGTCACCCCGGCGGCAAAGACAAAGAACATCTTGAACCCGAAACCCAGCCAGTCGAAGCGCAGCATTCCACCAAAAACCAGTACTGGCGCTGTTGGCCGGGCCAATAACAGGCTGACAGCCAGGATAAAAAGCAGTCCGCCTGCGCTGAACCAGCCCAAGAACGGGCGGCGGGAGGTATCTCTTTTCAGGAATGGGTCAATGATGAGAATCAAGATCCCAAGTACCAATAGCAGGATTTCAGGGAGGATGGGAAGGATTGCGGCCATTATGCACCTCCCAGCAGGGCCAGGATATGTTGAACCCCTGTCTGCACCCACGGGACAATCAGCGCCGGGAACAAACCGATCCCGATCATGAGCGTCATCAGGAGCACCAGCGCAATTTTATCCAGGTTGCGGATGGGAGCGATGTGACCTTCCAGGGCTTCCGGCATCTTTCCAAAAAACACCCGCCGGACAACCAGTAAAACATACGAGGCGGTCACGACAATCGAAATGGCTGCGATGATGGCAACCAGCGCATGAGTTTTCCACATGCCCATGAAAATGGGAAATTCCGCGATGAAACCGGAGAAGCCCGGCATGCCCATCGAGACCAGGCTTCCGACAATTACCCCTATCCCCACCAGGGGCAGCGGCTTGATCATTCCACCCAATTCGGGGATCTGGCGGGTGTGCGCCCGGTCGTAGACCATGCCTACGGCAGCAAAGAAAAGAGCAGTCATGATCCCATGCGAGAACATCTGCACGCCCGCACCGGTTAGCCCTTCCGGTGTCAGTGTGGCAAATCCCATCATAACCAGTCCCATATGCGAGACGGATGAAAAGCCAATCACATATTTAAAATCGGTTTGGACGCTGGCAATGAATGCTCCATACACGATGTTGACCAGCGCCAGCCCCATGATCAGCGGAGCCCAGAATATCGCGCCTTGTGGTAGCAGCATGATCCCCACCCGTAGAGCCGCAAAAGCGCCTAGTTTCATCAGCACCCCCGCATGGAACATCGAAACAGCCGTAGGTGCTGCCACGTGGCCGTCCGGAGACCAGTTATGGAACGGGAAAATGCCGCCCAGGATGGCAAATCCCAGGAAAACCGGCAGAAACCATATTTTCTGGAAAGTTGGGGTGAACTTGGCCGTTTCCAAAACCAGCATATCAAATGTATGCATTCCGCTGGTCCAATACATGACCAGCGCGCCGATCATGGAAACAACCGAACCGATGAAAAGGTACAGGGTCAGTTTCATGGCCGCGTATTCACGTGTCTTGATCCAGCCCCAGATGGAAATCAGCAGGTACATCGGGAATACTGCAATTTCATAAAAGAAAAATAGCATGAACAGGTCAAGCGAGGCAAACACGCCGAACACACCCGAAGCCAGGATGAACAGGAAGGCAAAGAATTCCCGCGGCCGGTCATCTATCCCCCAGGAGATCATCACCCCTGTCACCATGACAACACCCGTCAGGAGCACCAGCGGAGCCGACATTCCGTCCACGCCAAAATGCAGGCTGATGCCCAGCGCCGGCATCCAGTTGTATTTCTCGATGAATTGGTAACCCACTGCAACTTTGTCGTATGTAAAGTACACCCACAATGACATTGCCAGGGCAAATACTGCCGCGCTCAATGCCGTGATGCGGATGGCCTTTTTCTGCTCCGGTTTATACAGCAGGATGATTAACGCTGCAACCAGCGGGGTGAAGACAATGATACTCAGGAACGGAAAATGCATCTCGACCTCTTAGTGGAACAGCATCATCATGGCTTTATTGATCACGTCCAGGATCCAAGCCGGATAAACACCGATGACCAGGATGAGCGTCATCAGCGGGGCCATGACGAATATCTCGCGCATATTGATTTCAGTGATCTTATGCTCGCCCTCTCCCCAGTGCTCATTCATCGGCCCCTGTAAAACATTCTTGACACCCTTGAGAACGTACGCGCCAGTAAATAGCAGACCAATCATGGCTATTGCTGTATAGAGCGTCAGGATGGGCCAGGAACCCCGGACCACCAGGAATTCGGATACGAACCCGTTCAGGCCTGGCAACCCCAATGAGGCCATGCTGGTGAAGATGAGGATGCCACCGTATATAGGAACGAGTGGGAACAGCCCCCCAAAATCCTCCAGATTGCGGGTGTGGGTGCGCTCGTAAATCACCCCCACTAGGAAGAACATTCCGGCTGCAGAAAGACCGTGGTTGAACATCTGGAGCACCGCTCCGTTCAGTGCAATGGTTGCGTTGATTGTACCGGCGGCTTTGGCAGCCGCAGCAATGCCAAGCAGTACAAACCCCATATGGTTTACCGAAGAATAAGCTACCAGCCGTTTGAAATCCTTTTGGCCATAGGCCGCGAACGCTCCGAAGATGATCGCCATCACCGCCAGGAACGCCAGCCAGCCGGCATACCGTGCCGATTCCACCGGATACAACGGCAGGACCAGCCGCAGGAAACCATACGCGCCTAATTTCAATAGTACGCCCGCAAGGATCATTGAGCCGGCGGTCGGTGCTTCGGTATGCGCATCCGGCAACCAGGTGTGGAATGGCCAGACCGGAACTTTAATAGCAAAAGCAATTACAAATGCCCAGAAAGCCACTGTCTTGACCGTCTCAACAGGTAGTCCCAATAGTGTTCCGGTTGTCAGGGAATTCCACTTCTGGTACAACACCGGCAGGTCGTAATTCTGGAACAATACACCCAGCATCTGGATGGCTAGTAGCAACCCCAACGAACCGCCCATGGTGAAGATGATGAATTTCAAGGAAGCATAGTTGCGGGACTGGACCTTTACACCCTTCCAAATTTCGCGTTCGCCCTTCTCGCTGCCCCACTGGTTGATCAGGAAATACATCGGCACCAGCCCGATTTCCCAGAATACGAAGAAGATTAGTAAGTCCAGCGACAGGAAGACGCCCAGCATGCCTGTCTCTAGCAGCAGGAACAGGAACATATAGGCTTTAAGCCGGTCTGTGACGTTGAAAGACGCCAGCAATGCCACCGGCGTCAGAAGTGTGGTTAGCAATACCATGGTTAGCGAAAGTCCATCAACCCCAACATGGAAGGTCGAATGGATCGCCGCATACCAGCTGGCTTGTTCCTGGAACTGGAAACCCGCTTGCCCCGCCTTGAATTGTACCCACAGCAAAATGGTCAATAGGAAAGGCACCATGCTCAAGCCGAACGCCGTCCAGCGGATGGCTTTCAAGTTCCGATTCGGCAGGCACAAGACCACAGCCGCCGCCAATACGGGAAAGAATAGGATCAGGGTCAGGAGATGTTGATTGATAAATGCCATCGAGGGCTCCATAGTAGTGACGATTTAAGTCGCTTGCTAAGACTTCGTCTTTTCTACATTCCCAACTTTAAGAAATAATATATGAAAGCAAAGACAACCAATATCACTATGGATACAACCATGTAGTATTGAATACGTCCAGCCTGGATCTTGCGTAATCCGGATCCGGAAGCCTTGATGGCCTTGCCGGTCCCATCAGCAATGAATTCGTTGATGACCGGTTTGTCGAAATAATTTCGGAATGCATGCCCCAGGAAGAGTGAGAAACGCGCCAGGCTGTGCAGAATTCCGTCAATAACCACCTGGTCCATGTACAATGAGGTGAATTTTTCGGCGATCCATATTGCCGGTCTGACGAACAGGAAAGCATAAATTTCGTCGAAATAATATTTATTCTTTAGCAACGGTATTTGTAGTCGGTCTTCTGCCGGTGCAGTTACTTTTCGGTAGGCCAGCCACCCGCACAACAATCCGCCCAGTGCGACCACTAGCGAGGTGGCCACCGGGATCCAATTGAATGCTACTGCTTCCGGCACCTGGGACAGGGTTCCGCCCACAAACTCATGGAACCAATCTGGAACCAATCCTCCAGTAAACCATGCCGGCATACCCACCCACCCGACCCCCACGGCAAAGACTGCCAGTACAACCAATGGCAGGGTCATCGTCCAGGTCGTTTCGCTGGCATGTTCGGCAGCCTTGGTCCGCCCTTCGCCAAAGAATGTCAGGGTGATCTGGCGCATGGTGTAGAAAGCCGTCAGGAACGCAGCCAGCGCCAGGACAATGAAGACCAGCAGATGTCCGCTCCCAAAGGCTTCTGCGAAAATCGCATCCTTTGACCAGAAACCGGCTGTCAGCACCGGGAACCCCGAGAGCGCCATCCCGCCAATCAGGAAAGTCCAGAATGTGATTGGCATCTTCTTACGCAGCCCCCCCATGTTGAACATATCCTGTGCGTCCACATGCTCGCCAGTGTGCAGAACCCCGTGCTCCATTCCGTGGATGACCGAGCCGGAATCCAGGAAGAGCAGCGCTTTGAAGAACGCATGCGTGACCAGATGGAATGCCGCCGCAACATAAGCATGCACGCCCAGCGCTGCAATCATGAATCCGAGTTGTGAAATGGTTGAATAGGCCAGCACCTTCTTGATATCATTCTGTGCCACGGCGATGGTCGCGGCAAAAAGCGCCGTGAAGGAACCGATGAAAGCTACCACCGTCATCGTGTGTGCATCCAGGCTCAACAGGGGGTAAATGCGGATGGCCATATAAACACCCGCCGAGACCATCGTGGCAGCATGGATCATCGCGCTGACCGGGGTCGGACCTTCCATCGCATCCGGCAGCCATACATGCAATGGCCATTGGGCTGATTTGCCTACTGTTCCGATGAAAAGCAAGAGACCTATTATCCCGGCTGCGGATAACCCTAAGAAAGCCGGTGTACTGGCAAGTGCCTGCAACATCTGCGGCTGAAAAATATCTTTGAAGGAGAGCGAACCGGTAAATGAATAAACAAAAGCAATCCCCAGTAACATAAAGACATCCCCGATGCGCGTGGTCATGAAGGCTTTGATTGCTGCATCCCGGGCGGATTTTTTGCCATACCAGAATCCGATCAACAGGTACGAACACAGCCCCATGATTTCCCATCCGACAAATAAGGTCAGCAGGTTATTGGAAACGACCAGGGTAAACATGCCAAAGGCGAACAGGCTGATAAATGCAAAAAAACGTGCATACATCGGTTCAATGGACGGAACAATATGTGTATGTCCGTTCTCATTGACGGTCGCACCGTGCGGCTGCAGACCAGCCAGGTCGTGGTCCCCTTTCGGCTGGCCAAAGTTATTGTACCCAATGCTATAAACGAAAATAGCCAAGACCGTCCAGGCCACAAAGAACAACACCACCGCCGTGAGTGGATCAACCCGGACGCCAATCTGGAGCCAGGTCGCCCCGGTCGGCAACCAGTTGATCGCCGACTCGAAAACATGCTTGCCAAATTCTTCCGTTCCCACGGCTTTTATGAAAACGACCATGCTTCCCAGCCAGGAGAGTCCCGCCGCCGCGACCGCGATACCATGGCTTAAAGCCTTGTTCTTGTTGGTGAATAGGATAATTGCAAAAAAAGCCAGCAGTGGCGGGAGAGGCAGAAGCCAGATAATCCAATTCGTCATGAATCCTCCGAAATAAAACGTAAAACGCAATACGTAAAATCGCCTCTTTCAAATTACGTTTTACGCTTTACGTTATATTTTCACCATTTCATCAAATCAATTTCATCCGCTACAATTGTCTTGCGGCGGCGGTAGACCGATATGATCAACGCCAGTCCAACGGCTACTTCTGCTGCAGCCACTGCGAAAACGATTACCGCAAAAGCTTGTCCAGCCATTTGGGTCGGGTTCTGGTAGCGCCAAAAGGCTACCAGGTTTATGTTAACCGCATTCAGCATAAGCTCAACGCCCAAAAGGATCGCGATGGCATTCTTGCGTGAAAGCACACCATACAGCCCGACGCAAAATAACGCGGCTGCCAAAACCAGGTACCAGGAAAGCGGGATACTCATTTCAATCTCCTACTTTTTATCCGCGGTCGCAACGTAGACCGCCCCTACCAGTGCAGCCAGCATAAGCACGGATGCAACTTCAAAAGGTAGAACGTATGCATCCGGGGATACCAGTGCCATACCAAGCGCCTGGACAGTATCCAACCCCGACGGCAAAGCAGTTGCAGTTCGTTCTACTCCCGGGACGCTGAGAATGAGCACTACCAACCCGGTCAGGATAAACAATCCCAACAATACCGGGATCCACCAATTGTTACGCGTCTGTCGTCCTTTTTCCATTGCTTCTCGTCGGGTCAACATCACGGCAAAGATGAACAGGATGGCGATCGCACCGATATAAACCACCACCTGCACCACCGCTAGAAAATTTGCCTGCAGGATGGCATACAGTACAGCCACCCCAAAGAGCGACACCACCAACCATAATGCCGCATGCAGGAGGTTGCGGACGGTCACTACCATCAAGGCAGCACCGAGCACTAGCGCACCGGTAAGGAGGAAAATAATTTGTTCAGCAGTCATACCGCCTGCTCCTGGGTATGCGCTTGCGGGTCGGGTATCTGTTCCGCCTTGCGCTGTTTGCGGCCATAAGCTCGCAGGATTTCTACTGTCACGTAACCGATCACGATGTTAGAACCAAACATCCCCAACACGTAAAGCCAGTTCGGCAGGACAATCAGGATTTTGTTCAACAATGCCGTATTTACCAGCACCACCAGCGAAAGCGGGACCAGGAATTTCCAGTTAAAAGCCAGCATATGATCGATGCGTATGCGCGGTACCGAGTACTTGACCCACATGATCACCCAGTAACCAAACATGGCCTTGGCAATAAATACAAGTGCCTGCACAAACGGAATATTCAGCCAGGCGAAGGCCGCCAGTTTTTCCAGTCCGAAAAAGCCGCCGTACCCCCCAAAGAACAGGATTGCAATGAATCCGCCGAAGGTGAAGGCGTGCAGGAGTTCACCTGCATAGAACCAGCCGAACTTCATCCCGGTATATTCGATATGGAACCCGGCAACAATTTCGGATTCGGCTTCATTCAAGTCAAAAGGCGAACGACCCAGCTCTGCAATCGCGCTGATCAGGAAAATGAGCAGCGCCAATGGGGACAGGATGGCAAACCACATCCCGCTCTGTGCCTGGGTAATTCCTCGAACACTCATCGTATCCGCCAGAATGGTCGGGATGAGCAGGATGATGACCATCGGGATTTCGTAGGAAATCATGTTGGATACCATACGGAAAGCCCCCAACAGCGCATATTTATTATTTGACGACCAACCTGCCATGATGATTGCCAGTGTTCCCAGCGCACCCGCAGCAACGATGAACAACAGCCCTACATTCAGGTCTACGCCGTAAATGGTCGAAGCCAGCGGCAGAATCGCCCAAAGCACAATGACCGATGTCGCAGCAAGTACAGGGGCAATGTTATAGACGATCTTATCTGCTCCATCCGGAGTAATATCTTCCTTGATGACCATTTTGATGATGTCGGCAACCGGCTGGATCAGGCCAAAAGGTCCAATCCGGTTCGGGCCAAGACGGTCTTGGAAGCGAGCCACCACTTTCCGCTCCACCCAAACTAGGCCTATATCAAGCGTCATGGCAAACAGGATCATAACGATGATGCCAATCACATAAATAAGAAGGGTCGCCAATACAGCTGGCAGGTGCCATCCGGTTAATACCCCATTAAGCCAATAGCCTATGAAATTGATCGGATTATTCCAAAACGTCATGCTTTTCTCCTGATGCTCTTTAACACAACGAAAAGGCTGAGAGGATTCTCCTGTCAGCCTTTATTATTCACCCACGGGGGCCTACACCCATTCCAACATCCCTTTGCGCCAGGCATACACCAGCCCGGCAACCAGGATTCCGATAAATAAAACACCCTCCAGTACTACAAACAGCGGCAGTTGTTTGAGCGTCAGCGCCCAGGGGAAAAGGAAGACCGATTCCACATCAAATACCAGAAATACCAGCGCGAACACGTAATACTGGGCTTTAAACTGCACCCATGACTCGCCTACAGTCTCGATGCCGCACTCATATGTGCTTTGTTTGATTGGATTTGGTTTGCGTGGCGCAACCAGCCGGGCAAACACCAGCGGGACCACTGGAACAATAATACCAATCACAAGGAAGAGCCCAATGTAAAGCCATTCATTCTGCATAGGTGCTCCAAAACAATAAGTTGTCTTACAGCCACACGACGGGCGAATTTTACCATAAAGGACAAAAAATTCCCCAAAATCAACCTGCTTTTTACATACTTTCTTCCTTTTATTTCTCCAACTACACTTGTCTTTTATATTCTGGCTCTTCCCTTTGCATTCAAAACCTTACACGTTTTGTGATTAATTCATTATGTACCATTGGGCAAACCGTGTTAAACTGAAATCGATTTTATCCAAGGAGTCCTATGCCTACCTACCCACCTGAACCGTTCCGCATTAAAACGATCGAACCCATCCGTATGCCCTCCCCCGAGGAACGCCGCAAGGCCATCCAAGCTGCCGGCTATAACGTCTTCGCTTTGCAAGCTCAGGACATCTTCATTGACCTCTTGACCGATTCCGGCACTGGCGCGATGAGCGACCGGCAATGGGCTGCCATCATGCTTGGGGACGAGTCCTATGCCGGAGCGCGTTCCTTCCAGCGCCTTGAAAAAGCCGTCAGCGATATTTTCGGCTTCAAGTACTTTGTCCCCGCCCATCAGGGCCGCGCTGCTGAGAACATCCTTTCAGCCTGCATGGTCAAGCCCGGTCAGTACGTTCCATCCAACATGCACTTTGACACCACGGATGCCAATATTCGGGCGCGTGGCGGTCGGCCGGAAAATCTGGTCATCGACGAAGCCGGCGATCCATCCAATCTTCATCCTTTCAAAGGCAACATGGATATCGCCAAATTGAAAACTTTCATCGAGAAGACCGGCCCGGCTAATATCCCCCTCGGCATGTTGACGGTTACCAATAACGCCGGCGGCGGCCAGCCCATCTCACTGGCAAATATTCGTGCTGTCTCTGAAACCTACCATGCGTTCGGCATTCCATTCATAATCGATGCCGCCCGCTTTGCTGAAAACGCCTATTTCATCAAGCTGCGCGAACCCGGCTATGCTGACAAAACTCCGCTCGCGATCGCCCGGGAGATGTTCGCCCTGGCAGATGGCATGTGCATGTCTGCCAAGAAGGATGCCATCGTTAATATTGGCGGCTTGCTTTGCGTCAACAATGAGGCTCTCTACCATAATATCTGCAACGAACTGATCCTGCGGGAAGGATTTTATACGTACGGCGGCTTGGCAGGGCGCGACCTGGATGCAATGGCGGTCGGTCTGTATGAGGGTCTCGACGAAACCTATCTGGCATACCGTCTCGGTCAGACTGCCTACTTGATGGAATGCGTCAACGCAGCCGGTATTCCCACCATCCAACCGGCCGGTGGTCATGCCGTTTACATTGATGCCGGCAGTCTGCTGCCCCACATTCCGCAAGGGGAATTCCCCGGCCAGGCACTGGCAGTCGAACTCTACCTGGAAGGTGCCATACGCGCCTGCGAGATCGGCTCGGTCATGTTCGCCCACCCCGATCCTGACAGCGGCGAGATCGTCTACCCGCAGTTGGAACTTGTCCGCCTGGCTATTCCCCGCCGGGTCTATACCCAGAGTCATATGGATTACGTGGCCGAGACGCTGGCAAAGATCGCCCAGCGCAAATCCGGCATTCGTGGCTATAAATTCACCTACGCGCCTGAGGTGTTGCGGCACTTTACGGCAAAATTCCAACCGGTTTGAATCTTGCCATTGAGAACGCAACACTATCCTTGTGTGCTTGGCGGAGCCGTTTCACGCGAATCTCCTAATCATGTAATTGGTACAAAAAGTATTAAGATCGCTTCGTTACATACTCTCCCGGAAGTGTTCCGGGAGAGGACACTTTTCGCAACATAAGGTTTTAGTGTTGTGCAAAAATACCCAGTTGATTTCCCACCGGTCGCTCTCGTCCGGGGATTCCGGTTTGTATCGGAGAATTGATCACCTGGACAATTCCGAGCGAATTGCGCATTACCAGGGTGGAAGATCCGCCTCCATCCATGTTCATGGCATTCGCCGCGCCGTAGAAAATCATCAATTTCGCCATTTCATAAAGGGTTGCCCCCTGGCTGTATAATGGTTGACGTCCATCTGCCACGAACAGGATCTAACGCGTGCCGGTCTTGTCAAGTCCGATGGCAGTACGCGGAGCCGCGTAAGAATTATCCAAGTCATCTACCGCCACCCCATTTATCACTACCATATTATTCCCGGAAATGGCATTATAGGGCGAAATATCACCCAGGGTAAAACTCGCCTCACCCTTTTTGGAGAAATAGATCGTCGGACCGGGACCTTTTCCTTACGCGACACCTTCCGACATGGCGTAACCAGCCGGAGCCACCCGATCCCCGGCGTGCGGGAAATAGTCAAAAGGCCCATTCGCCCACCAGGGGGAGAATCCATCGCCGTTGATGGCGATCTGCACACCCGTGGAACGGGCAAATTGGGAAGTAGTGCGCACCTTGAGCGGCTGTGCCTCCCCCGGATTGCCAGGAGTAACCAAAAAACCGATTCCTGGTGCTTGCAAATCAACAACAACAATATGAGCAACCATCGGGTATGGAGTAAAATGAACTCGCCGGTAATATGTCACGCCTTTGAACGGTTCCGTATGCATAGCCACCGGCAATGGCCTGCCCCAGTAATTTAGCAAGGGAACTCCTACAAATGTAAGGCAAAGAACAACCACAAGCACAATGGACAATTTTCTTTTCTTGTTTTTAGCCATAGCGGCGAACTATACCATTGATTCTCGGTCGAGGCAAATATGATCCCCAACCAATGGTACGCCATCCTGGAATCCAACGAGATAAAAAAAGGTAAAATCATTGGCGTCACGCGGATGGGCGGGAAGATGGTTGTCTGGCGTAATCGTCAGGGAGAACTATCGCTAATGAGTGACAAATGCCCGCACCGAGGCGTGGTGCTTTGCATCGGCAAGGTCATGGGCGACTGCATACAGTGTCCATTCCACGACTTCGAATACGACACTTCCGGCGCCTGTTCCCTCGTCCCGGCTATTGGGAGCAATACAGAACCACCCAGGGCCTTACATGTTCACACATCCTGTTCATGATGCGCATGGCTTTGTCTACATTTTATGGGGCGAGCCGCAAGCGAACTCCCACCTGTGCCATGGTTCGAATCCATCGGCGAGGACATGGTCTACACCACGCTGCGCGACCATTAGGCCAATCATTACGCCCGTGCCATCGAAAACCAGCTTGATGTGGTTCATCTACCAATCGCCCACCACAACACCATTGAGCGTGGTAACAAAACCTTGGTGAACGTCCCGATTACCAAAGAAGAGAGCCATTGGCCAGCCGACCACCTGATCAGTTTATGGGTTTACAACGAACTTGACAATGGCCAGAAGCCGAAGAAAACCTCTGAGCTTCCCGAACCTGAGCGGCGGCCTTTCCTGCAGTTCCGTTTCGGGAACCTCTGGCAGAATTGGATTGCCAATGGCCTGTGCGTCGTAATTGCCTTCGCTCCCATAGATGACGAAAACACATTGATGTATGTGTGCTATTATCATACCGTCCGTTTCCCGGTATTGTGTCAATTGACCGGCTGGATCGGCAATCTGGCGAATCTGGTAATTGAACGAATGGATCGGCGTGTCGTAATCACCCAGCGACCGTCCCGCCGAGATCTGGGTATCGGTGAGATTCTAATTCAGGGCGATAGCCAGATCGTTTTGCATCGCAAGATCAGAAGGTCTTTGATCGAACGAAAAGGATAATTCCCTGCATGCCAGTCCGATTGACAATTCGAACTCAACCGAAGCCCAAAACCGGGATAAAATCAACCTGCACGTGACTGATTCATTTATGATGAGGTACTAGAATGACAAATAAATCCAAAGTCGCCGTGGTACGCACTCGGCCTGAGACTGTCTTACAGGATTACCAACGTTTGTTTGATCTGGCTGGCGGCAGTCAGGCCCTTCGCCGGGATGTCACCACCATAATCAAGGATAATATTTCGTGGCATTTCCCGATGCCAGCAGCAAATACAACTCCCTGGCAGTTGGAAGGTTCGATTCTCGCCTTGCGACAGGCCGGCTTTGACGACCTGGTATGTGTGCAAAACCAGACGGTAATCACCAATGCTTTTAAAGGGGAAGACTTGAACGGGTATCTGCCCATCTTCAAACATTACAACGTCCCTGCGCTCTTCAATTTCCAGAATAAAGAAATGGAATGGGTTCTTTATCGGCCAAAGGCTAAAATGTTGGCGCTGGATCACATCTACCCCGAAGGCATCCGCATTCCGGATTATTTCCAAGGGAAAAATATTGTCCACCTGCCTACGGTCAAAACCCACATGTACACTACCACGACCGGGGCCATGAAAAATGCTTTTGGTGGGTTGCTGAGCAAGTACCGGCATTACACCCATACCTGGATCCATGAAACGCTGGTGGACCTTCTTGCCATCCAAAAAGAGATTCACCCGGGCATATTTGCCATGATGGATGGCACCACGGCTGGCAATGGTGCCGGTCCGCGCCTGATGATACCGGAGGTGAAGAATATCCTGTTGGCCTCCGAGGATCAGGTAGCCATCGACGCTGTGGCAGCCAAACTGATGGGGTTCGACCCGCTCTCCATCCGGTATATCCGGCTGGCGCAGGAACAGGGGCTGGGATCCGGGGATGTAGGTCAGATCGATCTGGTCGGCGACGATATATCGGGTGAAAACTGGAATTTCAAGATCACCCGCAATACGCACACCTTTCTGGCCTGGCTTTCATGGTATGGGCCCACCAGGTTTCTGCAAAAATTGATCTTTCGCACTCCGCTCGTAAACCTGCCGATTGCAATCTCGGAGGCCGAGCAGGATTATTTCTATTGGCCTTTGAAGTACAAACAGGTGACCAAGGATTGGCAAAATAATACGGAATGGGGAGCCCTCTTTAAAAGCTACCACCAAAAGGGATATTTGCACGGTTAAACTTGATTCACCTTATCCTGCATTAACGGTTCTCCGTAAGAAACGTAGGACTGCAGGGGCAATTCGATTGCTCAAAAATTATCACAGAATGACCTTCCAGGCATATCAGCACATCTGGAATGGTCTTGTATTTATCTGCTTTTTATTCTTCCCCCTTTGATTTTGTTTTTTTAATTTCCCTCTGCTTGTCTCATAGCTTGAAATGCCGCAATTGCCACCTCCAGGATCTGCTCATCCGGCTCGCGCGTGGTCAGGGACTGCAACGCCAGGTTGGGTTTGACGATGATGCGCACTAACGGGTTCGAGATGTGATCCGCCGTCCAGCGCAGGTACTCATAGGCGATGCCCACCAGCACCGGGATCATCAGGATCCGGCTGATCAGGCGCCATTCCAGCGAGAGCGGGCCCAGGATGGTAAAGAAAAACAGCGACAGCACCACCAGGATCAACAGAAAAGCCGTGCCACAGCGGGTGTGGGCCAGTGGATATTTCGCCACTGAAGTCGGGGTTAATTCCGCGCCGGCTTCGTAGGCATTGATGGTTTTATGTTCGGCGCCGTGATAGGCAAATACCCGGCTTACATCCGGCATGAACCCGATCGCCCAGATATACCCCACCAGCATAAGTAGTCGCAGTACGCCTTCCACCAGGTTGCTCCACCAGGCATTCCAATGCAGGAAATGTTCGGTCAACCAGCCTACTCCCGCCGGTATGAGGAAGAAAATGGCAATGGCGACTACAAAGGTCAGGCCCAGGGTGACATATAACGCCGGGCCTTCCAGCTTTTCGTCCTCTCCGGTCTGCAAATTGGCCGAGTCGGTAAGAGCGCGCATGCCCAACCCAAGTGAATCCCACAGCATGATTAACCCTCGCAGAAAAGGGGTTTTGGCAATTTTGGATTTATAGATGCCACCCAGGGGTTCGACCTTGGTCACAATCTTGCCATCCGGGGCGCGCATTGCCACGGCGCAAGCTTTCCGGCCGCGCATCAACACGCCCTCCATCAACGCCTGCCCCCCATACGAAATCAGTTTATCTTCCATGGGAAAAATTCAAGAAACCGGTTGCTAAGTGAGACCGGGTTTCTTGCCTCCATAAGTTAAGGTTTCAAGTTCAAGAAGAAAAGGATATACGCATCTATGCCACGGTACCATGTCGGCAGATTCTGTTTTTCATTGGGTGCGTGCACGTTATCGTCCGGAAGCCCAAACCCGCAAATGACCGACTCCACACCCAGCAGGCGTTGCATGTCACCCACCACCGGGATGGAACCACCCTCACGCTTGAAATAAGGCCGCACGCCCCACACTGCCTCGAGAGCCTTCGCCATGGCCTGTACGCCTGGATTATTCCGGTCAGAGATGGACGCCGGGTTGCCGGTCAATGCCTTCAACTCCCAACGGATATCCTTGGGAGCGTTCTGTTCCAGGTACCGCACTAAATCTTTGTGGATTTTTTCGGGATCCTGGTCGGGGACCAGTCGCATGGAGAGCTTGGCCATCGCCCATGCTGGAATCACAGTTTTGGAACCTTCACCGGTAAACCCGGAAAGCAGGCCATTCACGTCCAGCGTAGGCCGCGCTCCGGTCTGCTCGTTGGCGGTAAACCCTGCTTCCCCATGCAAGCCCGGAACACCCGTCTGTTCGATGTAATCGCTTTCGGCAACCGGCAGGCGGGAAAATTCTTCGTGCTCTTCCTGGCTCAATGGACGCACACTGTTATAAAAACCAGGCAGGGTCACCCGGCCGTTTTCATCGTGCATACCGCCAATCAATTCAGCCAGAGCATTGGCTGGGTTGTGAACTACACCCCCAAACATACCTGAGTGTAGATCGTGCGCCGGCCCAAACACGCGCAATTCAAAATATGCCAATCCACGTAAACCATAGGTAATCGTCGGAAATTCCCTGCCCATCATGCCTGAATCTGGGTTGACGGCAAAGTCGCAGGTGAGAATTTCTGAGTGGTCCGTAATGAAGGTAGCCAGGTTGGGTGAGCCTACTTCTTCCTCCCCTTCGAACAACCATTTGACGTTAATTGGCATGCCACCGGTCCGAATCAATGATTCGACTGCTTTCAGCGTTATAACCGCTTGCCCTTTCATATCCGAGGCGCCTCTGGCAAAAATGTCTTCGCCGATGACTGTTGGTTTAAAAGGATCAGTCTTCCACAATTCAATCGGGTCGACCGGTTGAACATCATAATGGCCATAAACCAGCACGGTTGGTGCACCTGGCACTCCCAGATATTCACCATAGACGATCGGGCTCTGGGCGGTCGGGAAAAGCTGCACCTTCCGCATGCCCAGGGAACGTAATTGTGCGTTCAGCCATGCAGCCGCATGTTGAATATCTGGTTTATGCGCCTTCTCTGTTGAAATGGAAGGAATACTTAAAATTTCTTTATAAGTGCTTAGAAAATTCTCTTTGTTGGCACGGGCATATTGCAAAGCATTTTCGCGTTGATCTGGCATGCATCCTCTTCTTGGAAATCTTGATGATCTCTTAATATCCTGGGTGAATTTAAATTTCAAGAGCTTTCTAAGGCCCTGTGGGTGTTGGCAGTCCAATCTGGATGGTTGGCTGGGCAGTTTGGTCCAGGGCACGCTTGGTAACGAGATACCAGCTCGAGATCCCGTTAAATCGGTCAGCCGGTTCGAACAGCGGCACTGCCTGCACTCCCTGTACACGCTGATCCACTGCAAAGGTGTAGACTGGATAGTACAAAAGCAGAGCTGGCAGCTCGCTCGCAAAAACAACCTGAAAGTTGCGGTACAGGCGCAAGCGTACACCTGAATCAGCCGTTACACGTGCCTGTTCGAGATACTCACTGGCAGTACGGTTATCCCATTGAGAATAATTCTGGCCACCGGTAATTTCAGCTTGATGCCAGAATGGATAGGGATCCGGGTCATATGAACGGCTGAGATCCAGGTCCGCCAAAACAGCCTGGTATGTCCGCGGCGTCAGATAGTTATTTATAAGCGAATCGTAGGAAACTGCCTTCAGGGTCACATCCACTCCGATGGCAGCCCAATCCTGTTGAATGGTCTTCGCCAGCTGGTCATGCAAATCATCATCCGGATAGGCCAATGAAAAGGAGAGAGGTACATTATCCTTAGCGCGCACATTGCTATTCGCTGGCAGGACATAACCGGCACTCTTCAGTGCTGCGCCGGCTGCATCCGGATCAAAATCGATTTGCGTTACGCCGTCGTAGTAAGCCCATGTACCAGGCAGGATTGGGCTGTTGGCCACGATTCCCTGCCCGCCAACCAAATTATCCACCATCCATTGCCGGTTCAGGCCAAGCATCAGGGCATTCCGAACATTCTTATCCTGGAAGAAAGGCAAGGTCTTGTCCCCCAAGTTGAGGAAGATCATTGTCAGGCGCGGCAGGCGGCTGGAATACAGTGCCAGATTCGTTTCAGCCAAGGCGGAAGGTAAAACATCCTGGGTGATCTCGCTGATCCCGAGCACTTCCCCGGCCTGATAAGCCGTCAAAGCTGCTTGAGAGTTGGGATAATACCGGAAAACTACCTGGTCAATGAAAGGTACCTGGCCATAATATGTTTTCGAAGCCGTGAGAACTACGCCAGCGATCTTTCCATTTTCGATCATCAAATGGTCAAACTTGTAAGGGCCCGATCCGACTGGAGCCAGGTTAAAACCGTTGGACGCTAATTGATCCGCCGCGACTGACTCCAGCAGGTGTTTGGGCAGAATGCCAAAGGTCAGGTAATCCAGGAATGGGACAAATGGCTCTGGCAAAACAAATTTAATATTCTTATCGTTTAAACGGGTGATTTGTACCCCATCCCAAAGAGAGCGTACATCGGGAGGAAAAGCAGAGTCCTGGCTGCGCAACAAACTGAGCGTAAAAAGGACATCATCACTGGTGACCGGGCTACCATCATCCCAGTTGGCATTTGCGCGCAGGGTAATATTATAGATTTTTCCATCCGCCGAAACGCCCCACGATTCAGCCAGGTCGGGCTGGGGGATACCTTGCGGATCAAACTTGAGCAGGCTGCTGAATAACAGGCGATCCACATCACGGTCGGCAGGATTGTTTAGGTCAAGCAGGGGGTTCAGACGTCCAAATGAGCCGATCAGGGCCTCGGTATATATGCCTCCACTTGCCGGTTGGGGTAGGATTGGATTAACTAGAGGTTGCTGCTGTGTAAGTAAAAGCACTGCCACCACGATCAGTGTCAATGCGACGACCAGGAATTGCCAACGCAATTTTTTCATGAAATATAAAATTAATTAAAGAAAGGCCGCCTCCGGGCATATGGATAGACCGGCACTGGCCTTTCTCTCTAAAGTATATTATTGATGTGCGGAAATGATCACCAGTGTAATCGCCAGGGCAAAAAACAAGACACTGAAAACGATGGTCACCCAAAAAAGCGTTTTCTCGATTCCTCGTCGGGCAGTGAACACGCCACCGGCATCTGAACCAGTCAAGCCGCCTAGTCCTGCGCCCTTGCTCTGCAAGATTATACTGACCACCAGCGCGATTGATGTTAAAATCAAACCACCATCCAGAATGTTAATCATCTATTAGCCTCCAGGAAATTTAGCCGCCAAATTATACCTGTTATAAGGGTAAACCGTCAACCAACCCTATGAATGAATTGATTATTAATCTGCACATGCATACGACTTACTCAGATGGCTCCGGCACCCACACCGACTTGTGCCATTCGGCTCTTAAAACCGGCGTGGATGTGCTTTTGGTTACCGACCATAACGTATGGGTGCAGGGGGTGGATGCTTATTGTCAAGCCGGGAATAAACGAACCCTTCTAATTGCCTGCGAGGAAATCCACGACCAGGATCGCGATCCGCAAAAAAACCATTTGCTCGTTTTTGGCGCAGACCAGGAACTGGCAACTTTGGCGGACAGTCCACAGGCCCTCATTGACGCCGTACACCGGCTGGGCGGCCTGTGTTTCCTTGCACATCCAGTGGATCCGGCCATGCCAGCTTTTGGAGAGACGGATATATCCTGGGTGGATTGGGATGTCAATGGCTTCACTGGCATCGAATTATGGAATGGGTTCAGCGAACTCAAGACGGTGGCTAAAGGAAAACTGGATGCAATCGTCTGCGCCTTTTTCCCGGGAATCATCCCGCACGGTCCGCTCCGGAAGACATTGGATATTTGGGACAATCTTCTGAGCGAAGGCCGTCGCGTGGTTGCCGTGGGCGGTTCGGACGCCCATGCTCAGCGCAGGGCAATGGGGCCGTTGCATAAGACCATTTTCCCCTACGAATACCACTTTTCCACAATCAACACGCACACCTTCACACCCACGCCATTGACCGGTAACCTTCTCAAGGACCGGAAAATGGTATTTGACGCTCTCTCCGCCGGTCATTGTTTTATAGGCTGTGATCTGCCCTCCTCCACGTGTGGATTCCATTTCTCGGCACAGAGCCGGGAGTTAAGCGGCATTATGGGTGATGAAATACCATCGAAGGGAGCGGTGACTTTGCAGGCCAAATTTCCGTCCCGGGCGGAGATCAATTTAATCAAAGATGGAAAATGCATCAAGGCTTTGCAAGGTGAGACATTTACACACATCACAAATGAGCCGGGTGTTTACCGTATCGAGGCTTACAAACCCTACCTTGGCAAACGCCGGGGGTGGATTTTTAGCAATCCGATTTATATAAGATAGTCTTCGCCCCCTATACCGGCGACTCCCAGAATAACCAGACTTTTCTTATCGCAGGTGGTAAACAACCATGATTTTCTCCCCGCGAACACTTATCGAATAAAATTCATTTGGATAGTCATAATTAGCAGGATGCCATCGGAATACGCTTACAAAATAATTGGCATCGTCGGGGTCTTTGACCGGTATCAATCGGGATTTATTCCCGCTGGTTAACCCGGAATTAATGTAATCTAGTCCAGGCGGATCTGAAACAAATATCTTGATGTTCTTACTTGAATCGTTGGTCAGAATGAAATCAATCCCCTGTTTGTAAGACAGGCCCCAATAATCCATTTCGAACCTTTGCCTTAGTGTGGTTGGATCACCAGCAAAAACATTAAAGTACACATTCTCATATGGATGGTACCGAACCATGAACCAGGCAGGCTCAATTAACCCTAAAAGTAATACTGAACCGGCAATTATTCGGATAACATTCAAATGCAAAGGGATCCGCTCCATCCAATGATAGAGAAAAATCAAACCGCGCAAGCTGATCAGCACAATTACCGGATAAATAAAAAACATCTGCCGCCAGCCATCGTAAAGAACGGAATGAAATAGGTAAATCGCGGCAATCGGGATCACCAGCCAACCTATTACCACAAACCAAATGGAAATCTCAGAAGCAGAACTTATTAGTGTCTGGACCTTTTCCTTTGACTTGATTACAGATATTATGTTCCCAATCCATCCAATTAGGCATGGCAGAATTCCTGCCAGAACAATCACTGGGGTGGTGATTCCGATCCAGACTGGCAGGTAATGCCACGGTAGATTTTCTGGCAGGAAATATTTCCCTTCATAAAGCACTGGCCTGCTAAAAGGATATTTGCTCATCATGGAAAAGGCGCTGACGAATTCTTTCCATGGGTTCCGCCATAGGATCGGCCAAAATAAAATGGTAAGTCCAATTGTTAACGCCAGATATGCTGATAATATGGCCAAGTTGCGTTTCCATGTACTTGGCGATTCTAGTGTTTTGAGCAACAGCAATAATAAAGCCAAAGGAAGGATCATCACGCCAGCTACCCGCGTGCTTATGAACACCGCGCTCGCTCCTGCATTCAAAACCGTGATTGCTACGAACATCCACCACGGTTTTTTTCTGGTCAATGCGTCAGAAAGAACCACCAGAGTGCAAATCGCAGCTATGGCTGCGACCAGGAAGGGAATATCCTTGGAATTATAAAAAGCATCCGAAAAGATGCGCGGACTAACCGCAAGCGCAACGGCCCCCAGCAGTCCCCACCAGGAGCTATGAAAAATACGCTTGCCCAAAAAAAAGAATAAGATTACGCCAAATACAAAAATCAGGAAGATAGCCAGGTGTCTTGGGATCGAGAAACGGGAAGAGGCCCATAACAACGGCACCTCGAAAATGGCCCCATAAAATCGGTCGGAAAAGGATAATAAAGCATGATCGCCCCTGAAAAGGTAACGGTAGTTCAATGCCCCAATTTGGGTTTGAATCGATTCGTCCCACGGGATTCCATAATCCTTATACAGGATGCATCCAAGCAGGACGAGGGTGCTGAAAAATAAAATTGGGACCAGGATTTTCAGAAACTTCTTCATAAAGTAACTATTTTATCATGTCCGAAAATCGTTCAGGAAATGAAATTTCCCCTCCCTAAATAAACCTTTTTCGTTTACAATACATCCTGTTCTGTTACCCGGAGTTATTCCGGGTGCGTGTACTCGAAGGTTTCCTGAGTACATGCCTTCCGCTCCCGGCTCACCCACGGTGAATGTCCGGGGGCATATCCCGAGGAAAGGAGGTTTTCCCTATGCGTAAGTATGAGTTGGTTTGTATTGTCCATCCTGACCTGGACGAGACCGCATTTAACGGCGTCGTTGAAAAGGTCAAGGGTTGGATTGCAGAAACCAGCGGTAGCGTGGACAAAGTGGAAGTCTGGGGCCGAAAGCGCCTGGCTTACATTGTCAAGAAGCAACGCGAAGGCCAATACGTTTTGTTCAATCTTGGCCTGGAACCTGCCGCCACCACGTCGCTGGAAAAGAATCTGCGCTTTCTTGAACCTGTAATTCGTTATATGCTCATCGCTGTTGAATAAAGGCTGTCGCCGTCGGTTTTTCGCTTTTTATAATGGAGTGAAAGATGAGTCGTGGTTTGAACAAAGTCATGATAATCGGCAATCTGGGACGTGATCCCGAAATGCGCTACACGCCCTCAGGCCGCCCGGTGACTACCTTCACGGTCGCCACCAGTCGCTCTTGGAACACCACCGATGGTGAACGTCATACTGATACCGAATGGTTCAATGTAGTCACCTGGGGCACCTTGGCAGAAATTTGTAAACAGTACCTGACCAAGGGACAACAAGTCTACATCGAAGGCCGTCTCCAGACCCGGCACTGGGAAGACAAAGAAGGCATCAAACATTCCACAGTCGAAATTGTAGCCATGGAAATGATGATGCTTGGCGAGCGTCAGGAGGCTAAACACCTTCTGGCCGGTGCAGAGCCACTCGTATCCGAAGAGCCTAATGGTCAGAATGGGAACGAAGTTGAATTTCCGTTCTAGACTAGGGCCGAATATCGCATCGATTCAAATACCGTTGCGTCTGGTAAGTTAGATTGGAGAATAAATTCTTATGGATCATCCAATGGATAATGAAATGGAAGGAGGGCAGGAGCGTCGCTATTACGCCCGCCCTAAAATTTGCCAGTTCTGTGCGGACCGGCATATGACAATTGATTACAAGCAGTCAGATGTTTTACGTCGATTTGTCACTGAAGAAGGCAAGATTCGCCCACGACGCCAGACCGGCACCTGCGCCAAGCACCAACGTGAATTGGCTGTTGCCATCAAACGCGCCCGCCACATCGCCTTGCTTCCCTTTACGGGCCGCGCCTTCAACGAAGAGCGCTGATGACTTTGCGATGAGGTATGTATGGCAAAAAACAAGTCTCCAAAAGTATTAACAAAAAAACATCTGGCGCGCCAGGAACGTGAGCGCAGACAGACCAGATTGATCACCGGTATCGCCATTGGGATCATTGCAATTGTGGTTCTGGGTATCGCTTATGGGCTCCTGAACGATACGCTATTCCTAAACTGGAGACCAGCAGTAACCGTTAATGGCGAATCACGCAGCCTGCATGAGTTTCAGGCTCAAGTAAAGGTGGAACGCCAACAATTGATCAGCCAATACATGCAATATACTCAAATGGCCGCCATGTTTGGCATCGATCCGACCACTGATCCGCAGCTGTCTCAAACAATGACGAATATCACGGATGAGCTCAATACCCCTTCTGTGCTCGGTTCACAAGCCATGGACAATATGGTACATGATCTGCTCATCCGCCAGTATGCCAAGGCTAATGGTATCACGGTTAGCACCGCTGACGTCGAAAAGTCCGCAGAAGAAGCATTGCAATTCTATCAAAACGGAACACCAACCCCCACTCTTACTCCGACACAACTGGTCTTTTCGACGCTGGATGCGACCCAGTTTGCATTGGTTACGCCGACTCTGACACCAACTACTGCACCCACCAACACTCTGGCTCCTACCGCGACACCCAACCTGACCAGTACGTCCACCCCCATCCCCAGCCCGACTCCCATCCCCAGTCTAACCCCCACTGATACGCCTTATACTCTCAAGGGATACCAGAGCCAATATCATACTACATCGCAAACCTATACTGCATTGGGCCTTTCGGATGCTGATTTCCGCTATATTTTCTTCGAGAGCGTGCTCTATCAACAGCGCGTCGAAGCCAAAGTTACCGCGAATGTAAACCATACACAGGAACAGGTCTGGGCACGTATTATCGAAGTTCCTGATGAAACGACCGCCAAAACCGCTCTTGCACAACTTATGACTCCCGGTGGTGATTTTGCCGCCCTGGCAGCCAAAGATTCCATCGACACTGGCACCAAATCGAATGGTGGAGATTTAGGCTGGTTTGGACGCGATTCAACTACCGTACCTTCCGAAATCATGGCTACTGCCTTTTCTCTTAAAATTGGTCAAACCAGCCAACCGATTAAATCCACCAGCGGCTATTACATCATCCAAATACTTGGTCATGAAGTCCGTCCATTGACAGACCAACAATACCAGACTGAGGTTGGTAACGCATTTACAACATGGCTTACACAGCAGCGGGACAAATCTAAAGTTGTCATAAACAATAGCTATTCAAATTATGTTCCCACAACACCCACCCTTGCTCAAGCCCAGGCTGATAATAACGCCACTTCGACCGCCTACGTATCAACCGCTCAGGCTCAAAGCACCCCCTAAAAAATAGTATATAGTGCATAACCATAATGAAACAGTGGTTGGCTTCCAAGTTGACCACTGTTTTAATTCTTTATCCGGCTTGCGGCTTTATCTGGAATCTATTTCAAGTATTCTTCTGAAATCTCGTCCAGTTTCAAGCTGATGATCTGACTGGCAGAATCTCGTCCCATCGTGACACCGTAAATCACATCTGCAGCCTGGACTGTGTTTCGGTTATGCGTGATGATAATAAACTGCGTCTCCTTGCTCAACTCCAGCAGCAGTTCCCTGAAGCGGCCCACATTGGCTTCGTCGAGCATCGCATCAACTTCGTCCATCACACACACCGGCGTAGGAGAGACCTTTAGCAAGGAAAATACCAGCGCAATCGCCGTCAGGCTGCGTTCGCCCCCTGAAAGCAGCGATAGGCCTTGTTCGCGGCGCCCAGGTAAACGCGCCTCGATATCAATGCCGGTTTCGGTCAGGTTTTCGGGATCGGTCAACACCAACCGGGCCGCTCCACCTCCAAACAACCGGTGAAAAATCGAATGAAATTGTTCTGCCACGGCATCGAAAGTCTTTTGGAATTCCCGGCGGGTCAGTTCATCCAGTTCTTCTATAACTTGATGCAAGTCGGCTTCAGCCTTATGCAGGTCTTCCAATTGCGCCGTCAGGAATGCATGCCGCTCCTTGACTGAATGGTATTCCTGTTGCGCTTCTGGGTTGATTGCCCCCATTCGCCGCAACTGTGCCCGTACGCGATTCATATTCTCCTCAAGATCAGACGGCAATTCATTCACCGCTGGTAGTTGTTCCACCATGCCATCCAATGGCAACGGAACCGGCCCTGAAACATCATCGGCATACTCGAAAGCAACCAGGCCAAAATCATCCTCGATTTTCTGCCGCAAGGTCCCCAACATTTCCTGTTTGCGACCGAGTTCAAGTTGGATCTGGTTGTACGTCCTTTCGACACGCGCAAGAGCAGATTGTCCTTCTGTTTCCTGTCTCTGCAAATTCATTTCCTGCGCTTCGGAAGTCTCGAGTTCTTTTTCTGCCGGTTCGATCAGGCTGCGCAGTTCCTCCAGTTGCGAATTGATACCCGTAGCCTGTATTCGCAAGTTTTGCCTTGCATTCTCCAATTCCACCAACGATTCGTCAATTTCCGCCAGACGTCTTTCCAACGTGGCTTGTTGCGTTTGTACCCGATCCGCAGCGCTCCTACGGTCAACCTGGCGAGTTCTGGCATCCCGCAGGGCCCGCTCAGCTACCTTCGAACCCGTCGACCAGAATGTCACTTGCTCCTGAAATTCATCCGTGGTCAGGGTCGCCAGATTCGCAGATTGTATCCGTAATTCTTCCTGCGCCTGGAATGTTTCCTTCTCATTGATGGATAAGGCTGCCGCGCTTTGCTCAAGCTGTTTCCTTGCCTGGGCAATCTCAGCCTCGATACTGATTTTCTGGCTGACATGCCAATCCCATTGTCTGCGCGCCGACTCTTCCTGCACCTGCGCCTGTCGCTCGGCATTCCGAGCAGATTCCAACCCGGCGCGCTCCTTACCCACCTTATCCTGATAGACTGCAACTTCCTCCTGGAATGTTTCACTTTGAATGGTAAGTTTCTTCAGTTCAGAGTCCAACTTTTCTATCTGATTCGCAACAGTTGCCAGTCTTTCTTGCAACTCGCGTCGCTGGCGGGGACGTCCCAGTGACGCTGCTTTGGCCGGCTTTCCGGCAGAAACCTGCCCTGTGGCATGGAATACTTCGCCTCGCAAAGTTACCGCCCGGGTATATTTGGGCTGTCCCGCCAGAACGCGCCGGGCGGCTGCCCTGTCTCGCACAATCAGCACCTGGCCAAGCAGCAAATCCAATGCCGGGCGGTACTCCCCTGCGGCTTTCACCAGTTCAGAAGCCACGCCCAGGCATTCAACGCTCGCTTTCATTCTAAGAGGCTCAGCCGGCGATAGCCAGTCCAGCGGCAGGAGCGAGGCCCGTCCTGCCTGGTCGGAATCCAGCAGCGCCATCGCCTGTTCAACATCTTGACCGGAAGCCAGGAGCACGGCATCCGTATATTCGCCCAAAGCTGCCGCGATTGCCACTTCCAATTCCGCCGGGACATCCAATACAGCCGACAAAGCTCCCTTGGCACCGCCCAGTTTTGATTGTCGGGAAGCATCCAGGAGCAATTTTGCTCCATCCACATATCCGGCCAGGGATTGTTCTGCCTGCTCCAGCACTTCCAGTTGCGCTTTGAAACGGGCTTGTTCAGCTTGTCTGGCTGAACGCATAGCCTGTTTTTCTTTAATCTGGGCATCCAAATCCGTCTGCTGGTTACGCGCAAGCTGAAGCTCCGCCTCCGTTTTTTGCACAGCGGTTTCAGCTTTCTGCCGGGCCCCCAGCTTAACTGTCAATTCCTGGGTGGCTTTCTCCGCCTGCACTTCAGCGGAAGCAATCTCTTGTTCCAGAGTATCCAGTTTCTGCTTCTGACCCTCGCTACGGGATGCCAATTCCTCCAGGCGAGCCTGCATACCACCCCGTTGCGTGGTTAACTTTTGGAGTTTTTGTTGAACCGTCTCGAGTTCCGTTTGGATGCGGAATTTCTCAACCTGGCGCTCGTCAAGAGCCGCCTGCGCCGACCTTGTTTGGGTCAATGCATCTTCATATTCCGTCTGCAACCGCACAGTTTCGGCTTCGGTTTCAGCCAGCCGTTCCTGGGCAATTTTCAATTCTTCAGATAGACGGGATTGTTCACCCATTCCTGACTGGCGGTTGTCCAAAAGAGTCCGCTGGCGCTCGTCCAGTACGGCCAGATTGCCACTGGTGGATTCACGACTTTCATGCAATTGGGCTGACTGTCGGTGCCATGAATTCAAACGGGACCGCAGACCGTTTAAATGGTCTCGAAAAGCCGTAAAATTTTGGCGAACGGTCTGGTAGGAATCACGCGCCTCCGCCAGCTTGGCTTCCTGGTTGCGTCCGAGTTCAATGGCTGCGCTCAGATTCCTCTGGGCGCTATGCCAGTGAAAACCATACCACTCCAGCAGGAGCACGCGCAGGTCAGCCTGAACCCTGGTATATTCCTGTGCGCGCGCGGCCTGGCGTTCCAGGCTGTTTAGACGAGGTTCCAACTCAGCCAGGATGTCTAGGACACGATCCAGATTCCGCTTGGTGGTCTCCAAGCGCCGTAAAGCTTCCTCGCGCCGTGTCCGGTAGAGACCAATACCAGCTGCTTCTTCGAAGAGTCGCCGACGTTCATCGGCCTTGAGAGCCAATGAAGCATCCACCAGACCTTGGCCGAGAATTGTGTAAGTACGTTCGGATAATCCGGATTGTGCCAGCAGCTCATTGATATCCTTCAGCCGGACATGCTGGCTGTTTAGTAGGTATTCATTACGGCCATCGCGATATGAACGGCGCGCCAGAGCCACTTCTGAGAAATCGACCGGCAACCAGCCATCCGCGTTATCAAAAGTTACACCGGCACTCGCCATGCCTGCACGCGGGCGTTGCTCTGATCCGGCGAAAATCATATCCTCGGTTTTCTTGGCGCGTAAAAGGCTGTAGGATTGTTCTCCCAGCACCCAGCGAAGCGAATCAGCTATATTGGACTTCCCTGAGCCATTTGGTCCTACAATGGCAGTAATTCCTTCCGCAAATTCAAAATTTGTTTTTGCAGCAAAGGTTTTATAACCGTGGAGTTCGAGGGATTTTAGTCTTAAAGGCATGGTGGATTAATGAATCAACTTTCGGATTTCTCGATTATGGTTAGAGTGTCCTGGGCAGCCAGGCGCGCCGCGGCTTGTTTATTATGCCCGATGCCATGACCATATACTTTGCCGTTGATACGTACTTCAACTTCAAACATCCGGTCATGGTCTGGGCCACTGGCCTGCAGGATAACATATTGTGGGATGCCAAGTTTGTGCCCTTGCGACCATTCCTGCAAGCGGCTTTTAGGATCTTGCAGGTCGGATCGTAGTAGAAATTGCTCGCCTACATTCTCAATCATTGTATGGAAAAAACCTTGTACAATATTTATATCATTCTGCAAATACAACGCGCCGATCAAAGCCTCGAAGGTGGCGCAAAGCAACACATCCCGCTGGCGGCCTCCAGCTTGTTCCTCCCCGTGTCCTAGGCGCATGGCGGCTCCCAGGTTGATGACACGCGCAAATTCAGCCAGTTGCTCGGTGCAAACCAAAGCCGAACGCATACGTGTCAATTCGCCTTCGGCCATCTCGGGGAAATGGTTATATAGCCAAGCACCGGCAACAAAATCAAGCACGGCATCGCCTAAAAATTCTAGGCGCTCGTTATCTTCCAGCGCTTCAGGGTGCTCATTAATAAAGGAGCGGTGGGTCAGGGCACGCGTAAGAAGAAGTAAATCAGTGAAGGGAAGATTCAGCCGCTGAACCAGTGCAGCCGGAGATTCTTCTCGTTCCCCATTGGAGATATAGTTCATGGTAACCTCCCGGAGCACAGGGAGCGCCAGCCGCCTCACAAGGTCAGGCGGCTGGCGGCCACTTTGTTCCAAAATCGATATTGGGCCGATTGTAACCTGATTTAACCAGGCTGACCAGCGTATGTGTTGGTTCATCCGGAATTGCTTGTGATAGTGGCGAAGCTATGGGTTGTTGGGCCGGCTTCGGCACGCCCAACACCCCCTTCTTTTTGGTCATGAGGGCAATTCCTACAGGACCGATATGGTAAAATCATTTTGGTGTAAATCAAAGGAGTTAATTATGCCCGAGAAACCTGGCACGGAAACCCGCTTTCTGGATAATATTGAAATGGGGCTGGGAGCGTGGTCTTGGGGTGATCGCATTTACTGGCATTATGGGCATGGTTACACTGATGACGACATTGCCGAGGCCTTCCGGACGTCACTGGCAGCCGGAGTTAACCTGGTTGATACTGCCGAAATCTATGGTTCAGGGCGTTCCGAACACCTGCTTGGGAATTTCATAAAAAATACCACCCAATCCGTTTTCGTGGCTACGAAGTTTTTCCCGATCCCTTACCGCTTTACTAAAAACAGTGTGGTACGTGCGTTACGTGGCAGTCTGGAACGACTTGGGCTGGAACACGTCGACCTGTATCAATTGCACTGGCCCAGCCCGGTGGTTCCTATCGAAACATACGTGGAAGGCTTGGCCTTGGTCTTCCAGGCCGGCCTCGCCCGTAACGTTGGAATATCAAATTACAACATTGAGCAGATGGAACGGGCCTCCAGGTGTTTGGCAAAACAGGCGATTCCGTTGGCATCCAATCAAGTGGAATACCATCTCCTTGATCGCAGTGCCGAGCGAAGTGGATTACTCGATCATTGCAAGGAAACGGGGGTACGGCTGATTGCTTATTCACCCCTGGCAAAGGGCCTGTTGACGGGTAAATACACCACTGATACACCCCCGCCCGGCCCGCGTGGACGAAAGTATGCCTCCATCTTGAAAGATTTGCCTTCCCTGATTTCCCTGATGACCGAAATTGGCAACGGACACGGCGGGAAAACGTCGGGCCAGGTGGCCTTGAATTGGATTATTTGCAAGGGCGGTTTGCCCATCCCGGGTGCCAAGACAGCCGCACAAGCCCGGCAAAACATCGCTGCCCTCGGTTGGCGATTAACACCGGAAGAAGTCAAGGGTTTGGATGCAGCCAGTGATAAGATTACATGAACAAATCGGTCGCATGAAGAGACCGATTTCTTATTTCGAAATTTGGATCACGTTCTTGTAATTATTAGTCCAAAGGTGCACTTACGTAACACGATAAGGCACGCCAGGAAATTGCCTGGTCGGCAAGCCGGGTCGGATTACGCGCCAGATGAGAGTAGTGGGTTGAATAATGCACCGGACTAGCATTACAGCGCGACATTGGCGAATAGGATAGCAAGTCGGTCCAATTTTGACTTACGATGAGAGAGATAAGCGACATAATTGCGCTTCTGGTAGTACTTCACCCGGCCCAAGGCAGTCGGAACG
>Ga0187853_10000591_pt1 | contig 37490 bp, 40 predicted proteins | sample June2016WEW_6_10_2_FD_132417 | JGI IMG/M metagenome (GOLD analysis project Ga0187853, IMG submission 132417) | Peatland microbial communities from SPRUCE experiment site at the Marcell Experimental Forest, Minnesota, USA - June2016WEW_6_100 | ecosystem: Environmental > Terrestrial > Soil >... | reverse complement strand
TCTGAGAAGGGCGAGCGGCTGAAGTCCGAGATCGACGACCTGCTCGACGAGATCGACGACGTGCTCGAGGACAACGCCGAGGAGTTCGTCCGCAACTACGTCCAAAAGGGGGGACAGTAGGTGGCCGGCCCTCTCCGGCAACTAGGGTTCCACCCCGATGGGCCTGTATCTGTTCCCACCCGCTGAGGATCCCGGGCCCGATTTCGCCGAGCTGCTGCGGCGCGCCCGCCCGGGTGTCGGGCTCCCCGTGACGCCGGCCCCGCTCGCCGACGTCCGCCAGGCGACGACGATCGCCGCGCTCCGATACTCGGGCGGCGTCGTGATGGCGGGGGACCGCCGCGCGACCGAGGGCGTCGCCATCGCCCACCGGGCCATCGAGAAGGTCTTCCCGGCCGACCGTTACTCCGCGGTCGCCATCGCCGGCGCGGCCGGACCGGCGATCGACATGGTGCGGCTCTTCCAGGTCCAGCTCGAGCACTACGAGAAGGTCGAGGGCGCGGCGCTCACCTTGGAGGGCAAGGCGAACCAGCTCGCCCAGCTCGTGCGCGACCACCTGCCGATGGCGATGCAGGGTCTCGGCGTCGTGCCGCTATTCGCCGGCTGGGACACGAACCGTCAGACCGGGCGGATCTTCACCTACGACCTCACCGGCGGCCGCTACGAGGAGACCGACTTCCACGCGACGGGTTCCGGCGGACGGGTCGCCGAGACGGCGATCAAGCTCGGCTTCCGCGAGGACCTCTCCCGCGTCGAGGCGATCGAGCTCGCCGTGGGCTCGCTCTACCAGGCGGCCGACGAGGACTCGGCGACCGGCGGGCCCGACCCGGTGCGCGGCATCTACCCGATCATCGCGACCGTCGACTCGTCGGGGTTCTCCCGCCTCGCCGACGACGAAGTCGCCGAGCGTTTCGCCGCGATCCTGGCGCGCCGCGGCCAGCCGGCGACGGGTGGTGACGGCCGATGACGATGCCGTACTACGTCGCGCCCGAGCAGGTGATGAAGGACCGCGCCGAGTACGCCCAGAAGGGCATCGCGCGGGGCCGGGCGCTCGTCGCCGTCGCCTACGCCGACGGGATCCTTATCGTCGCGGAGAACCCCTCGAGGACCCTCCACAAGGTGAGCGAGATTTACGACCGCGTCGCTTTCGCCGGCGTCGGCAAGTACAACGAGTTCGACCAGCTGCGCGTGGCGGGCATCCGTCACGCCGACACGAAGGGCTACGCCTACTCACGCGAGGACGTCGACGCGCGCTCGCTCGCCAACCTCTACGCGCAGTACCTCGGCCAGGTGTTCACCCACGAGATGAAGCCGCTCGAGGTCGAGATCCTCGTCGCCGAGCTCTCGCCGACGGGCGACCACCGGCTCTACCACATCGCCTACGACGGGACCGTCGTCGACGAGGAAAACTGGACCGTCCTCGGCGGCGAGGCCGAGGCGATCGCCTCCCGTCTCGAGCAGGCCCTCGACCCCGCCTGGGACCTCGCCACGGCGGTGCGGGGCTGTGTGGCGTGCCTGGCGGGGCCGGACCGGACCCTCGGCGTCGACGACCTCGAAGTCGGCGTGCTCGAGAAGTCCGCCGGCCGGCGGGCGTTCCGGCGGATCGAGCGGGCCGAGCTCAGCGCCCTCGTCGGCGCCTGAACCACCCCGACCGCGCCGACCGCTCCCGCCGCGGGCGCGCCGGGCCGGTCTGCCGGCCCCGGCCCATCTCGTCGAAGGTCGCCTCGACGGCGTCGGCGAGCAGGATCTCCCGGGCGAGGTCGAGATCGGCGGCGGGCACGAGCACGTCGATCTCCGACGGGAACGGGTAAGGCCCCTCGACCGGTCCGCGCATCGTCGCCGCCACGCCCTCGGCCCGCAGCCGCCCGACGACGAGGCGGCCGGCGACTGAGCCGACGACCGTCGTGAGATAGACGAGATCCTGCGCCGATTCCACCCGCCGAGGGTACCGCCCCGGCCCCGCTGGTCCGCTGCGCAGGTGGCACCGCTAGCTTGCTCGTCGTGGAGCGGCGCATCTTCGGCATCGAGAACGAGTACGGCGTCACCTGCGCGCTGCGCGGACAACGCCGGCTCAGCCCCGACGAGGTCGCCCGCTACCTGTTTCGCCGCGTCGTCAGCTGGGGCCGCTCCTCCAACGTCTTTCTGGAGAACGGGGCGCGTCTCTACCTCGACGTCGGCAGCCACCCGGAGTACGCGACCCCCGAGTGTGACTCGATCGAGGACCTCGTCGCCCACGACAAGGCGGGGGAGCGGATCCTCGAGGGCCTCGCCGAGTCGGCCGAGGCGCGCCTGCGCGACGAGGGCATCCGCGGGGTCGTCTACTTGTTCAAGAACAACACCGACTCGGCGGGGAACTCCTACGGCTGCCACGAGAACTACCTGACCGCCCGGCGCGACGATTTCGTCCACTACGCGCAGGTCCTCATCCCGTTCCTCGTCACCCGGCAGATCTACGCCGGCGCCGGCAAGGTCCTCCAGACGGCCCGCGGCGCCGTCTTCTGCCTGTCGCAGCGCGCCGAGCACATCTGGGAGGGAGTGTCGTCGGCGACGACGCGGTCGCGCCCGATCATCAACACCCGTGACGAGCCCCACGCCGACGCCGAGCGCTTCCGGCGGCTCCACGTCATCGTCGGCGACTCGAACATGAGCGAGTACGCGACGTTCCTGAAGGTGGGCGCGACGAGCATCATGCTGCGGATGCTCGAGGACCCCGGCGTCGTGCTGCGCGACATGACGCTCGAGGACCCGATCCGCGCCATCCGCGAGATCAGCCACGACACGACGTGCCGGCGCCAGATCCGCCTGGCGAACGGGAGGGAGGTCAGCGCGCTCGACATCCAGTCCGAGTACCTCGGCCGGGCGGTGCGCTACGCGTCCCAGCACGGCCTTTCGCCGATGGAGACCCGCGCCCTCGCGATGTGGCAGCACTGTGTGGAGACGATCGAGCGCGACCCGCTCGCGCTCGATCGCGAGTGCGACTGGGTGATCAAGCACAACCTCGTCGAGGCGTACCGCGCCCGTCACTCGCTCGGCCTCGGCAGCCCTCGGGTCGCGCTGCTCGATCTCCAGTACCATGACGTCAGCCAGCGGCGCGGCATCTTCTATCGTCTGCAGCGACGCGGGCTCCTCGAACGTGTCGTCACCGACGCCGCGATCACCGAGGCGACGGACGTACCGCCATCAACCACGCGGGCCCGCCTGCGCGGAGAGTTCATCCGTCGGGCGAAGGAACGGCGGCGCGACTTCACCGTCGATTGGGTGCATCTCAAGCTGAACGACCAGACGCAGCGGACCGTGCTTTTGAAGGACCCCTTCCGGGCCCACGACGAGCGGGTCGAGCGGCTGATCGAGTCGATGTAGGAGCCGAGGATCCGTGGACGACGACGAGACGAACGAGCCGCCGACCGGCGCCGGCGAGCCGGCGGCGACCGCCGGGCCGGCGCGGGGACGTCGTGCCCACCGCTCGGTGGCGCATTCCCGTCGCCGCTGGCTCATCGAACTGGCGATCGGTCTCGCGGTCGCGGTCCTCATCGCCCTCGGCATCCGGACCTACGTCTTCCAGGCCTACTTCGTGCCCTCGAGCTCGATGGAGCCGACGCTGCAGATCGGCGACCGGATCCTCGTCGACAAGTTCGACTTCAGCTACCACTCGGTGCACGCCGGCGACATCATCGTCTTCCACACCCCGCCGGCCGCGAGCCGCGACTGCTCGACCGACGACGGTGACCTCGTGAAGCGCGTCGTCGCGACCGGGGGTCAGACGATCTGGTCACAGCAGAACGTGATCTGGATCCGCGACGCGAACGGCACGAAGCACGAGCTCGACGAGAGCTACTTCCCCGACGACGGCAGGCACACCCCGATCGGCGAACCGATCGCCAAGTACAAAGTCCCGAAGAACGACTTCTACGTCATGGGCGACAACCGCTCGATTTCCTGCGACAGCCGGGTCTGGGGCGCGGTGCCAGGTACCGACATCGTCGGGCGGGTCATCGCCGTCGTCTGGCGGAGCTGGCACCCCGATCTCATCATTTTCTAGCCGGGAACTCCCGCCATCCGACCTCGTCGGAGGGGAATCGGACTTGTAGACTGATTCGTCGTGGGCAGCCTCGACCCGGCGAAGATCCTCATGATCCTCGTCATCATCCTCATCGTGATGGGTCCCGAGCGCCTGCCGAAGCTCGCCCGACAACTTGGCGCCGCCTGGCACGAGGTCACCCGGATCCGGCAGGAGGTCACCGACGAGGTACGTTCCGTGATGCCCGCGCTCGACCTCACGTCGATCCCGCGCATCCCCTCGGTGCGCGGCACACTGAGCGGATTTCTCACCGACGCGGGCTCCCCGGCGAAGCCGGGCGATTCCGCCGGGCCCGCAGGCACGGACGGGGAAGACCCGGACGGGCTGGGCGCCACGCCGGCGGAGCCGGTCCACGCCGAGCTGGGCGACTTCTCCCCGGCGGCCGACGACCCGAGCATGAACTGACCCCGGCGAGGACCGCCCCAGAACCAAGATGGCAACCCTGATCCGCGGCCGCGCAGGAACCCCGTCGGAGAACGGGACGATGACGCTCGTCGGCCACCTTGCCGAGCTGCGACAACGCCTCATCATCTCGTTCGTCGCCTTCGTCGTCGCCGCGGTCATCACCTACGTCTTTTACAACCAGGTCCTCCGGTTCTTCCTCCACCCGTACTGCGTCCAGGCCCACCTCGCGGGCAACCACTGCGCCCTGACGGTGTTCGGGCCGCTCGACGCCTTCGTGGTGCGGCTCAACATGACCGGTTACGGCGGGCTGGTCCTCGCCTCGCCGGTCATTCTGTTCGAGCTGTGGCGCTTCGTCACCCCCGGGCTGAAGGCGAACGAGAAACGCTACGCCATCCCGTTCGCCCTCTCGACCGTCGCGCTGTTCCTGTTCGGCGCCTTCATCGCCTGGGCCGCGTTCCCGCACGCCCTGGGCTTCCTCCACGCCGTCGGGGGATCGAACATCAACGACCTGTTCACGCCGTCGAAGTACCTCGGCCTCATCATCGCGTTGATGACGATCTTCGGCGCGTCCTTCGAGTTCCCCGTGGTGCTCATCGCCCTCGAGATCGCGGGCGTGCTCACCCCCGAGAAGCTCGCCCACTGGCGCCGCCCCGCCATCGTCATCATCGTCATCTTCGCCGGCGTCGTGACCCCGAGCTCGGACCCGTTCTCCATGCTCGGGATGGCGGTCCCGATGCTCGTCTTTTACGAGGCGTCGATCCAAGTCGGCAAGCTCGTCACCCGTAAACGCCGACGCGCGGCGAGCACCTGACCTCTTGACCGCGACCCGCCCGGGGCGTCGGGGCGCGCGGCGCGCGAGGGCGATCCCATGAACGAAACGAGAAGCGGCCAAAACGGCGCCACGCGCCGCGGACCCGAAGCCACGCGGCGTGCGTTCCTTTCCCGGCACAGCTTCGCGCTCGACCCGTTCCAGGTCGCGGCCTTCGATCTCCTCGACGAGGGCAAGTCCGTCCTCGTCGCGGCGCCCACGGGATCAGGAAAGACGCTCATCGCCGAGTACGCCGTCGCCCGGGCGCTCGGGGCGGGGGCACGGGCGATCTACACGACACCGCTGAAGGCGCTGTCGAACCAGAAGTACGCCGACTTCGCCGCCGAATACGGGCCGGCCCGGGTCGGACTGCTCACGGGCGACGTGTCCCGCAACGGCGACGCCGAGGTCGTCGTCATGACGACCGAGGTGCTGCGCAACATGATCTACGCCGACGCAGGCCGCCTCGCCGACCTGCGCTGCGTCGTCCTCGACGAGGTCCACTACCTCGAGGACCGCTACCGCGGCTCGGTCTGGGAGGAGATCATCCTGTCCGCACCGCCCGACGTCGTCCTCGTCTGCCTGTCGGCGACGGTCTCGAACGCCGAGGAGCTCGCCGGGTGGATCGAGAAGGTCCGTGGCTCGACCGCCCACGTCATCGAAGAGCACCGGCCGGTCGACCTGCGCAACCTCTACGTCCTCGGGATCCGCGCGACCCACCGCCTCGAGATCCTCCCCACCTTCGTCGACGGCCTTCCGAACCCCGAGGCGGTGTCGCTCGACGCCCGGTCGCGCCCCCGGGCGATCTCCGGGAAAGCCGGCCGCCCCGGCGCCCGCTCGCCCGTCTACCGCCCGCGGCGCGCCGAGCTCGTGGAGCGTTTCTCCGAGGAGGACCTCCTCCCGGCGATCTACTTCGTCTTCTCCCGCGCCGGCTGCGACGACGCCGTGCGCCAGTGCCTCGAGGCCGGGCTGCGGCTGACGACCCCCGAGGAGCGCCGCGTCATCCGGGCCGTCGCCGACGACCATGTCGAGGCGCTCTCCGACGCCGACCTGCGGGTCCTCGGTTACGGGAACTTCGTCGAGGGGCTCGAGGCCGGCTTCGCCGCGCACCACGCCGGGCTCGTGCCGCCGTTCCGGGAGGCCGTCGAGGCGCTCTTCGGCGCGACGATCGTGAAGGTCGTCTTCGCGACCGAGACCCTCGCTCTCGGCATCAACATGCCGGCGCGCTCCGTCGTCATCGAGGCACTGTCGAAGTTCACGGGTGCCGGGCACGAGGACCTCACCGCCGGCAACTACACCCAGCTCACCGGGCGCGCCGGACGGCGGGGGATCGACCGTATCGGACACGCCGCCGTGCTGTGGTCGCCGTACCACACGTTCGCCGAGGTCTCCGCCCTCGCCGCGGCGCGCAGCCGCGCCCTGCGCAGCTCGTTCCGTCCGACCTACAACATGGCCGTCAACCTCGTCCGGCGGTACGCACCCGACGACGCCTACCGGCTGGTGCGCTCGTCGTTCGCCCAGTACCTCTCGGACGCGCCGCTCACCCGCCAGCTCGACGCCGTCGTCGGCCTGCTCGGCGATCGCGGCTACCTGGCGGGCTGGCGGGTGACCGCGGCGGGAGAGCGCCTGGCCGGCATCTACCACGACTGCGACCTCCTCGTCGCCGAGGCGGTCGGGGCCGGGCTCCTCGGCGGGCTCGACGCCCCGAGCCTCGCCGCCGTCGTGTCGCTTTTCACCTTCGAGTCCCGCCGGGGGGCCCCGCCCGCCGACCTGCCGAACGCCCGCCTGGCGGGCCGCGCCGCCGACCTCGAAGGCCTGGCCCGGGACCTCCGGGACGCCGAGCGGGCGCGGCACATCCCGCGGACGCGTCCCCTCGACGCCGGCTTCGCCCGCCTCGCCTACGAGTGGGCCCGCGGCGCCGAACTGCGCCAGCTCATCTCGCCGCCGGGCCGCCCGACCCGGCGTGGCGTCGGGCCGATCTCCGGCGGCGACTTCGTCCGCAACACGAAGACCCTGGTCGACTTGTTGCGCCAGCTCGCCCTCACCGAAGCCGGCTCGCGGCTCGGCTCGGTCGCCGCACGGGCCGCCGACCAGCTGCTCCGCGGGATCGTCGTCACCTCGACGCCCGGCGAACCCTCCGGCTGAGCCCCGCCGGGCGGGGCGCGGCGGTCCGCGCGATCCGCGACCGGCCGGGCGCGGTCTCGTAGTGTCGTCGAGGTGACGCCCTACGCAGCCGAGACCTTCTCCGCCGACGAGCGCGAGGTGCTCCGCCACTACGTCACGAACCTCGACGGTCCGGTGTTCGCGCTCGTCAACCTGCCGGAGGTCGTCTGCGGGGCGCTCTTCGCCCGCTACTCGCGCTCGCCGAAAAGCGTGCGGCGGCTCTTTTTGGACGAGTTCCTCGGCGACCTCGACGTCTCCGGCGATTCGAGCGTCGACGCGACGGTCGGGCTCAAGCGCGCCGAGGAGCTCTACCAGCGGGTGTTCGGCGACTTCGGCGACGACTCCGTCGCCCAGCTCGGCGGTGTCCACCTCGCCTGCGAACAGGCCTCGAACGTGCTCACCAAGGTCCTCGAGTGGGGACGCCTCATGGCCTACCTCGAGCAGTCGACGCGCTACATCCCCTACGACTCGCGCCTGTCGACCGGCCACTACCGCTACTGGCGGGATCCCGAGGTCCTCGACTCCGGCCTCGGGGCGCGCTTCGTCGGCGACATGGACCGCATGTTCGACACCTACGCCGAGCTTCTGCCCCTCCTCCAGGCCCACCTCGTCCGGGCCTTCCCGAGCGACGGCACGACATCGGACTTCGCCTACCGCCAGTCGGTGCGCGCCCGCGCCCTCGACGCCCTGCGCGGCCTGCTGCCGGCCGCGACGCTCTCCAACGTCGGCATCTTCGGCTCCGGCCAGTCCTACGAGCTGCTGCTGCTGCGGATGCGCGGCCACCCGCTGCCGGAGGTCCGCGACTACGCCGAGCTCATCTACGCCGAGCTGAAAAAGGTCATCCCGTCGTTCCTCACGCGCCTCGACCGGCCCGAGCGGGGAAGGGAGTGGACCGAGTACCTCGCGGCCCGCCACCACGAGATGGAGGCGCTCGTCGGGCGCCTCTTCCCGGCGGAGCGCAGCGAGGGGGACGCCGTCTCGACCGCCACCTCGGTCACGCTCACCGACTTCGACCCCGACGGTGAGGAGAAGGTCCTCGTCGCGGCGTGCTACCCGTACTCGTCGCTTCCTGAGGCCGAGCTCGCCCGCCGGGTCAGCCGCCTCGGCGCGACCGAACGCGCCGCGATCCTCGCCGCCTACGTCGGCGAACGCCGAAACCGCCGCCACCGTCCCGGCCGCGCCCTCGAAAGGACCGGCTACTGCTTCGACATCGTCTCGGACTACGGGGCCTTCCGGGACCTCCAGCGGCACCGCATGCTCACCATCGAGTGGCAGCCGCTCGGCGCCGACCTCGGCTACGAGGTCCCCGAGGTGGTCGCCGAGGCGGGGCTCGGCGCGGCCTACGCCGACTCGCTCGACCGCGCCCGCGAACTCTACGAGACGCTCCGGGAGACCTTCCCGCTCCAGGCCGTCTACGCCGTCGCCCTCGCCTTCCGGATCCGCTACTCGATGCAGCTGAACGCCCGCGAGGCGATGCACCTCGTCGAGCTGCGCAGCACGTCCCAGGGCCACCCCGTCTACCGCAAGATCGCCCAGCAGATGCACCGTCTCATCGACGAGAAAGCCGGGCACCACGCCATCGCCGAGGCGATGAGGTTCGTCGACCACAGCGGCAGCGGGCTCGGGCGGCTGGAATCCGAGCGCCGCGCCGAGGAACGACGGCCTCGGCACGTCGCGGCGGGCGCGGAGGCCCCGGGGGGCGGCGCCATCGCCGAGGCGAAGACCTCACGTGACACTTGACTCTCTGCGCCCGCAGTGCATGAATAGGTGGGTCCCGCACACAGGGCACCTATTCGGGAGCCTCCGTCAGTCGCTCCGGGTCGTCTCGGCGGGGCAGTTGCTTAGGTAGTGGTCCAGGGAGCCGAGTAGAGAACGTCGATCGCCGCTACAGGCGACCTGCGCTCGGGCGGGCGCGGAGGACGGCGCCAAAGGCTCCCTGGACCGCACCTTGTCGGCGGTCTCCCGCGGGTTCCCCGCTGGCGCGACGCGCCGGGAACGCTTCGTACGGCCAGCCGTTGAAAGACCGGCGATGTGCCGTATAGTGACCGCGCTCGAGGACCTCCCGGGATGGACGGGACCGTCGTAGGCGGTGTGCACCGGGCCACAAGAAAGGAGACTGAGGAGTCTGATGCCGAGCGAAGCTGACGGCCAACTCGAAACCGACACCCTCGCCGAGGGCGAGCTCGAGGAGCCACCCGACGAGCAACTCCTCGAAGAGGACGACCTCGGCATCGACGAGCTCGTCGCCGAGGACCTCGTCGACGATGAGGATCTCGGCGATGACGCGGACGCCGTCGTCGTCGTTGCCGAGGGTGAAGAGCCGGTCGTCGAGCTCGAGGAAGAAGAGGAAGACCTCGATGACGATGACGTCGAGGCGAGCCTCGACGTCATCTTGAAAGAACGTCTCGTCGTCTCCGACGAAGCCGACGAGGAGGACGACACCGAGGCGACCGACGCCGAGGACCGCGTCGACGGGACGACGCGCGTGCTCCCGAAACAGCCCGGCGAGTTCGTGTGCCAGTCCTGTTTCCTCGTGAAGAGCCAAACCCAGCTCGCCGATCGTCGGCGCAAGCTCTGCCGGGACTGCGTATGAGCGATCCCACGGACAAGAAGCGCGAGGACGCGCGTCGGCTCGCCGACGACCTCATCGACTACGCGATCTACGCGCCGCTGGGTGCGGCGATCGCCGTCGCCGAGGAGCTTCCCGAGCTCGTGCGCCGGGGCCGCGAGCGGTTCGGGCCCCGCATCGCCCTCGCCCAGATGCTCGGCAAGTTCGCGGCGGATTCGGCGCGTCGGCGCGCCGAGGCCTTCGTCCACCGCCCGGCGGACCGCCCGCACCCCGATCACGCCCCGGCTGCGGCCGACCCGGACGCCACAACGGCGCATCCCGCGCGCCCGGCGATCCCGGATTACGACGCGCTCTCCGCCGCTGAGATCGTCTCCCGGCTCGCGGGGCTCACGCCGTCCGAACTCGCCGGGGTCCGCTCCTACGAGGCGGCGCACCGTGCCCGCCGGACGGTCCTCGCCAAGATCGCCCAGCTGCTCGGCGAGCAGGGCCGCTAGCACCGATGGCGGTCGGCCCCGAGGGGGCTCGTATCGCGCGCGAGGACGACACCGCACGCATCGTCGAACTCGCCGCCCAGTGCCTCGCTGAGCTCACCGGCGCGCGGGGCGGTGCCGCGCTCGCCCGCGCGCTCGACGAGACGCTCCGGGCATCGGCTCTTCAGCGCGTCATCGCCGGGTCCGATGCCCGCGCCCTCGTTGTCGGCACCTATGACGACGCCATCGTCGGACTGGCGTTCGTCGAACACCCGGCCGACCTCGACCCGAAGGGATCGCCCCAAGACCGCTCCGCCACGTTGCGCGCCCTCTACGTCGAACCGGCGATGCGAGGAGTCGGGGTCGGCGAGGCCATCCTCGACGAGGTCCTGAGGATCGAGGCCGCCCGTGGCGCCACCACCCTCGATGCGCCGGCCCTACCGGGAGACGGCGTGGCGAAATCGTTCCTCGAGGAGATGGGCTTTCGCACCCGACTCCTCGTCATGCGGCGCTTGCTCGACCCCGAGTCCGGGCCGTGAGCGCGACGACGCTCTGCGTCGGCGTGGTCGACGTCGAGCAGGGCGCGCTGCTCCTCGTCAGGCGGGGCCACGAACCCGGCGTGGGACGCTGGTCAGTGCCGGGGGGTCGCGTCGAAAAGGGCGAAACGCTCCGCCAAGCGGCTGAACGCGAGGCGCGGGAGGAAACCGGTCTCGCGCTCGAGATCGGCGACCTTCTCGGCACCACCGAGATCGCCACCGCAGAGGAGCGCTTCGTCATCTGCGACTTCCTCGCGACCCGGCGGAACGTGGACGAGACTCCGCGCGCGGCGAGCGACGCCGAGCTCGTCCGGTTCGTGCCGCTTCAGTCCGTCGGGGACCTAGACCTCGTCGACGGCCTCGGCGAGTGGCTCAGGAACCACGGCGTCCCCATCGGCTGACGCCGGTCCTGTCATCGCGGGCTCGGGATCGTCCCGGTCGTCCGACGACAGAGCCGGGTCGAGACCCTGCGGATCGTTGTCCGGGCTGAATGTCCCGGGCGACTCGTCCCCGGGCTGCGGTGATCGGTCGCCCTCCGCCGGAGGCTCGTCGCTCGCCGGTTGTTCCTCCGTCGCGATCGCGGCAGCCGCCTCACCGGTGCCGAGCTGGGCCTGTTCGACGACGAGCGCGAGAGCGGTGCTCGTCGGCGACGTTCCGAGCTCGTCGGACGGAGCGTCCTCCTCCGCCGCCGTCGCGGTCGCCTCGGCCGCGGCGACTCGTTCCGTCCCGGCCGGTTTCGCCGCGCTACGGGAAGACTTCGTCCGCGGCGCGCGCCCCCGACGCGGCTTTGCGGCCTGGGCCGTCGGATGGGCCGGAACCGGCCGCGGCGGGGGAGGCATCGGCAGCCCGAGGAGCGGCGCGAGCGCCGGGATCCGCCCGGCAACCAAGATCGCCGCGCGACGAACCGCTCCGGAAGGGTCGTCGGGCAGTCCCGCCGGTTTGACCGAGCGCCGCACGGGGGACGCCGCTGCCGCCTCCAAGAGCGCCAGCCAGCGCTCGACGGAGCTCACCGCTGACAACCCGGCGCCGGCGGCCTCGCTCAGCGGCACGACGAGCGAACCGGGGATACGCGCCCCAGGATCCGGCGGTCGGGCGGACAGACGCAGCGCGTGCAGCACGCGGCCCTCGCCGAGCGCCCGGTTGATGTCGCCTTCCCAGCCCTCGCGCAGCTTGGCGAGCCGCGTCTTCAGGGCCTCTCGGAACGTCCCCAACAGTTCGCGGCCGTGCTCGTCACGCGGCGATGCCCCGAGAACCGTCGCACGAAGTTCCCGCAGGGAGATCGTTTCCAGTTGCGCCGCGACCGCCTCGGCGCGGTCGAGCCACACGGCCTGGCGTACGGGGGGAAGGAGTTGCTCGGCGAGGGCGATGATCGCCTCACCGCCGACCGGCGGCCGTCCCGCGGCGAGCGCCGCCGACTGCTCCGCTGCAAGCGCCCGCCGGACCGCTGGCATCCCGCCGGCCGCGACCTGATCCGCGACGGCGCGCTGTTCCGGCGGGAGGTTCGCGAGGTACTCGTCGCGATGCCGCGTCCCCGGGATGAAGCGCTCGGGCCGGGGACGACTCCGGCGTGTCGCCGTGGGCTCCACCGCCGGGGTGGGCGCCGCCGCCGCTTGGTCGACGACCACGTCCTCGGGGCGCGCTCGTGTCGGCCGGACCCGACGTGGCGCGCCGTCGAGAACGGGACGCCGAGAGAGGTCGCGTTCGCGAGACGGTCTGCGCCGCTCGGGTTCATCCGCGCGCGGGCGACTTTCCCCGCGCGAGCAAGGCGGCGCGGTCTTCTCACGGGTGCGACCACGGCCGTTCCCATCGAAGGGGCGCTCGCGCGCGCCACGTCCGGAGCGCGAGACAAGTGACGTCGTCACGAGGCCTGTCTCATCGAGCTTGGTCGACGCGAGCTCGATCCGATCCTGCGAAGCGACGCGTTCGCGGGCGGGAAGAACCGAAACAACCGTGATTCCCTCGAGTTCGATCTCGGCCTCGACTCGCAGGACGGCGCCGACCCGCGCTCCGTCCTCGAGCAACTTGCCCTCGATCACACCGCGCGGTTCACGCGCTCCCGCGGCCCGCCACGTCCAAGTCCCATCGTGTCGTGCCGAGGTCAGTTCGATCTCCAAACGCCTCGTCATGCAACGGTCAACCTATCGCCTCGACGACCTCCACGGTAAACCTGGCTTGGATTCGCCCGATCACCGCCCACTCCCGACCGAACGAGGACGAAACACCCGTGCCGTTGAGATGACCTCCGACCACCGAATTCCCTCCGGCAAGCCGCAACGACCGTGCCCCCCGGTAGCTCATCGGCGTGCCCTGGGTGGCCGACGCGCGCCGCGAGCAATGCGGCCCCGCTGTCTGCCCGGTGTCCCTGATGCTCCCTGCCCCGTGCCGATCAGAAGCCGCCCCGTCTCTGCCACGTCCTCTCCCCGGCCTCGTTCCGCCTCCTGTGCCCGAAATTCACGCGCTCCGACCTCTCCCACGCCTTCGATCCGTCAAATCCCGTGATCGCCATTCCACGGTCGTGCGTCCCGATCTTCCCCTGCGGTGTCCGCTCCACCCCTCCACAGCTCCACCGGATCCGGCGAGACGGATAGGAGTCTCGCCGAAGGCGGAACACTACAGAGCTGTGCCACCGAAATCGGCTACATGGGTGATGACTCAAATTAGTTCTCTCAAAATTGACCTAATCATGTGTGTAAGGGGCACAAATGTGTCATGTCGTCCCCAGTGAGACACAAAGTCCAGGTAGGAGGCGTGCGAATATCCCGCCGAATCACCGGGTGACCGTCCGGGTCTTTCCCTCGCCAAGATCGCCCTGTCTCCGGCGCGAATCGAGATCCTCGCCCCCCTCTCCTGTCACGAGCTCCGTCCGGCTGCGGCGCACCATCCGCCGTCGGTCCAGCAGACGCGCCGCGGCCGTCGCACGCCACCGAACAGGTGTTCTTCCGACCCCAGACGTTGATCCCGTCACGCCCGGCCCAGCGATTCTAGAAAGCAGGAGAACTCCATTTTGCTCATCACTCACTCTGAGCGACTGCGCGTGTGCAGATCGTGAACTTCTTCACGAACCGTCCATGCACCGAGATGCCACGCAACGTGAGCTAGCCGTCACGCTGGTTGATTCGCTTTAATCGCATCGTGCTCATTGCAGTAAATGCCCAACGTCGGGCAGGGGGCTTCCCATCTCGCCTCGCCAATCGGCGACCGCCGGTCGGGTAGCGGGACTGCGCTCCTACGGACAAGGAGACATCGGTTAGATGAAAGTTCTCGCAATCGGAGCCCATCCGGACGACATCGAGTTCGGTTGTGGCGGGACGCTGTTGCGTCACCGACTTGCCGGCGACGCCATCACGCTTCTCGTGATGACAACGGGCGAGCAGGGACCCGACGGGGATCTGCGGACCCGCGAACAGGAACAGGCCGCCACCCTCCTCGGCGCGGATCTGCGGTGGGGCGGCTTTCTCGACGGCTCGGTCCCCGCGAGCGGTGACGCCGTTCGCGTCATCGAACACGTCATCGCCGTGACGTCGCCGGACGTCGTGTACACGCACGCGGCGCAAGACACGCACCAAGACCACCGTGCGACGTCGGCTGCGGCGCTCGCCGCGGCCCGCCGCGTCTCCCGTGTGCTCTGCTTCGAGTCGCCAAGTTCCATCGGATTCAACCCGACGCTCTACGTGGACATCGCCGGGCTCATCGAGTCCAAGCTGAACCTGCTGCGCGCCCACATGTCGCAGGTCCTCCACATGGGCAGTCTCGTCGACCTCGAAGCCACCGAGTCCCAAGCCCGCTACCGCGGTTTCGCCGCCCGGGTGCGCGAGGCCGAAGCCTTCGAGTCGCACCGCTTCCTGTGGGACCCGATCGTCGCCGAGCGGACGAACGGCTCGAACGTCACCCTCGCCGAACTCGACGAGGCCTCGAGCGAGGGATCCACCGTGGACTGGCCCCAAATCCGCCGGTTCATGGAAGGCGAGCAGTCGTCATGAGCCCCATCACCTCTTGTTCCTCAACCAGCCGCACCGCCGAGCGCGGTGCCCCAACCGAAAGCAGGCCAATCTGATGAGAAAGCAACGACACAGGGTCCTCGGAGGGGCAGCGGCAATTGCGTTCGCGACCGTCGCGGTGCTCGCGTTGAGCGCGCTGCCCGCCGGCGCCTGCCCCAACTCGCCGACACTCGCCCCGGCGAAGGCGTGCGATGGCAGCGTCACGCTGAACTGGTCCGCGGCGAGCGGCCCGACCGCGACCGGCTGGGTCGTCTTCCGTTCGTCGACGAGCTCGACACCGTGGGACACGACGAGCATCCCGCTCACCACGATCCCGAGCGGCTGGACAGAGATCGTCACCGTCGCGGCGAACCTCAAGGCGACGACCTACGTCGACACGACCGTCTCGAACGGCACGACCTACTACTACGAGGTCGCCGGCTACGACTCGGCTGGCATCGGGTACGAGTCGAACCTCGTGTCCGCCTCGCCGACCAAGGGTGCATGCGGGACCCCGACGCCGATCGGTGCGATCGGTGCGATCCCCGCCGCGCTGCTGCTCGGCGGTGTCCTCGTCTACCAGCAGCACCGTCGCCGGATCCGGCGACAGAACACGGCAGCTGCGTCGTAGGACATCATGACCGGCTCTGCCGGTCCAGTCGCTCGGCCGCGCGACAAGCGCGGCTGGGCATTGCTGAAAGCGACAACGGGCAATGAGAAAAGGGCGGAGAAGGATCCTCGGCGGCGTGGCGGTGCTCGCGTTCGCGACCGCCGTCGGCTTCGCGGTCTCGGCAGGGTTGTCGACGTCGGCGGGGAACTTGTCCTCGAGCGGCAGCTGCCCGATGACGAGCGGCTGCGAGTCACTGCTCGGCTACGCGGGAACGACGCCCACCTCGCCGACGATCGGCGCCCCGACGACCGTCTACCTGCTCGGCAAGTACGGCATCGGGACCTCGCTCGGACTGACCGTCACCGGGTCCGGGGTGAACGAGTCCGTGACCGTGCACGAAGCGGCCATTGCCTCGATCCCTGCGGGCGGCCTCTACACCTACAACCCGCAGTACAAGGGCCCGACCCCGAACGCCGCATCGCACGCCGACTACCCGGCGGGCTGCATCTTCGGGAAATCGGACTGCCTTTGGGAGCTCATCTTCACCGTCCCGACCAAGGGGCTGTCGATGGACAAGACCTACACGGCGACGCTCACCGCCTCCGGCGGCGACGGTGCCAAGGACCAGGTCGCCTGGCAGCTCTCCTTCGGCAGCGCCGACACCCCGTTCGACCCCGCGATCGGAGCCTCCCTCGGGGCGGTCGTGCTCGGGTCGCTGTTGCTCTACCGTGTCAACCGCCGTCGCCCCGCGACGGCCCGATAGCGCCAGTTCAAAGGCCCCGGCCCGACGGGCCGGGGCCTTTGTGCGCCCGGAAGCGGGCCGCGAAGACCGCCTTCCGATCCGCGTCGCCCGGCCCGGACCTGCGGCGCTCGTCGTGATGGGCGGCTGACCGCATCCCGCACTGATCACCCCTTCGCGGTCCCGTCCCACCGCGCGCCGCGTCGTCCGCCGTCCGGTCTTCTTCCGCGACGGGACGGACCGCGATCACGCGGAATTCTGCTCCTCGCCCGTCTCGATTTCATCCACTCAAAGTGGCCACGTCACCACGAATAGTGACCAAGGTTGCCCGCCCCGGATTGGTTCCTGTCGGTCGCTAAATATCCGCTTCACAAGCGTCGTTAAGAGTGACACATGAGGTGGCTGAGCAGGGATTGTCCCCTGTGCCAACTGTGTCAGTAGTTGTGAATGCATCTGAAGTGGAAGTTCCCCGCTGCACAGCGACCTGGAAGGGTCCTCGATCAGGAGGTACAGAACGTGTCTACCGGAGTCTTTGCAAGGCCAGAGAAGCTCCACAAGCAAAAGGTCCAGAAGCACAACAGGTTCTGGACTCGTCGGTCGACGATCGTCGCCGCCGTTGTCGGCGCCCTCTTGGCCGGCGGTGGGGCGTTCGCTGCGTCGAGTTGGGTCGTCAGCCTGAACTCGGGATCAAGCGGGGAAAGCCAGTCCGCGAGTGTCCAGAACCTGACGATCTCGGCGGTCGCGACGCCCTCGGCGTCTAACCTGCTCTACCCGGGCGGGACCGGTGACGTGGTCGCGACGATCACGAACCCGAACCCGTTCCCGGTGACGCTCACCGCCGTGCAGCTGCCGGTCAACACGAGCTACGCGGCCGGATTCACGACGAGCGCGCTCTCGAGTGCCCAGACGGGCTGCTCGAGCACGACGAGCGACGTGACGTGGAACTTCGCGACCGGTACGAGCGGGAGCTCGCACGCGCTCACGTCCGCCCTCACCGTCGCGGCCTCGGGCTCACTCACCGTCACGCTGACGAACGACGCCTCGATGACCGCATCCGCCCCGGCCGCCTGCGAGGCGACGTACTTCTCGATGCCGTCGCTCACGGGAGTGACGGCGACGGGTGGAGCGGCGACGCCGACCACGAGCCCGGCGACGGACTCCTGGACCTCGTAAGAGCGGACGAGATGTCAACGGTGGGCTGAAGGGTTATGGATCCGATGAAGCGAAGACACTCCTTTCGATGGCTCGTCTTCGCCGTCACCTTGACGGTCGGATTCTTGGCCCAGCAGCCCGTCGGGGGAGCCGCCACAAACTGGACGGTCTCCCTGAGAACCGGCAGTGGGGGAGAGGCGCAATCAATTGCCGCCTCTCCCCCTACTGCCGCCGCGGCGAAGTGCACGTCCCCGTCGGCGAAGACCATCATCGTCTCCTGGACGGCGCCGATCCCGAGCACCCACGTGACGAGCTACACCGTCTACGAGGCGAAGTCGACGACCGGGACCCCCGGCTCCTACACCTCAGTGAAGACGGGCGCGACCTCCCCGTACACGACGGCGTCGCTTTCCGCCGACAACTACTGGTTCGAGGTCGTCGCCATCTACGTGTCGTCGAAATGGACGAGTGCGTACTCAAATGCGACCGCCGAGACGACGATCGCCAACAGCGGCACCGAGTGCCAGGTGCACTAAGAATCCCCCCGCCTGTCGTCTGGCGGTCGCCGAGATTCCCGAGCGCCCGCGACCCCCGACACGATTTCGCCACCGCATCCCTGACATCCCGGCAGGGGATTGTTCGATTACGAAGGGGGGACTCGCCGTGGCACTCCTTGAACAGGACGACTCGGTGCTGTCCAGGAGCGAACTCCGCGACCTTGAGGAGCTGAGGCGCTGGTCCGACAACGGACGGGCGGTCGCCCTCCGGGTGCGGATGTTGGCTGCCCGGCTGATCGCGCGAGGCGCGCCGATCGAGGACGTCGCCGAAGCGATGGGGATGACCCAGCTCGACACGGCGAGCGTTGTTTTCCGGTAGACGTCGGCGATCCCGGGCTGTGCCGCTGGGAGCCTGAGCTGGCTTTCCGGCGTTCCCGCCTGCGCGCATCTCGCGGCGTCCTCGGACTTCCAGACGCACCTCCTCGCGCTGATCCCCGAGACAGGGGAGCAGGGACGAATAGCCTCGCGCCATGACCACCACACCGATTGTCCTCGTTCCCGGATTCTGGCTCGGCGCCTGGGCGTGGGACGACGTCGCCGCCGCGCTTCGCGCCGACGGGCACGATGTCACGGCACTGACGCTTCCTGGTCTCGAGTCGGTTGCGACCGATCGCTCCGCGGTCACGCTCTCCGACCATATCGACGCGATCCGCGCCGCGGTCGAAGCAACGGGACGTCCCGTCGTCCTCGCCGTGCACAGCGGGGCCGGGGTTCCCGGCTACGCGGTCTCCGACCTCATCCCGGAGCAGATCGCCGCGATGGTCTACGTCGACTCCGGACCGGCCAAGGGCGCCCTCAATCCTGACTTCGCCGACGTCGAGTTGCCGTTGCCGTCGTGGGAGGAGCTCGAGGCCGACGGCAACAGTGTCGCCGGCCTCTCCGACGAGCAGCTGGCCACCTTCCGCCGACGGGCGGTTCCCGAGCCGGGGGCCGCACTGCGCGAAAAAGCCCAGCTCTCCAACGAGGCCCGTCTCGATGTACCGACCACGGTGATCTGCACGTCGCTTTCGTCACGCCAGATCAAGGCCGCGGTCGCGGAGGGATGGCCGTGGCTCGCCGGCCTGGCCGAGCTCCGCAACGTCACCTATGTCGACTTGCCGACGAACCACTGGCCGATGTGGTCACGCCCCGAAGAGACCACCGCCGCGATCTCCGCTGTCGCGCAACTCGCATCCGGCAGCTGACACGTCGGAGTTGCGCCTGCGAGCACGATGCGGGGGAGGGGCCGTGGTCGAGCCACCCACGGCAGTGGCCCCGCCAGCCGATGAGCGCTGCCCAGGTTCTCCCGGCCGGCGCGGCGGATCCTCCCCGGCGAACTCGTCCACGCATTCCCTGACAGGTCGGCGTGACCAGCTCGTCGATCCCGGCGAGAACCGCGATTGGTCTCGTCTCCCCGTCCGGCCTTTGCGTCGCCGCCATTAGCTTCGTCTCATGCCTCTGTCGCGGCGGAAGTTGAGTTCGCCACAGCCTCCTGGCGCGAGCTGGCTCGCCTGGCCGACCCTCCAGGAGTCCCTCAGTGCTTTCCCCGCTTTCGGTGGCTCTTTCTGTCACGAGACGCGGCATCTCGTCCACCAGTACGGTCCGCTCGTCACCGCGGAGCTGAGAATCCAGACGACCGGCGAGCTCGCCGGTGAGGTTCGGGTGTTTGTGGCCGGCTTGCAGGTCGCCACCATCCCGTACGATACCGCCGGCCCGTTTCGAGACGTCATCGACAAACTCCACCGACGGGGCCTCCCCGCGACCTGTCGCGCCGAACTCGACGTCGACGCCGAAGGCCACGTCTTTCTGCACACGAAGCCGGCGGTCCGGGGCGCAGTCGAGCCGTTCCTCCCGCCGATCAACGCGAGAGCCGTGGATCTCCCGCGCCGACGTTCCGAGATGCTCGACCGGTCGCTCAACGGCGGCGCCCCGCCGCCACGGGCCGAACGGACTGCCCTTCTGTCTTCGGAAGCCGATTACTGGACGCTCTCCCTCGACGGTCAACGGCTCGGCTTCCTCGAGTCCCATCCGTACCCTCGGTTGCAAGAAGCCGTCGCGCACGGTTTCCCTCTCACCTGCTATGCGACTCTCGAGCGCGTGCCAGACGGGCCGCTCCGAGTCAATGCCGCGCTCCCGGACAGCTAACCCGGCGAGCCGCGCCGACCGGCTCCCTCCAGCGCCTCAATCCCGTAACCTTACATAACGAACCCTGCCGGGACGTTTCCGACTGTCGCAATCTGCGACGATATGCCGCCTGTTTACAGGCAGACGAGCAGTAGGTCGCGCGCACATCCATCAGCGCGCGCTTTCCACAAACAGGACAGCACCGGTCAGCAGAAGCCAAGCGATCGCGAGTCATAGCCCGAGACACTACGTCTCTCCTCCTAACCGTTACGGGATAGTTACGCGTGTTACGGGTTCGATCGCCCCGCGTACAACCCGCGAAGCACCCAAGAACGTCCGCTGGGCGTTCCATCACGCAGTGTCGGTCGCTCCTCGTCGCCGTCAAGGGTCCACTCCGTCGTCCTCACGGCCGCCCTTGACCGTGCCTGCGGGCTCAACAGTGGGGGAGAGGTAGCGCCGGTACACCGTCGAGCGATCCACGCCAAGAATCGCGGCAAGCTCGAACACGCTCACGCCCTCGCGCCAGGTCTCACGCACTGCCTCGCCGATGCCAGCCTGAATACTCTCAGAGGCCGCTACGAGGCCCCGCAAGCGATCGAGCGCCGTCCATCGTCGTTCAGCACCTGTCGAGGAATCGCACCTGCACGAAGCACTCATGGGTCCCACTCGTACTTCTCACAGAAAATCGACGATCGGACGATCCGCCCGTTCATGACGTAGGGCACTTCGTCACTTGACCACAACCGTGCCGGCAGCTCGCCGCCGAAGACCTTGTACATCCCGAAGCGCGCTTCACCGCGTGTGCGATACGTCAGGGTCACCGGGTGGGGTTGGAAACCTCTCGCCACGCGATAGCGCTGACGACCAAATACGTCTCCCCTGAAATCCTTCCCGAGGTATTTCGAAACATACCTAGCGACCAGATGGGGGTCCGCAACCTTCTCGTCGGGCGCCCCGACGAACCCGTGACCCCACAGGCACCCGACGCAGAGCGACCCGGCCGGCGGGATCGTGCGCTTTTCCTCCAGAGCTGGCAGTGCACAGCGCCCGCACACTTCGACCGCGCCGAGCTCCTTCCACCAACCAATCGCGGCATGCAAATGCAGGCGGCCCGTCGCCTCGCCCCACTCCGGCACGAGGATCGAGGCCCGAATCTCGGAACCCGTTGCCCGACGCCACCGACGCCAGAAATGCTCGACCTGCCTCGGCACCTCGTCCAACGAAGGCACATCCGCGTACGTCAACGTCATCAACTCGCATAGCCCGTTGTGCACCGCATAACGACGAACCTGCCCGACGGCTCGACGTATCGATCGCTGAACAAGCTCGTCTTCGTCGGTAATTGGCGCGCCGAATCCGCTGGTCGCCCCATACCGGCTTCGAGCCGCTGGCTCGAAGGTGATGGACGCCTCCAGCGCCGTAGGCCACGCCGTCACCCGATAACAACCCTCAGCACGTGTTAGCCGATGCTCGCGGGGGAGAAGCGTCCCTCTATCAAGTAAGGGTCTCACGAACTGAGACCGTAGCGGCCCCTTGTCTCAATTACTGCGACTGCCGGCGCCCGCTCCCGGCGGATCCCTCGTCCCTCGGTCACCCGCCGGGGCGCGTCGCGCCGGCCAGGCCTCGGCCAACCTCAGCCAGTCGCCGTCGCAGCACCCAGGACGAAATACACCGCCTGTGCTTCCCGGGCGACCTTCTTCCGGTCGTGCAGCGTCCGCCACAGCTCGTCGTACCGAGCCTGCGCGCCCGAAAGCTGATTCATCCTCAGCGGACTCGCTTCGCCGGGGAATGCCTTCCGGAAAGCCTGCTGGTCACGAAAAGCGGTCGCGCGACTCTCGTCCATAACGTCCGCGTACTCCTCGACGTTCGCCGGCTCCCGTCCCAGCTCCGCCGTCGCGAGGCCCCATCCAAGCGCGAACTTGAACGCCCGAGGCACTGCCCGAACGCCCCCGTTCCGAAGCGCCACTTCTGCCCACGTCACCTGGTGCTTCTTGGCCACGACTTCACCCTACCCCCTCGGTCTCGCGGATTGAGACCCCACAGAGGATCATCACCTACGACCCAAGCCGTGCGGCGGTAGTCGGCTCGTTTGGGGACAGACATACTTGCCGCACCCAAGCCGGTTTGCGGAACCTGGTGCACCGCTGGACAAATATGCTCAGGCGATGCCATTTCTCGTGGTCTGGCACCCAGGAGCGGAGACTGAGCGCGACTCAATCGCTGATCAACGAGAAGTGGTTGCCATTGGCCACGCCATCGAGAAGCTAGAAGTACACGGCTACAACCTACGTTTTCCCCACCGCAGAGCGGTTCGGGGTAGCAACAGCGGCCTGTGGGAACTTCGACCCCGCGGTGGAAAGAGTCGCTGGCGCCCAATCTATCGACGAGTCGGCAAAACGACTTTCGTGGTTCTGGCCATTGCACCAGAGGCTGAAGTTGACCGCCCCGCGTTCGATCGGACGGTTCAAGAGGCTGCGATGCGGTTCGCTGACCTGGATTCTTAGGTGGTGACCTATAACAGGGTTGCTATCATGATAGCATGCTCGTAGTAGATACTTGGTATCGCGTTTTAGCAGGTAGAAGTATATTTCTGATAACAACGCTGCTATCATGATAGGTGGGTGGTGAGAACATTGAAGCTGGGTGACCTTAGAACCAATGAGCAGGTTTTGGCTGATCAGATGGCCAATCCAGAATTTCGCGCCGAGTGGGAGCGCACATCTATTGCCCGTTCCCTCGCGCTGCAGGTTCTCACTTATCGGACAGAGCACCACCTGTCCCAGAAGGCCATGGCAGACCTACTTGGAATGCGTCAGCCCCAGGTCGCGCGGATCGAAGCAGCCTGTCACAACCCAGAAATAGAGACCCTTTCTCGCGTCGCTGATGTTGTTGGGATTGAAATCCAGGTGACCATTCCCACGCAGCGTCGTGAACCAACATTCCGCGCGAAGCCAAGACGCCGACACCAAACTCGTCGTGATAGCACCATCAACTTGGTCTTTAGCGAACGCAAAGCTGCAACAGGTTAATTCTGAAGGCACCGTGTAACTTGACAAAGACACACCGCCCCCGAGCGGTGCCGAACGTTCCTCGTAGCGGAAGAGCACGAGGGACCCAACGACGCAAGCGCATCGGGCGAGTAGTTCATACAGGCTCGTTATCGCTGTAGATGCGCTCAAAACGCACCGGCTTAGAATGCGGTACTCCTGCGCTATCCGTGAATTCGACCTCATCCTCGTACCGATATTTGACATTCTCGGCGAGGTAATGGAACTTGCATTCGATGGTTACGAACCCATTATCGTCAACGTATGAACCGTGATCGCTCAGCCAGTTTCTGTCGAGTTCCCTTATTGTTCCGGGCACGTCGGCGTTCACAAGCCGCACTTTGACTAGACGAATGGGTGCGCCCGTCTGATTTGTCACATGAACGCGGCACGTCGCGAATAGGTGACCGCCCTCCGGGTCGTCCTCCCACTCGACGACCGAGAAACGGTCGTCAATGACTAACGACGGCGATGTAGGTCTTGGTGGCGGTGGGTCGGGTAACGGTGGTAGGGGCGGTGGCCTGACCGACTCGTAATACAGAAGGCCCATGGAGCCCACTAGGCATCCAGCCGAAATTGAGATGCCGAGTACATATCCGAGCCCGATGTCGGTCGCGTAACGCACAACCGCGGACACGCCGTAACCAGCAAACGACATGGTCGAGGCGAGGGAAATCAGCCCGTACACGGGATGCCCCTCAATCGTCCCGATGAGCTTGGCGAAGCGACCGTCGGCCATCGCCAAAGGCTACGCCAAAACCCACGATGCATTGAAGGTGAAGCACCGCTCGTTCAGATACCGTCCGAGCTGTTCACCGGCGACGTGCGTGCAAGTTCCCTTGAGCGAGCGCTTCACGAGGTTCCGGAAGCCTGAGCCTGAGCCTCATCCCGACCCTGACTCGACGCCTCCCAACGTGCACCCTCCGCTTCCAAGCGAGTAGGCCGGGGGAGTGGTATCCGCTCCGCGTACGCCACACCGTGCTCTCGACCCACTCGCCGCAGCACAACCGCAGCCCCGTAGGCCGTCCCGCCCCGGCGCGCATGCTCGCCCAGCTCGTACACCGCGGCTCGCAGGAAAGCCTCCAGCGCATCTCTCACCGCCCCTGAGACAACCTTCTCCACGGCCTCCGAATCCCCGGACCGTCGAGGCCGCTCGACCACCACAAGACCGCTCGGGCGCGTCCTCGTGCCGAACTCCCCGTTGTCTCCCCGCCGCTCGGCCATCCGCACACCCGTTTCAGTCTCAACGCCTGCGACTGAAACCGTACCCCCGGGGTCTGCCGGGTCGGGGAGCGGTACCCCGCCCTGTCGCAGCCCTGCAACACCGTATCCCGTAACCTTACATAACGAACCTTATCGGCGGTCTACCAAAACCCAGAGCAGCCTCCCGCCGGCGCTCAGATCTCCATCTGCCACTCTCCGTATCTCTCGACCGCGCGGAAACCCATCGCGACGTTGATCGCCACCATGTGCGCGTGCTCTTGCGCGTTCCATGTCTGGACCGTCTCGACGCCCGCAATCTCGCGGTCCAACCGCCAGAGGTTGGCGATCTTCATCACCAGTCCCAGCCGGCGCCCGCGATGGTCGGGCGCGACAAGCGTGTCCCACTGGTAGGCGGCCTGCGGCCGGGACCGTGGCACCGTGATCTCGGTGTAGCCGACGAGGCGCCCTGAGGGCACGTGACGCGCACCGGTCGCCACCCGTAGCCGTCCGCGGTCGACAGTTTCCTGTTCCCACTCGCGGAACCGTGCGATGTCCCAGCGCTCAGGCTCAAGGCTCAAGCCGCCCATCGGCGCCTCGGTGAGGAAACTCGCCCTGAGCTGGGCCAACTGCTCGACCACGTCGCCTGGCGCGCGATCGATCCACTGGACGACCTCGTACCCAGCCGCGTCGGCCTGAGACCGCTCTTCAAGCTCTTTCAATACACGACGATCTATCATGGCTGTTCTCAGCTCGCTGCGGGCCTCCTCGAGGACCATCCGCGCACCGACGGCCGTGGCGAAGGACTCCCCCGGCGACGTCCCTCCGAGCGGGGCTCCGACGTGGCCGACGAGGGTCGAGCGGCCCGCCGATCGACATTGCATGCGCAGAAACTCGAGCATCTCCCGCCCGTACCCACGGCGGCGCAGCTTGGGTGGGACATCGATCTCGATGTCCGCGAGGTGCAGGTTGTCAACGAGTGAGAGCTCGACCGACCCGGCGGCGACCGTCGCTTCACCCGCCCGGGCGACCCAGAAGTCCTTCGTCCAGAAGTCCTTCTTCTGGCAGCGCGGAACGTCGGGGAGGTAGGCGAGCACCTCCTGTAGCGGGTCGGCGAGGAGCCCGGGGTGGTCGAACGGCACGCAGACGTCGGCGATCGCGTGCCACGCACGCGCCCCCGCCCCGTCCACGACCTTGTCGATGCGAAGATCCACGCCCGTTGTCTATCGTGTGCCCGACGAGTCCGCGGCGCCCGGCGGCCGATCCGTCTGTCCCCGTCCACGTCGCCGCTGGTGGCAAAGTACGGGCGTGATGTACGCAGCGGGTGTGCGCTCCGGACCGAGCGCCGCTTTCGTGACCCGGGCTCCGACGACATGACACCGGTACCCGGGGCCGGACGCGTCCGTCGGTTCTCGATCGCCCGGCTGTCCAGGAAGCCGTGGTGGTTCGCCTCCGCGGCGATCGTTCTCGCCGCCGGCATCGCGGCGACGGCGTTCGCCCTCACGAGCTCCGGCCCGGCGAAGCCCCCGGCGCTCTCGACCCACAGCTTCACGAACCCTTCCGGGGGTCTCTTGCGTCTCGACGCCCGAATCGCGGCGATGCTCGACACCGGGAAAGCACCCGGCGCCACGGTCGTCGACCTCGCCGGCGTCAACTGCGGGCCACCGGACGCGCGCCTGCGGACCGGAACGGACGTGGAGTGCGGGCTCACCGCCTCGGTCGGGTCCGCGATCATGATCGTCAAGATCGAGGCACCGAACGCCCGACGTTTCGCCATCGTCGATATCGGCAGCGCGCTCGGTCCGCTGTCGGGAGCCGCCGGCGCGGCCCAAGCGGCCTGCCACGTCGGGGCGCGCGATCTCTGTGCTCCAGTCGCCCCGGCGTCCGACTACCCGCCCAAAGCGATCGGGGGGGGCACCGTCCCCGGCCCGGGTGTGCCAGGAGTCATGCCGTGTCTCGGGGGTCCTGCCGAGCGACCCTCCGAGATCGTGTTCGCCTGTGCCGACTTCAACTCGCTCGTCGACGAGCTGACCTGGTCGACGTGGACGGCCCACGGTGCCCGCGGTCTCGGCCGTCTCGTCGAGAACGACTGCACACCGACGTGTGTCGCGGGCAAGGTCTCCTCCTACCCCGTCACGATCGAGCTCGGCCAAGCCATCCCGACCCACTACGGCCTGCTCTTCACCGCCTACAAGGTGGTGGCGCGCTCCCCCATCCGCCCGACGAAGTCGCACACGCTCACGGGAACGTTCGAGACGACTCCCGGCTGAACAGTCGAGGGTCGCTCCCGCCCGTCGGATCCGGGAACGGGGCGCCGGGCGGCGGGGCCGGTCTCGGTACATTCGGACCGGGAGGAGCGATGTCCCGGATGCACGTCGAGGAGTCCGCGATCGCGCGCGCCGCACCGGAGGCCGTGTCTCGCTGCGGACCACGTGCCCCGCTCCGGCGTCGCGCTCCGGCGTTCGGCCATCGGTTGAATCCCTGAGAGCGAAAGGAACGGCCGGATTCGGTCTCTCCGGCGTTACCGTCGATCAGGTTGCCGGTCCGGTCCTCATCCGGACGGCGGAACGGGGGATGAGATGCCGGGATATGTCCAGATCATGGAGTTCAAGACCTCGCACAGCGAGGAGATTCGCGCGCTCGCCGACAAGGTTCAGGAAGATCTCGGCGACGCGGCGCGGTCCACCCGGACGCTCATCAGTGAGGACCGGGACCGCCCTGGCCACTTCTTCGTCATCGGCGAGTTCAACTCCTACGACGAAGCCATGGAGCAATCGAACGACCCCCGCACCGACGCCATGTCCAAGCGCATGGCGGCGCTCCTCGACGGCCCTCCGACGTTCTACAACCTCGATGTCGTCGAGTTGATGCAGGGTTGATCACGACCCGGGCGGACCGGGACCGAGACCCATGATCCTTCGCCACCCGTGGCCTTCGCGAATCGAGGAGCGTGCAGCCGAGCGATGGCCCGTCAGCGTGACCGGAGACGAGGTGGCGAGCTGCCTACTCGAATCGGCGAATGAAACCGAGGGCGGTCTCGGCGACTTCCCTCCAGCCGGCATCGATCGTGAGCGAGTGCCCGCAGCCAGGGAGCTCGGCAAACTCGGTCACGGCGCCGTTCCGTCGCTGATGCTTGTACGCCGACCTGGTCACCGCTGACGGGATGAACCGGTCCTTGCCCCCGCAATGATCAGCAACGGACCCCTCGCCGGATTCTTGGAGTCGACCCTCGCCTCGGTCCACGGGTTGATGTTCGCGAGAACGTCCTGGAACAGCGCCCTGCCCCCCGCGGGCACCGCGTAGCGCGTAAAGAGTTCCGCGGCCTCCCGCTCGTCGGTCGCGTTCGCCACCGAGTAGCGGAACTGCTCGTAGGTGAGCGACACCGCGCGCCGGCGATTTGCCGGATTGCGTAGGACCGGCAGCGCGGACCGCACCATGGAAATCGGCACGGGCAGCACGCCCCGGAACGGCGCGGGGCTGATCGCGACCGACACCGCCGCCCGCCCGCGCCCCGCAAGGATCTGGGCCAACAGCCCGCCGAACGAATGGCCGACCACAACCGGCTTCCGCCCCAGGCGGCCACTCACCGCCTCGAGGTGGGATGCGAGTCGCTCGACGCGCTTGCCGGTAAAGACAGCGGGGCGCTCCCTCGCCTCGGCGACCGTCTTCTGACTTCCCAAGCGCCCTGGTTGCCACGCTCTTCTCGCCATCCCATGGCCGCAACTGGCCAGGCTCAGCTCCTGGCGCCTATCACGTTGGCAGGAGCCCCGTCCAGGAAGCCTCGGATGTTCGAGCAGGTGGTGTCCAGGATCCGCTCCAGGGCCTCTTTGCTGTACCAGGCCATGTGCGGCGTGATGATGACGTTGTCGTGCTTGGCCAGCACGTGGCCCGTGAGCAGCTGGCGCAGCTGCTCCTCCGTTTCGGGCAGGTGGAACATCTGAGGCTCCTCCATGAGCTGCTCCTCGCCTTCGATCACGTCGAGGGCGGCACCTCCGACCTGGCCTGTCTCCAGGGCCTCGAGGAGTGCCACCGTGTCGACCAGGGCACCTCGGGCGGTGTTGACGACGAGAGCTCCCGGCTTTAACGCCATGAAGCGCTCCCGGTCCAAGAGATGGTGAGTCTCGGGTCGGTAGGGCACGTGGAGGCTGACCACGTCAGAACGGGACAGGAGCTCGTCGAGCGAGGCGTAGTGGAACCCGAGCACCTCAGCGATCAGGGCCTGGGGTCGAGTGTCGTAGGCGAGCACCTCCATGCCGAAGGCTCGCCCGATTCGGATTACGTGCAAACCGATGTTGCCCGCCCCGACCACCCCGAGCGTCCTTTCGCGCAAATCGAAGCCGAGCAGGCCGGAAAGCGAGAAATCCCCATAGGCGGTGCGCCGCATGGCGACAGCGAGCCTGCGGGAAAGCGCCAGGATGAGGCTAAAGGTGTGCTCGGCGACCGTGTTCTCCCCGTAGGAGGGCACGTTGCACACGGTGACGCCGGACTCTGCGCATGCGGTCAGGTCGATGTGGTCGAACCCGGTCGACCGGGTGGCGATTAGCCGCACGCTCGGCATACGATCGATGACGGCACGGGTCACCCGTGAGCGTATGAACACCGAGACGACGGGGGCCTCACCCACCTGATCGACGGTCGCCTCGCTCAACGGGCCGTCGACTGGGCGGAATGGCACATCCGGCAGGGCTTTGCACAAGGGCCCCTCCTGCCATGCTTCCACCTCGTAGATGACCAACGTGGGTCGACCGGCCATCGGCGCCTCCTCTGAAGGAGCAGTGCTAATCCCTGACCGTGGGTTGCCTTCAGATTAACCGTATGGATATGCAGCAACCGAACCGACCGGAACTAGTCGAAGAGCCGTGATGCGATTGGCATGATCTTGGACTTCATGCGCCAGCACACCCAAACGGACTCCCCACTGACCACCGGTCCCCGGAAATCAACTGAAGCCCGGTGTGCCCCGCTCGCCGGGGCCGTGAGCCCCAATGCCTGGGAGCGGTGCCGAAGTCCTTCGGACGGCCAGCATCTCCTATCGACTTGGGCCGTCCAATAGTTCCGCGATCGTCGTCAGCACTTCCCCGGCAACGACATCCTGGGCATGGGAGGCGAGCTCCGCAAGGGCGCCCCTGAAACCAGACAGTCGGCGGCCGGAATCAAACTTGCCCCACTGGTGTTGGGCCTGGTGCTAAGCAGTCCGCGCCTTGGACGAGTTCAGCCTGCGGTGCGAAGCTGGCTTGTCTCCCCGGTAACCGGGGCAAGAAAGTCTACGCGTTGGTGTCGCCTCAAGAAGACGGAGGAACCTGGGTGACTCACGTCGCGGTGTCAAGTCTGACTGACGAGGTCAAGGTCCAACCCAAAATGGTCGTTTCGAAAGTGCTCTATCGCGACGAACAACTTGACGTCACGATGTTCGGTTTCGATGCTGGCGAGGGACTCAGCGAACACGAAGCAGGCAAGACGGCCGTCGTCGAGGTGTTGTCGGGACGCCTCCGCTTTACGGCAGACAGCGAGGTCTACGATGCCGGTCCGGGTTTCTGGCTTCGCATGGCGCCGCACACGCCACATTCTCTGATCGCAGATGAAGCCACCTTGATGCTGCTGACGCTGCTCTAAACCGGCGGCGGCAGACACCGGTTCTCGCGTCAACTGCACCACGAACACTGGAAGGGGTTCTTGGAAGCGCTGGGCTGCGAAGGCCAGATCTTCCTCCTTGATCTGCTCGGGTCAAGCTGACCATAGAGGCCTGTGTTCTGGAGCATCCACGGCTGTGCGGGGGAACGGATACGAACAATGGCGAAACCCCTGGCTGGAATCCACCGAACGTCTCGGTTCTGCGCGATCAATCGCTCGCGCACGATGAAATGCTCGAACGTCGAGTAGCGAGTCAGTCGTTATTCGGCGTCGTTGCGTTGACGCCGACAGCACGAACTCGCTATGGATTACACCGACTTTGCCCAAAGGGGGCAAGACCGCCCGAGGCCATCGACTTCCGACTCAAGCAACAACCATAGGAGGTAGACCTTGGTCGATCGAGCTGTCAATGTGAGGAGGATCTACGAGAGCACTGGTCGACACGACGGCTACCGGGTCCTCGTCGATCGTCTCTGGCCACGCGGTATCGCAAAGGAGAGGGCTCACCTTGATGAGTGGTGCAAGGAGGCGGCACCGTCGACATCTCTTCGCAAGTGGTATGGCCATGATCCCGAACGTTTCCACGAATTCAGGCATCGATACCGGGCTGAACTGCGAGGTGGGGAAGGCGCCGCAGCTGTCAAACACCTCGGGGAGCTAGCGACACGTCATCGGTTGACCTTGGTTACCGCTACCAAAGAGCTCGAGATAAGCGGAGCTGCGGTGCTCGCCGAGTTCCTTAACCGTCCGGCTACTCGCAAGTCACATCGAGCGGTGTCGTGATCGTCAAGTTGGTGAACCGTACCTGACGATCGGAGAGCGTCCCATACCGCTCAAGCGAGCCCCCGACTCTGCGCTGACCAGTTGAGGACGCACCGGTAGTGCCGGCAGTCCAGCTTTGCTCCGGCAACCAGGCGAGCTGTGCCACAACGCCCGCTCGAGGATTCTGTTAATACGGAGGCGCGCGCGAGCAGATTCCCGAAACGAACTGGAGGACCAGGGACGTTGGAACAGCAGCTCCCCAGCTTGCGGGAAATCCGAGGCCGACACTTTCTGACAGACCTGGACTACGAGCGGGAGGATCTCGAACGGTTGCTCAGGCTGGCGATTGCCATCAAGGCAAGGCGAAAGCGACGTCGACTGACCCCGTTCCTGCAGGGCGAGCATCTGGCGATGATCTTCGAAACTGCCTCGACGCGCACACGAGTGAGTTTCGAGAACGGCTTCGCTGAGCTTGGCGGCAACGCGCTCTACCTCCGTCCCGCCGAGATCCACTTTCCCGGACGGGAGAGTGCCGCTGATACCGCTCGAACACTTTCCCAGTACAACTCGGCAATCGTCATTCGCGCGAAGACGAACGAGACCGTGAACGAGCTCGCTGCTTGGTCTTCCGTGCCAGTCATCAACGCCATGGATCACGACCGGCATCCATGCCAGGCGATGAGTGACGCGCTCACCATCCTCGAGTACGCCGGCAGGTTAGAAGGAGTCACCTTCGCGTACGTGGGTGACGCGGCTCACCCTTGCAACTCACTTTCGACGACGCTAACCAAGCTCGGGCTGAACGTGCGCGTCGGAAATGCGCCGGGCTACGAGATCAGACCTGAACTGAGGCAGAACGCCGAACTTCTCGCCGCGCGCAACGGCGGTTCCTTCCTGCTCACGAACGACCCCCTTGAAGCGATCAACGGTGCCGACTTCATCTACACCGACTGTTGGTGGTGGACGGGGCAGGAGGCCGAATACGCGGATCGCGTGACCGCCTTTCGCCCGTTCCAGGTAAATAGCGAACTGTGGAGCCACACCAAGCCCGGGGCGAAGTTCATGCACTGCTTACCGGCGATGCGCGGCGAGGAAGTGACGGACGAGGTCGCGGATTCCCCGGCGTCGATCATCTTTCCCCAGGCGCAGAACCGCTTGCACTTCCAGAAGGCCCTGATGCTCGCTCTCATCGGTCTTGACGATCTGCCAGCAGACCCCGAGCTACACGACGTCGCTCATGCCCTCCTCCCCTGACCTTGATCCCGTTCGTCAGAAAGCACAACCGGCGACAGATGACGCCCCGGCAAGGCCGATTGCGAGCACACCACGTGCGGACGGCTTTCGGATGCCGGGCGAGTACGAGCCGCACGCCAAGACATGGATGCTGTGGCCGCAACGCCCCGACAACTGGCGACTAGGCGCCAAACCCGCACAACAAGCCTGGGTGCAGGTCGCAAGCGCGATCTGGGAGTTCGAGCCCGTGACGGTGGGGGTCAACCACGACCAGTTGGGGAACGCGCGCAGCATGCTTCCGGAGGGAGTCCGGGTCGTCGAGCTCTCCAGCAACGACGCCTGGATCAGAGACTGCGGACCGACATTTGTCGTCAACGACGAGAACGAGGTTCGCCTTGTCGACTGGGAATTCAACGCCTGGGGCGGTCTCTATGACGGCCTGTACTTCCCCTGGGACGACGATCAGATGGTGCCGTGCAAGATCGCCGAGCTCGAGCGCGTCGGCCGGTACCGCGCACCGCTCGTACTGGAGGGTGGCTCCATCCACGTCGACGGGGAGGGCACGCTCATCACCACCGAGGAGTGCCTGCTTTCTCCCGGGCGCAACCCTCAGCTCTCACGCGAAGAAGTCGAGGCGCATCTGCGCGATTACCTGAGCGTCGAAAAGATCATCTGGCTGGCTCGCGGCATAGACCCTCACGAAACCAACGGTCATGTCGACGATGTCGCGTGCTTCGTCGCTCCCGGCGTCGTGCTCGCCGGAATCACCGAGGACAGGGATGACTGGCGTTACGCGCTGCTGGAGGACAACTTGCGGGTGCTGCAGGATGCCACTGACGCGAGAGGACGGCGCTTGCGCGTCGAGACGCTGCCGATGCCGGCAAGCACCGTGCGCACCGAGGAGGAAGCCTCGGGCGTCGACTATGTCGAGGGCTCGACCCCACGCCGGGCCGGCGATGAGACCGCCGCCTCCTACCTCAACTTCCTGATCGTCAACGACGGCGTGATCATGCCGACCTTCGACGACCCCAACGACGCCGAAGCCATGGCCCGCCTCGAGGCCATCTTCCCGGGCCGCAGGGTGGTGACCGTGCCTGGTCGCGAGATCGTGCTTGGCGGGGGCAGTGTGCACTGCATCACCCAACAGCAGCCGGCTGGCTCCGTTGGTATCAACTAGTCAAATCGACGGATGAATCCGAACGCGACATCCGCGACCTCTCGCCAACCGTCGTCGAACGGGAGTGAGTGGCCGCGACCCGCGATCTCCACGATCTCCGTCACTCCGCCGTTGCGCTGCTGGCGCCTGCACGACGCCTGCGCGATCGACCACGGGATGAAACGATCCCTCTCACCGGAGATGATCATCAATGGCCCGCGTTCGGGATTCCTCGTGTCGACCTTCACCTGCGTCCAGGGGTTGACATTGGCCAGCGCGGCCTGGAAGAGCGCCTTGCCGCCCGCCGGTACGCCGTAGGTCTCGTAGAGCACCGCGGCCTCTTCGTCGTTCGTCGCGTTCGTCACCGCGTAGCGGTATTGCTTGTAGCTAAGCGACACCGCGCGATGGCGATTGGCCGGATTGACGAGGACCGGCAGCACGGAACGCACCAGGGAGATCGGCATCGGCAGCACGCCGCGGAACGGGGCGGGACTGATCGCGACGGATACCGCCGCTTTCCCATGACCGGCGATGATCTGGGTCAACAGCCCCCCGAACGAGTGGCCGACGAGGGCCGGTTTCGTCTTGAGCCGACTGACGACGTCTTCGAGGTGGGCGACCATCTGCGCGACGCTTCTGCGCGCGAAGACCTCGGGATGCTCACGGGCTTCTGCCACGGTCCCCGGATCCCCCGGCCAGCCTGGTGTCAGCGCGACGTAGCCAGCTTCCTCACAGGCCGCGACCCACCGCTCCCAGCAGCGCGGCAGCACCCAGAGCCCGTGGATGAACACGACCGGCGTGCGGTCCGACGTGTTCGCAGCGGCCACCTGTCTCGCCTCATACTCGGTCATCGCGGTCGCATCTGCTCGCATCGAGCTCATCGCGCCCTCCCCGGTCTCAGGTTGCTCAATGCCATCGCCCGTTCTTCGCCCGCCGTTGTCCCGTATCGGCTCACCTAACGACCCTCGTAGTAGGCGTCGACCGTCCCTAAAGCCTCGTCGAGGATCGCCAGACCCTCGTTAGCCTCGTCCGCACTGACCGTGCAGGGCGGGACGACGTGTAACCGGTTGTAGTTGGTGAACGGCAGCAGCCCACCTCGCAGGCACGCCGCGGCGAGCTCGCTCATCGCCGGCGATGTACCCCCGTAGGGGGCGGCGGGTTCCTTAGTCGCCCGGTCTGTCACGATTTCCAACGCCCAGAAGACACCGAGCCCGCGCACCTCGCCGATCGACGGGTGCCGTTCGGCGAGCCCTCGCAGTCCGGGTCCGAGCACGTCCTGGCCAATCGCCGCGGCGTTCTCGACGATCCGTTCCTCGCGCATCGCCTGTATCGCCGCGACGGCCGCGGCGCAGGCGAGCGGGTGCCCGGAGTACGTGAGCCCACCCGGGTAAACGCGGCGGGCAAAGGTTGCCGCGATCCGTTCCGAGATCATCACTCCGCCGAGCGGGACGTAACCGGAGTTCACGCCCTTGGCGAACGTAATGAGGTCCGGCGTCACTCCCCAATGGTCGAGGGCGAGCCACGCGCCCGTCCGACCGAACCCGCACATCACCTCGTCGGCGATGAAGACGATCCCATGTCGGTCGCAGATTTCCCGCACGCCAGCCAGGTAGCCGGCAGGCGGCACCATGATCCCGGCAGTGCCGGGAACCGTCTCGAGCACAATCGCCGCGACGTTCTGTGGCCCCTCGAACTCGACCACCGCCGCGAGGTGCTCGAGTGCCCGGGCGCACTCCTCGTCCGCACGCGTCGCGTGGAACGGCGAGCGGTAGAGGAAGGGCCCGAAGAAGTGCACGACACCGGCGCTGCCGTAGTCGTTCTCCCAGCGACGCGGGTCGCCCGTGAGGTTGATGGCCGTCGTCGTCGAGCCGTGATACGAGCGGTAGGCCGCGAGGACCTTGATGCGTCCCGTGTGCAGGCGCGCGAGGCGCGTCGCGTTCTCGATCGCCTCGGCGCCCCCGTTCGTGAAGAACACCTTGTGAAGATCACCGGGGGCGATTTCCGCGATGAGCCGCGCCGCTTCGCCGCGCACGTCGCAGGCGTACTGCGGGCCGACGGTGCACAGCCGGGCGGCCTGGTCCCGGATGGCAGCGACGACCTTCGGGTGCTGATGGCCGATGTTCGTGTTGACGAGCTGCGACGAAAAATCGAGGTAACGCCGCCCCTCGTAGTCCCAGACGTACGAACCCGCCGCGTCGGCGATCGGCAACGGGTCGACGCGACTCTGGGCCGACCACGAGTGGAAGACGTGCGCCCGGTCGAGCGCGCGCACGCGGGCCTCGGTATCCGGGTCTTTCATCTGCTCCATGGCGGACGCCCCTCCCGGTCGATCATCGGCGTCGCGCCGAGGGCCGTCAACGGCGCGGCGCGACCATCGCTCCAGTCGTACGGCGAAATGGGCCAGCCGTCAACGCCGACCCGCGTAAGACCCGGATCCAGAACCTATGCGCCCGGTTTGGTGCCCTCGAGATGGCTCTCGCAGAGCGCGGCGATCGACGTCGCCGCCTCCTCCACCGACGCCACCGCGTCGTTCACGCTGCCGAGCAGTTGCACCATGTGCTCGTGCAGCAGGGCGATCCGCGCCCTGGCGTCGGAGAATTCACGGTAGGCCGCTTCCCAGAACGCGCTCGTTTCGTTCCGCGCCGCTTCGCGCAGCCCGAGCGCCTCCGCCCCCGCCTCGTGCAACCGCGCGGCCAGGGCCTTGCCGGTCTCCTTGCGGAGCTCGGCGACCTCGTCGGTCGCCTTGACGCGCATCGCCATGATCTCTTCCTCGGCCGCCTGCAGCTTCGCCGAGACGAGCCGCACTGCGTTCGCGCGAATCTCGGCGGCGGCATCCTTGGCCTCGGCGAGTATCCGGTCACGCGACTGGTTGGTGTCGAAAAGCGCCGACTGCTGACGCAGGCCCTCCGTGTCCGCTCGCAACGACACGTCGTCGGACACGGCGACGGGCGCCGGTGCCGGCTCCGGTACCGGCTCGCGTGCGAACTGCGACGCCGGGGTGAGGGGCTGAAACGCGCTGAGCGGGTCGAACACGACCGGCGCCTCGTTCGGCGGCGCGCTCTCGACCACCCGGTCGACCGCGGGCGTCGGCGGTTCTCCAGTCAACGCCTCGAGGTCCTCGATTGAGACACCAAAGGACCTCAGCTGCTCAATGAGAGAATCCTCCTGTTCACTCACGCCTGAGAGCTTAAATCCCTTCACTCTTCAATACAACACCCTCATGCTGCTCACTGCGCCTTCCCACGCTAGGTGCCGCACATCCGCTGACTGTGAACATGACTTATTCATGTCATTTGGAGTGATCATTTTGTGCGGGATCGAACGCCTGGAGCTGGCGCGATACGGTCAAAGCTCGCGCTCGTCGACGTCTAAACCCGCCGCCGAACCTGGCCCCATTTGCAGCACCGGCCCGAGCGCCGCGGCAAGCTCGGCCACGCCCCCGACCGTCAGCCACGGCTCGGGATCGTTCGGCGCCCCCCGGTACTCCCCCGTCAGGACCCGGACCGCCCGCATGCCCGCCGCGATCGCACCGGCCACGTCCTTGTCGGGGCGGTCGCCGACGTAGACCGCCGCGTGCGCGGCGACGCCGAGCTCAGTGAGCGCCGCGGCAAACGGGGCGACCGCCGGTTTACGCGCGGCGCGCCCGCCGAGTTCGTCGGAGTAGACGACGACGTTGAAGCGGTGTGCAAGACCCAGCGCGTCGAGCTTGCTCGCCTGCAGCACTGGATCCCCGTCCGTGACGAGACCGAGCGGAACGACAGCCGCCAGCGCGGCGAGGCACTCGTCGACCCCCGGGTAGGGTGTCAGCTTCGATGGCTGGAAGCGCCGGAAAGCCTCGACGAACGGCGCCACCGGGACGTCCGCACGACCGAGGCGGGCGAGGGCGCGGTCGATGATCCCGCCGCGATCGGAACCCTCCGCGGCGACGAGCCGTAGCGTCTCGAGCAGCGCGGACTCGTCGATCCCCGGCGCACCGACCCCGGCGACGGCGCGCCATGCCCCGTCGAGCCACTGGGACTGCTCGTAGAGCGTGTCGTCGAGATCGAACAGCACGGCGCCGACCGGCCGTTCCGGGACGGAGGTCACCGCACCGTCGCTCACGAGGGCGGCTCGCGTCCGACGAAGTCGGGTTCGTCGAGACGCAGGAGCTCCCAGACCGCGCCGTCTGCGAGAATGGCCGCGACGCGCTCGCCCGTGTGCCCGTCGCCGTACGGGCACGGGGTCGTCGCGACGCGGTTCTGCGCGTCGGGAGTCGTGAGCTCCCGGACGGCCTCGATCGCCCGCGCCGCGTCCATCC
>Ga0187853_10000589_pt1 | contig 37514 bp, 36 predicted proteins | sample June2016WEW_6_10_2_FD_132417 | JGI IMG/M metagenome (GOLD analysis project Ga0187853, IMG submission 132417) | Peatland microbial communities from SPRUCE experiment site at the Marcell Experimental Forest, Minnesota, USA - June2016WEW_6_100 | ecosystem: Environmental > Terrestrial > Soil >... | reverse complement strand
CCTGGCGGATGAATTGCCATAGTTTTACACCATTTTGCCTTTACTGAGGAGGGTTCGGTACTACCACTTTTTCAGCAGACTCCTAGTGAATGATTCATCTCAAAGCACATTTTTTCGACCAATCCCAAATTGGGATTCCAAGTCGGAAATGTGTGTTGCCCTCAAAGATGGTGACCAAATCAAAGGCGTGATTAATGTAGAAAGCCAGAGAAAAAATGCGTTTTCACAAAATGATTTTATTGTGCTGGAAGCACTGGCAGGAATACTGTCAAGTGTAATATCCAGTGCAGGGCAGTATCAAAAATTGCAGGCAACTGTAGATCAATTGCAAGCAGCGCGCGAGGAACTCCAAGAGCGCGTGGTTGCACAACACATGGCGGAAAGTCGATTGGTTCAAGCAGCCAAGTTGGCAGCAGTTGGTGAGATGGCTGCCGGAATTGCACATGAATTGAACAATCCTTTGACAACTGTTTCAGGTTTCACAGAATTGGTGCTTGAAGAGTTACCCGAGGGCACTGGCATTCGCAATGATCTGGAGCTGGTATTGCGGGAAGCCCATCGGGCACGTGGCGTTGTACGCAGGTTGCTCGACTTTGCCAGGCAGAGTGAAAATGCACGTGTACGGTCAGATGTAAATGAGATCGTTGTGGATGTTCTGGCTTTGGTTAATCACCTGTTACGCATGAGTGGTATTCAATTATTTACTGATCTATCCGATGGTATCCCTTGGATATCAGTGGATCGAAACCAGATAAAACAGGTCATTCTTAATTTGGTTCATAATGCTTTACATGCCATGCCAACAGGTGGTGAGCTCCACATCACAACTTCCCTTAGACAACGCGATCAACATGAATGGCTCGCCATGAGCCTGACGGATACCGGGACTGGTATTGCCCCGGAAAATCTTGAGCGAGTGTTTGAGCCGTTTTTTACCACGCGGTCGAAAGATGGCGGTACAGGGCTAGGTCTGTCCGTAACGTATGGGATTATCGCCGATCATGGCGGCTTGATTGATGTAGAAAGCCTGGTAGGGAAAGGTTCAACCTTCACTGTTTGGCTCCCGATTGAGGCAGAATAATGGCTGCGCAGTATATTCTGATTGTGGATGACGAACCTGGCATTACCCATCTTTGTGAACGTTTGCTGTCCCGATTGGATTACCAGGTTTCCTCATTTACTGATCCGAAAGCAGCAATGAAATTTGTGGAACTGAATAAAATTGACCTGTTACTTGTGGATATTCGTATGCCGCAAATCAGCGGTTTTGATTTGATTGCGCATACCAAGCAACACCAACCCGACACGGCAGTTTTAGTTATGACAGGTTTTGGAACTGTTGAGATGGCAATTCAAGCCCTTCGACAAGGTGTTGATGGGCTGGTGTTAAAACCATTTGAGGTGGGGGGCGAATTGGTGCAGGCTGTTCAGCAAGCTCTGGACGATAATCAAAAGAAACGCGACATTGCTCGCATACAGGCTTTACGTCCTCTGTTTGACATTATCGAATCTTTTTTGGGGGAAACTCATCCAGAGCAATTATTGGAATTTGTGCTCAACGCGGTTTGTGAGCATCTCCAATGTAAGTATGCCGGTTTTTACCAGTACTCTGCTGGTGGACATCATCTTTCTCTGGTTTCCGGGAGAGGGAAGACGCTGGCAGAAGAAGACAGCAATAAAAATGGTGGCATAGTTGGTCGTGTTGATGCATTTAATGCGCCGATATGGGTTAATGTGGCCGGGCCTGGGGAACCTGAACTTCAAGCTGTGTTGGTCGCGCATGGCCTGAGTTCTGTTATGTGTGCCCCGATTTCACGTCTTAACGTTCATGGCGTGTTGTATGCGGGCCAGGATAAAGATTCTCCTGTTTTTCGTGAGGTGGAGTGGGAAATGTTCCTCTTACTGGTAAGGCAAGCGACGGTGGCTATGGAAAATGCGCACCTTTATGAGGAGCTTCGTGATTACGTTCGGCGGGTTGAATCATCACAACAGGCATTGATACAGGCAGAAAAAATGGCAGCCGCGGGCAGATTAACTGCATCAATTGCACATGAAATCAATAATCCGCTGCAAGCCGTACAAAATTGTCTCCATCTCGCTACACGAGGTGAAGTAACTGAGAAAAAAAGGTGGGAATACCTTGATCTTGCAAATATTGAGTTGAATCGTCTCATGACAACCGTCCAGCGGATGTTGGATTATTATCGACCTGGCGCGGTGGAATCCCAACGGGTAGATCTGATAACATTGCTTCGGCATGTTATAAACCTTCTCTTACCCCAATTAAAAGCGCGCGGAATTCGCGTAAATACAAGTTTTTCCTCCAAATTGACACCTATAATGGCAGTGAGTAGTCAATTGGAACAAGTATTTCTTAATTTAATACTTAATGCGTATGATGCCATGCCTGGTGGTGGAGAATTGCGGGTCAGCGCCCGTCCGGTACGGGACACGGCAGAAATCCTTTTTCAGGACACGGGTCCAGGTGTTCCCGAAGAAATGCGTGGCCGGATTTTTGAACCATTTGTCAGCAGCAAGCAGGGAGGGACAGGCCTGGGTTTGTCGGTCAGTTATGGAATTATCTCTGCGCACGGAGGCAGTTTGGATCTCGTTCCAGATAACAAGCCTGGGGCTTGTTTCCGGGTCAGCTTACCTATAAAGGGAGAAGCATGAATAAAGCTAACATCCTTGTGGTGGACGATGAGCTAATCGAACGACAGACTTTGACTGATATTCTCCGGTTGGAAGGGTATCATGTTGAGGCGGCCGCGAATGGCGAGGCGGCAGTGGATTACGTCAGGCTGAATCCAGTGGATCTGATCATCCTTGACCTACGGATGCCAGGTATGAGCGGGCTGGATGTTATCAAAGTCGTCTCAAGGATTTCCCCAGATATTGCGATCATTCTGCTGACAGCCTATGGTTCGATTGAATCGGCAATTGACGCGCTGCGAAGCCAGGTTCACGATTATTTACTCAAACCGGCATCGCCAGCCCAAATCATTGATAGTGTGGTGCGCGGATTGGCGAAGCGGGATGCCAAGACCCAGGCTCGCGAGAACAAACAAATTGATGTCAACAGCGATGAAAATGCGGTTGTTACCTTGAGAGATGGTACGGTTGTGGATTATGGGCGACGGCTCGTTCGTTCTGAAACCAAAACCATCTTCCTGACCCAGGCTGAGGGGCGGCTGCTGCGCATATTTGTCGAAAATATCGGAAAAGTGTTCACGCACCGGGAGTTAGTCTTGCTAGTGCAAGGTTACCCCACCACGCAACAGGAAGCACCTGAAATTCTCCGCCCCCTGGTCAGCCGTTTAAGGCAAAAGTTGTCAGAAATTCCATCAATGATGCAGAGGATAACCAGTGTGCGGGGTACCGGATATGTTTTTGAAGATGGAAAAAATCCATCGGTTGAGTTATCTGATCGATTTTGATCTATCATTCCTGTGGCCCCAAAGGTATATCCAAGAAGATTTCAGGTGGATGAAGCCTGCGAAACTAGCAATTGAACCGATGTTTTTCTGTTTTTCCAGCATTTGAATATATTTTCTGAGTGGCATAATTAAAATCTTCCTTAATGGATTGTTTATGGAACAACGAAATTCACACCTTTGATAGCCATTAAACATGCCATATCCGGGTCCTGGTTCGGATTGTCAAAAAATGCCAGCATGGTTCCAAATGCACATCCGGAAGAGTCAGTTGCGGTAGGAGTATGTCCCTGGTTGGGAAATTCCATATAATAACTTTGGCTAAATTGAGCGGCGACTTGTTTCCCAAAAATGGGCGGTGTGGCGGGATCGTATTTCCCCTCGATGATTAAAACAGGTATGTCACTTATCGTGGCAGCATTCTCGCCAGGGGCGGGAGATACGGCGCCCCACACTTTACACGTATTAAACATGGTTTGGGCATTCCCAAAAAATGGAAGTCGAAAATACCTTCCCACGTCATGCTGTGAATCCATGGCGGCCTGGAGGTTGAAGGGGGTTGTGGCAAGTATTTGCTCATGGCACATCATTGTAATGTACAAGCCTATATTGATACCCTCAAATTCATAAGGTAAGGAGCTTTGCATGGCTACGAAAGTGGAAAAATCTCCCGCTTTGACTTTGTAAATGGTTTCAGGCGCATATGCGATCAAACTGGATGTTTTCAACAAGCCCAGGATTGTGCCGATAAGGTCGCCGCCATCCACATTCTCGGTGTTCGTCCCAACCGCAAGAGGCGCAGTAACCAAAACGGGTTTGGCATCCAGTTGATCAACCAAATCCCAGAAGACTGTTTTCAGGTCCGGATAAGCTGAGTTACAGCGAGTATCGGCAGTGCAACCATCAAACAGTGCTTGCAGGGAAGAATTATAGCGGATTGGATCCTCGTCGTAGAGTTTAACATCCACAGGAACAACTGAGTCGAGCACCGCACTTTTTACTATTTCAGGATGGTCGCGAATGGTAACCAATGCAAGCCGTGTACCATAAGAAGCGGCATACAAATCAACCTGCTTGTAACCAAGGACAGTGACAATGTCTTTAAGATCAGCGGAGCTTTCGAGGGTAGTAAAAGAGTTTAGTTCTATACCACCTATTGTCATCGCGTCATGACACGAACGGAAAGCATTGGTATAAATATAATCTCGGCTAGAAGCGGGTATCTGCCCGGAAATATCCTGTTTATAAACATTCTCCAGTTCATCACAGCCAAGGGCTGGGATTGAGATGCCTGTTCCGCGCTGGTCAAATGCAATGTAATCGCGTTTTGACAAGAATGGTTTGACAAGTGCAGCGTAATTATCCGCGCTCAGCAACACGGCTTGTCCGCCTGGCCCTCCTTGAAGGAAAATGACCGGCTCGTGGGCGGGGTTGGGGTTGGTACTGTGAAAGACGACAACGGCCAATTGAATGGTTTTTGTATTAGGGTTGGATCGATCCTCGGGAACGGTCACATAACCACAGGTGACGACAATTCCTTTTGGTGGTGTGAATCTACACACGTTTCTCGCAAACGCCGGGGTATAAACAAGAGTTGGTATCGCAGTGGGTATGGAAGTGGGTGTTGGAGGGGCCAGTGTGGGGGTTGCGGTCGCCGTCGGGGTATCCGTGCCAGTCGATGTGGCTGTCTGCGTGGGTAATTTTGCAAGCGTCCAAGTAGGCAGGTAACTTGGTTGTAACCATTGAGACACCTGGCCGGATAAATATAGATACGCAATTCCTGCCACACATATGAACAAGGGAATGAAGACAACCGATAGAATTATGGCCAGTGGCTTGTCCATCCGCTTGCGTTTTGGAATAGACCCGGTCGGTTTTTCTTCCAGGATAGTTTCATGAGGGACAGGAATGGGTTGAACCTTCTTTTCCTCATTAATTACCTCTTGTATTAAATCCTTGGGTTCATTGGTTTGTAAAGAAACCGGTTCGCCCTTTTCCTCCACCGTTTCATCCTGCGTTAATAAGGGTGAAACTGCTGGTTTTGTAAGAGACTCTGATGGCTTGGATGCCGAGACTTGCGATGGTTGCGACAGGGGGGACGGCGCCTCATCTGAAATAGGATTTTCCAGAAGTCTCAGTGCCTGCCTGGCCTGGCTGTTGTTCGGATTGATAGCCAGCACGCACCGGAAGCAGTATTCACGCCTTGAATCGTCGGAAAAGCAAAAGCCCAATCCCAGCCATCCTTGCTCGGAGGAAGGCTCTTCCTTTACCAGCCGCGCGAAAAGTGCGGCTGCTTCCTCGAGGTTGCCCGCCCTGACCGCCGTTAACGCTGCCTGGAGCAATTGATCATTCGCCATAACTCTGTAACTTGACCAAACGATTGTACTGTTTCATGATAATTATATTATTTGGTCAGGCATTTCTTATGGTAACAGCTAGGTTGGATATTTCTTCTGGACTCAAAATGGAGTGAAGAGGCTGTCGATTTTCCTGCACCCACTTACGGAGAGGATCTGCCCATTTGACCAAGGCGCGCGCATCGGAGGGGTAGTGACTGGGACGAGTTCCAATGTTGATCATATGAAAATGTGAGAGCGCCGCCTCCCACTCTTGGAAAGGCACCAGGTCAGGCGTCAGTGAGAAAGTTGCAAGCGGAGAGAAGAAGACCGGCTCACCGGTTGGAAAATGTTTACTCATTTTCTCGAGATATTCCAGGCAATCTTGCGTGTTGAAGATCAGCCACAAGGGCAGGAGTCCACTTTGGAAGGAAGCATTAGCATCAAATTGGCTAAACATTTCCACCAGCGTACCGGCCGGTTGACGCCCTTCTTTTTCAAGTAATTTCTTTGCTGTTGTAAAGGCCAATTGAGAAAAATTATTCGGATCGGGTAGGGGAATGCTTATGAAGCGATACCCTTCGATCCTGCAAAATTTCTCCAGCGCCTCAGCCATGCCCGGCTCGGAACCCCATTCCGATTCTGGCCCATTTTCCAAAGGGTAATCCTTTAATTTCCAATTCGCGAACTTTAGTCCGGCCCGTCGAGCATAACGAACCAAGCGGTCACTGCCTTCCAGAAATTCTTCTGCAGAAATCCCGCCCCATCCGCCTACCTGAAAAACGCTGCGCGGCCCAACACGATAGCGCAGCCAGGAGGCGCCCCCATCGAAATAAACAATCGCGCCGCCCGGTTCCAGCTTCGATTTAACGAATTCGGCGTACGCAGATGGCAGGTCAAGTAACTTGAACCGCAAGTGGTTTACGAAGCGTGTCAGCCAGCCATCGTGTACCGGATCGAAATGCTGGATGGTCATCAGTCCGGGTTTTTCTTTTGTAATCCGTAAGGCGGATGCCAGAGAACGCTGCAGGTATTCGTTCACATTCCCGCTCATGGAACCACCTTTGAGTGTGACGACAAAAGCCTGGGGCAGGAATGGACCACCCAGGGCCAGCGACAGGTAGGTGGTTGCGCCACCAAGTGCTGCCCCGACTGTAATTACCGGGAAAGTACCAGCAATTTGCGCGTAGTCATCAAGGCGCGCATGCACCAGTTCATCCATTGAAAAATCGTCCAGCACCCTCGGAGGCAGTCCAGAGATGGACTGAAAGCGGCTTATGGCAAAACGCGCCATGCCTTGCGGTAATAATCCAAGTCCGTTTAATAGCGCTTTCTGCCAGCCGGGAAATTCGTAATTATCGCAAAATTCGCCGCGCAACCCGGCTGCGACCGCGCGCGTGACAATGGGGGAGGAACTCTCAAGGGATTCGATGGAAGTCATTGTATTCCTTTCACGAGTATAATCATTTTAAACCTATTTATGAAAGGAGTGTAGCGTGCTTAGGGTTCCTCGTTCTCGTGTTCATGTAGACCGCGTGGCTTATCCCTGGCTGATAATCCGTTTTGTGGATAATCAGGCCAAATTCCTGTTTGTGCCTGCCAGTCAGATCGAGAAGATTGTTAAGGAAACCGGCGCAATTCCTTTTGATGCAGCATGAGTTGAGCTTGGTCATGTTGATGGACTATGCTCGTTCGAAGCCATTATTTTCAAATATGGACTGAAAGAACCGGGGTTATTGCGGTTGGCTAAGATCGTACCTGCGGCAGATGTATCCAAAGATATTGACCAGGATCCGATTGCGGACTGGAAGTGGTTGCCTCCGACTACAGCCTGCGTTTTTTGTTCAGCACCATTTTTTCTTGGAGGTGGTTTGAAAATAGTTTATGATTTTCTTTTGTTTAAATCTTTCCGTAGATTGAAGCCTCCGGAAGAAAGTGGATCGAGGTAATCATTCATGGATATTTCTATTGCTCTTGGCGGAGGCGGTTCCCGTGGATATGCTCACATTGGCGTTTTGCGCCGCTTAGAAAGTGCTGGATTTAAAATTCGTGCAGTGTCGGGAGCGAGTGCTGGCGGGATTGTAGCCGTGGCTTACGCAGCCGGCTATACACCCGACGAGATGGAAGCAACGTTTGCTCACTTGGACCAATCCAAATTATTTGCACGTTCTCCGAATGAAGGACCCGGTATCCTTGGCCTTTCCAAGGCGGCCAGGTTATTTGAAGATTTATTCGGCAATAAGACCTTTTCTGATTTACGCATACCTTGCGCAGTGGTTGCTGTTGACCTAAAAGCAGGCCGGGAAATTGTCCTGAGCCAGGGCCGGGTGGTGGATGCAATCCTTGCAACGATAGCCGTGCCAGGTGTCTTTCCTCCCAAGCAGTACGGAGAAACACAATTGGTGGATGGGGCAGTATTGGATCCTGTGCCGGTTTCTGTTGCGCGCTCTCTAGCGCCGGCGCTCCCGGTGGTAGCGGTAGTCCTGGATATAATGACCGAGGCAACTAGTGGTTTTATAAGTCTGCCGTTGCCGGTCCAGGTACATCCACTACTAGCGGAACGTCTCACACGTACGCGGGTTGCAAAAGCGTTCAATATATTTTTACAATCCGTGGATGTTTCCAGTCGCAATATGGCTGAATTACGGCTCCGGGTAGATAATCCCGAAGTTGTTATCCGTCCGGATGTTGATGGAATTGGCCTCCTGGATAATGTGGATATTCATCAGATTATCCAAAAGGGCGAAGAGGCAACCATGGTTGCTCTTCCGGAATTGCAGCAAGCTGTCGCCTGGCCTAATCGCTTAAGACGCTATTGGTCCCGACAAGTATAGTGTAATGGTCTTTGATGTCGTTTAATTCCCCCGTCCACTGGATTGGTTGAAATATATGTCCCGTGATCTGCGAAAATACGCCCGCCAAACGAACATCCGCCTGGCTATTGGAGCAGTATTATTACTTTTCATTATAGGAGATGGTCTGATCTATTTATTTTATGGAGGGGGTGCTGCATTGATGGGAATCCTGTGCTTATTGGGCGGGATGGTCCCGGTGGTGCTCGTTCTGCTGGTTTTACTACTTTTCGAATGGATTCAGAAACATGCCGACCACGACTGATCCTCAAATTTTGACGTTCAAGGATTGGTCCTTTAGAATGCGTATGCCCGCGGTAAAACCAAAGCGGTTTCTTATTCTCCTGCATGGCTGGAAGGGTGATGAAAACTCAATGCTTGTATTCGCAAGAAACCTTGCGACCGATATCGCCATTTTGGCTCCGCGCGGAATTTTCACAGTTCCGGAAGGCGGCTATTCCTGGCGTGAGATCAGACCTGGCACATGGGGGCTGGCCTCTCTGGAAGATTTCCGTCCGGCGGCGGAGGCGTTGGTTGCGTTTGTGGATGAGTGGGCGGCGACAGCTGGGATGGATCTTGATCAATTCGATTTGATGGGATTTAGCCAAGGAGCAGCTATGACGTATACATTGGCGTTGCTGTACCCCCAGCGCATCCGGCAGCTGGCAGCAATTTCGGGATTCATCCCGGAAGGCGGGCAGTTTTTACCTGTCATGCCACGGTTAAACGGAAAACAAGTCTTTATCTCCCACGGGCGCAAGGATGACGTGGTCCCTGTAGAACAATCCCGCAAGGCGGTATTGCAATTTGAACAAGCTGGCGCGTTGGTTACATATTGTGAATCAGATACCGGGCATAAAATAAGCAAGGAATGCCTGAAAGCGTTGGAAATGTTCTTTGGGAAATATTAATCCCTTTATAAGGTGTGTGTTGACTTCCTCCAACTTTACGGGTATGCTTGGCGCCATGACTTTCCAAAATCACAATTTTTCCCGACGGGAATTTCTGAAACTTACCGGCCTAGGCATGGGCGCTTTGGCATTGCGCCCTTTGAACAACCGTTGGAATATTCCGGCGACTGCACCCGGCCTGACTTTAGCTGACTTCCCCAAGGCCGACCTGCTTGGCCGAAACTGTACCACTGATACCAGTCTGGAATGGGGCGGTACAATTCCGATCATGACACATCCGGATGTTACCAGCAAAAAAGTGCGCGATGCGCACGCGGACGAGGTTTTTGCCTGGCAGCGTGAGGTCAGTGCGGAAAGTATCAACCTCAATAACCCCAACCAACGCTGGGTGGAAACACCCGAAGGCTATATTTGGTCTCCATATCTTCAGCCCTGTAAAAACCTTCCCAATACTCCACTGACCGTTCTTCCGTCTGGAGCCAATGGCTTCTGGGCAGAAGTGACTGTTCCCTATGTCGATCTTATTTTGGATAATCCTGCTCCAGTCTCAGGCTGGATGCGTGACCATGTTGCCTATAACAGGCCAGCGCGTCTGTATTATTCGCAAGTCATGTGGATGGACCAGGTCCGCACTTCCGATTCCGGCACTATCCAGTATCATGTAAATGAACGGTATGGGAATCCAGGCGACCTTTTCTGGGCCGATGGGGCTGCTTTCCGCCCTTTGACGCAGGATGATGTTTCCCCAATCAACCCGGATGTGGATCCGGCAACCAAGAAAGTGGTAGTGAACTTAAACTACCAGACTTTGTCTTGCATGGAGGGTGATAAAGAAGTTTATTTTTGCCGTGTTTCAACGGGTATGCAGGGTGATTCTACCCCCTTGGGCGAACATTCGGTTTTTTGGAAATTGATCTCCGTCCGTATGACGGCCACCGCCACTGGGGCCAGCTATGACCTGCCCGGTATGTCGTGGACTACGTTTTTTGCTCAGAATGGAGTTGCCATCCATGCGGCCACCTCTCATAATGATTTTGGCGCGGTGCGCTCGCATGGTTGCGTAAACTGCAGACCGGAAGATGCCAAATGGGTTTTCCGCTGGTCTCAGCCAAACGTTCCACTTGAGCCAGGACAGGTGACCTGGCAAAATTGGCAAACTGGTAGCACACACGTTTTTGTGGTGGATTCTTTTTAGTGGTAGGCAGGTGGAATGGACGATTTTAATATATCAACAGGTCTGGCATTTCTGGCTGGCCTGGCATCTTTTCTTTCTCCATGTGTATTATCGTTGGTGCCGGTTTACATCGGATACCTTGGTGGGAGGGCAGTAGGAGGAGAATCCACCAGCCAAAATCGCTGGGTTACTTTCTCCCACGGCCTGGCATTTGTTTTGGGATTTAGTTTAGTATTCATCCTGTTTAATATCCTGGCTGCTGTCGTGGGAGGCTTGCTTTTCGATTTACGTACATGGCTGGCCAAGATAGGGGGAGTGATAGTCATCATTTTCGGCCTGCACATGATCGGTGTATTCCGCATCCCTTTCCTGGAATATGATGTACGCATTCATTCGCAGACGAACCCGCGCTGGGGTTACATATCATCGCTTTTAATGGGTGTCTTTTTTTCTGCAGGCTGGGCGCCATGTGTGGGGCCAATTCTTGGCTCCATTATGACTTTTGCTGCGAACGGCGGTTCCATTCCCAGGGGATTGCTGCTGGGGTCGGCCTATTCTGCAGGGTTGGCAATCCCGTTCCTACTGGCGGCGGTGGGCATCGGATGGGTTACCACCATACTGCGTCGTTACAGTAAAGTCATGCGAAATGCCGAGATTGTTATGGGAGTACTCCTGGTTATCGCAGGCGTTCTGCTATTTCTGGGCTCTTTCAATATTCTGGCAAGTTTTGTACCATTCTATAATTTTGGCCTTTAGTGCGTTTAACTTTGTTTTGTATCAATTAGCAATAAGTGTTTGGTATGTAAATCCTCCCTAACACGCACTATCCACGCTGTTCAAAAAAAACCATGATTACGAATTCAGCAGGAGTTGGCTCATGATCAATGTAACCCTTTATTCACGGGCAGATTGCAAGTTATGTGAAGAAGCCGAGGCAGATTTGAGAGCACTCCAGCAGGTAATTCCTTATAAATTAACCATAATTGATATTGACTCCGATCCTGCTTTTCATGATGCCTACGCTCTTGATATACCTGTCGTCGAAGCAGGGCCATTCAAGTTGAAAGCGCCTTTTACGCGCCAACAGTTGCAGATGACTCTCGGAGCGGCCACAGATCGGCGCGCCCAATTAGAACGGATTAATGACAAAGCTTTTCGAATGAATACTGCCGGAAGCCAGAGCATTACGAGATCGGATCGCTTCTCGTTCTGGTTATCGAAACATTATCTTGCAATTTTCAATTTCTTTCTGGTTCTTTATGTAGGCATTCCGTTCATGGCCCCAGTTTTCAAGAAAATTGGCTGGAACGGCCCGGCAGATGTGGTATATAAGATCTACAGCCCATTATGTCACCAATGGGCATTCCGATCCTTCTTTTTATTTGGCGAACAGGCTTATTATCCGCACGCAGCTGCCAAAATTCCAGGTGTTCTAACTTTCGAGCAAGTTACCGGCATTACCGATTTAAATGATCCCAGCCGGCTGCAGGCACGCGCTTTCCAGGGCAACCCGATCATGGGTTATAAAGTAGCCTTTTGTGAGCGGGATGTAGCCATCTGGGGAGCGATGGCCTTGTTTGGACTGATCTTTGCTGGCACCGGCCGGCGGTTGCCGAAACTGCACTGGATCATATGGGTACTGGTCGGTGTGGTTCCAATCGGGTTGGATGGTTTTTCTCAATTGTTCAGCCAGATTCCCAGTACTTTCATTCAATCCTTTCTTCCTTACCGTGAAAGTACTCCCTTCCTGCGTGTTTTGACCGGTTTCCTGTTTGGTTTTAGTACTGCATGGTTCATGTTCCCGCTGATTGAGGAGACCATGGTCGATACACGGCGGTTGCTTTCCAAGAAATTCGCAACCCTTAAGCCGCAGTAAACTATGCCGTTCCAATCCATTGCTGGAATTCGTTTTTATCAATTTGAACAACTGGCAGATGGCCTGACCCAGGCTGTGTTTACTCGCCGGGGGGGATGCAGTCCTGATCCGTGGACTTCTCTAAATTTCGGCGGAACGGTTGGCGACGATCCAGCACGGGTGCGTAAAAACCGTAATCGTGCGTTACTGGCTCTTAACCGTGCGCCTGAATCCGTATACGACGTCTGGCAGGTGCACGGTGTCAACGTGGCAGTTGCGGATGCGCCGCGTCCACCGGAATTACCTCATTTGCAGGCTGATACCATCCTGACCAATACGCCAGGCATAACCCTGCTGATGCGATTTGCCGATTGCGTCCCCATTTTATTGCATGACCCAGTTCGAAAGGTGGTTGGAATCACCCATGCAGGCTGGTTGGGGACCGTGCGGGGAACCGTCCGGATGGCAGTGGAAGCCATGCAAGCCCGTTATGGTTCAATGCCCGGCGATCTTCAGGCGGGAATTGGTCCTTCCATCGGCCCAGACCATTATGAAATCGGACCAGATGTAATCGCGCAAGTACGCCAGGCTTTCGGGCAATTTGCCTCAAGCTTGCTGACAGACCATGCGGGAGCCACCCATTTTGATTTGTGGGCAGCCAATCGGCTGACTCTGGAAAAGGCCGGTGTGCGGCAGATCGAGCTAGCGGGTCTATGTACTGCATGCCAAACTGAGGATTGGTACTCCCATCGGGCCGAACGCGGCAGTACCGGGCGATTCGGCGCGATCATTGCATTAAATTCCTGATATTATGGTTATATAAAAAAAATTAACGAGATTATGCTTTCATCCATTCGAGAACGCTACTTGCACACACTTGACCAGATAGCCAAGGCGGCTGCCGGATCCGGACGCATACCGGAAGAAGTACGCCTGGTGGTGGTGAGTAAGACCCAGCCATTGGAAGTCATCCGGGCTGCAATCGCAGCCGGTATATCCATGTTCGGCGAAAATTATGCTGAGGAAGCGCTTGGCAAGATCGCCGCGTTGAAGGAAACTGAGGTAGAATGGCATATGATCGGTCATGTGCAAAGCCGTAAGGCCGACATAATTGCCAGGAACTTTTCAATGCTCCATTCCCTGGATAGTTCGAAACTTGCTGAGAAAATGGAGCGGATCTGCAGTGAATTGAACCGGACATTACCTGTGCTACTGGAATTTAACGTTAGTGGAGAGGAAAGTAAATTTGGCTTTTCTGCCTGGGAGGAAAATCATTGGTCAGATCTGAAGCCCGATATTGAAAAGATCCTGTCGTTTTCCCACCTGCATGTGAACGGTCTGATGACCATGCCACCTTTATTTGAAGATCCGGAGCGGACGCGCCCTTATTTCCAGCGTTTGCGAAAGTTGCGGAATTATCTGGCAAACCAGTTTCCTCAAGTGCAGTGGCAGGAATTATCCATGGGCACCAGCGTGGATTATATTGCGGCCATCCAGGAAGGGGCAACTTTTGTGCGGGTCGGAAAGGCAATTTTAGGTCCAAGGGTAATCAAAAAATAAATAGAGGCTGAATGACTGTTCTGATTGGGAATATTATCAACTTGGTTGCCAATCTATTTATAATACTGGTGATTGTCGATTCAGTCCTTTCTTTTTTTGTAAGTCCTTATCATCCAGTCCGCGTAACAGTGGATCGAATTTGCAACCCCCTGATCGCACCCATCCGGCGGATAGTCCCCCTGGTGGGAATGATGGATCTTAGTCCGTTGATATTTATTATTCTGGTTGAAATTCTTTCGAGTATCCTGGTAAGGTTATTATTGGCAGTGTGAGGTGAAGCATGTCTCCCAGAGATTTTCATTTGCATGATGGCAAGAAAGGCGCGGCCCTCGCATTACGCGTGACTCCGCGCGCCAGCAAGAACGAAATTGTGGAAGTTCTGAGTGACGGGACGGTCAAGGTTCATCTCACTGCTCCTCCTGTGGAAGGTAAAGCTAATGAAGCCCTGCTTAAATTCATGTCCGAAGTACTGGATGTACCGCTTTCTTGTCTGGACATAGTGGCCGGGGCAGGTGGGCGAGATAAACTTATTTCTGTGACCGATATGGATGCAACCGTCCTACATAAAAAAATATTGGAACACATGGGTTAACCATACTCCCGTAGGCAAGTGTCCTGCGGGAGATTTCATTATGGGTGTCAGGGGACTACTCCATACAGGGTCCGGTACATGCTGTAAATTTCATAAATACTGCGAATATAATCGGAGGTCTGCGAAATACGGATGACTTCCAAAAAAAGGTCCGCGTCTGGTCCGGAAAGGCCGCTCCAAATGGGGGCAGCCGAAGGGCCAGCATTATAGGCTGCTAAGGCTGCGAAGAGATCGCCATTAAAGTTGACGCGTTGTTGAGCTAAATAAGATGCGCCCAGCCCAATGCTGATTAATGGCCGGTATAGATCGTCGGATGTATAGTTGGGGGGCCAGCCCAGGTTGTCTGAAATGCCTTGCCCTGTGGATGGGATGATTTGCATCAGGCCGCGTGCCCCTTTATCTGATTGGACAAAGCCTTCAAACAGGCTTTCCTCTCGAATGACAGAAAACAGGAACAATGGGTCGAATCCAGCCTGTTGTGCTACCGGCATGACCAGATCTTGATAATACAACCCGTACCGCACATGGTTGAAGTATGCTGGCGCAGCCAGGGTTTGGGCTTGCGTGTTCATACCGGCCAAGGTAAGAACCTGCCGCATGGCCGTTATGGCTGGACGATAAAGACCCAGGGTTAGCATATAATTCGCCAGACGATATGTGTCAGCCGGGTTATTCTGGATACTGATGCGTAAATCCTCGAATTCCAGCCGGGCCTCGTCTTGCAGGCCGACATTCCACAATTCCGTACCGCGCACCAAGCGTGGATCCGAAAGGAGCGCCCCGGCAGTGCTTAGATCTGTATTTATTGGAAGGTTGAAGGTCACACGCAACCAGGCTTCAGCCTGATCGCGTTCTGAAGAGAGATCCACATTAAAATTGGTCGCGGGTGGTGGAGCGAAGGCAGGGCGTTTGAGCAACATATCCTGGGAACGCAGGCTGTAATAATCGGTTGGGTCCAGTAAGGTTGCCTGTTGCCAGGCTGACTGTGCAGAGGCACCATCTCCCAGGGTCTGCTGGGTTTTTCCAATCCAGAAGTATGCGCGTGCCTGGTCGTCGGGTGCGGTGGAAAGCTGAAGATCGCGCTGGAATGTTACCAACGCCTGACTGTAAGTAGCTGCGCGGTAGCGGGCAATCCCAGCCCAAAAGAGCACCTGCGGAACCAGGTTACTGCCGGGGTAAGTATCCGCAATGCTTTCCCAAGTCCGCGCAGCCTGCTCCAGGTTGTTGGCGCGTTCATAATTTCTCCCGGCATCCTCCAGCGCCTGAGGGGCAAACAAAATATCCGGGTTTGCCTTGGCATAATCCAAGTAGGTTTGAGCGGCAGCAGGATAATCGCCCAATTCTGACCATTGGATATCGGCCTTTTCTCCCCAGGCAGTTTGCCAATTTTTGTTACTCGGATAGGAGTTTATGAAGTTGGTGAGTTCGCTTAATCCTTGCTGGTAATCACCCAACTGGACAAACGTCATGGCATTGTAGAATGCTGCGGTCCCATCATTTTTTGGATTGGTATCAATATAACGCTGAAATGCATCCCGGGCATATCCATATTGACCAGCGGAATAATCCACCAGGCCACGGTTTAAATCATCAACAGGAACATCATTATTGACCAACGCTACCAGCATGCTATAAGAATCGGGAGAAGTAGGATAGTTGTTTACTGCGTCAAGAAAAAACTGGTACGCCTGAGAGGGTTGCCCGAGCGCCAGATCGATTCGGCCGGAGAACAGATCCATCTGGGCTTTAACATCTGCGTCTGAACTTGCCTTTGAAATGGAATCATACATACTAAGCGCAGTAGTTGAATCGCCTGAGCTAGCAACTGCCTGGGCAATCTTAATTTGCAGGGCAGTATCGTCGCCAATATGCGGAGCGGCCAAGGCAGTTTTATATGCAGAGATGGCCTCGGTAAAATTCCCGGCGGAGTTGTACGCATCACCGCGTCGTTCCTGGACGAAGCTGTCCAACACACCCGGGCGAAGCTTGAGATAGGTCGAATAGGCTTGTGCGGCTTCCGGGTATCTTTCCAGGGCCATGTAAATTTCTCCCAGTAAAAAATAAGCCCGGACGGCGTTTGGTTCACCTGGATAGCTGGTGGACAGATTCGTCAGGTCAATTAAAGCTTTACCATTATTGCCTGCGGCGTATTCAACGCGGCCCAGACCCCAAAGTGATGCTGCGATGATTGCCGGATCATTTGTGTTGGAAAGGGCCGTTTGGTATTGCAACTGGGCATTAATATAATCTCCGTCGAAAAAGGCCTGGTCGGCGGTTACCAGACGGACTCCTGGCGTAGGCGTGGGGGAGGGGGTCACGGTTGGTGAGGCGGTGGCAGAAGGAGTGACACCCGGCGGCAGGGTTGGATGGGAAGTAACGGTGGGAAGGAAAGGGGTCGGACTGGTTGAGCAGGCGGTTAGTAAAATTGCCATTATTGTGGCAAACAATTGTTTTTTGAACATAACAATCTTTATGATCTGCTAAAAGAAAATAAGGTTGGGAAGCGGACGTTTTTCTATTGGCTGAAACAGGCTCGCGGGTTGGAATTGTTTACAGATGGCAAGGGCGGAAAGATATATCTCCTTTCGTTGGAAAAGACTGCAAAAGTCTTTCATGTTTCCTATCTTCACTCAGATTTTATCATACCGGCCCGAAAATTGACCGGCAAGGGCTGGCGATCGTTAGTGTTCGCGTCTATTCACACCGAAAAGCCCTGCAGCCGCCAAACTCTTAAAACGTTAACCGGGATCTCTCCACGAACACAAGCCCATTTTGACGCGGTAGCTAAAGTAAAACGGAAGTCAAATATCTACGTCACCGATCGTCCCGCCTCCGATCTTCCGGGGGCCTGTGAATATGGGAAGGAGGCCACCAACTTTATTCTTTACGATGCCAAAACTAAGACCAGCAAACTGGCACACAAGCGACCAGATAGCCACGAGCCTTATGGAAATCCTGTCAATCTCCGCTCGAAGTGGAAAGTCAATAAACGACTGTGCTCCGCCAATTCTTGTAATTATTCGTCTTTATCAGATAGGCAATGGGCCAACAGTGTACACGTGATCTTCCACGACACGCAGGAAAAAGCAGAGAACGCAACGCGCAAGAATGGCCGTCTTGACTTGGCAATTGACGCTCTTTATCTGTCCAGGCGCACCAGCACGGTTAATTTTTATTCGTTGGCTTGAGTGCAAAAAGTGGCAGCTTTATATCTTGGTTGTGGCAGGTTGGAAGCTTTTTCGAGTATGCGCTTTATGGTGCCAATAATGTTTACCCAAACAGATGATTGATGAGCAACGGAACTGTAACATATGAATAATTTGTTTTTTATGATTCATGGATAATCAAAGCACTCCCGCCGAATCTTCTAGTGATGGGCAATTTATGAACAAAAGGTTTATTCTAATGTCTACAATTCGCCGAACCGCATCCTGTGCATTAAGATTACAAAAAATTTTTTTTCAGGAGATTGATCTAATATTCACATCACGTCAATTTCCTTGAAGAAAGATGATATTTCCCATTGATTTCGCAAAAACGGGAGCAATTCGACATGGGCGGCTACAATCGCGGGCGCTGGAATTTGCACTCCAAGAAAATCCAGGTGGAAGAGTGCGTCAAGTTGACGATTTTCTTTCTCAAGCTATACTTGCTCTTTGGAAATTGGCAAGCGGTGCAATGGACCCGTAGAGGCCAGCAAACTGGGAGCATATGTTATCGGGTGATTGGGAATGAGCATCCGACCTGCCTTCGCCTTAGTTACACCATCGGAGCTAAAAGCGGCCACCCAGAAGATTTCGATTATCTGGTGAACCTGACCACTACTCCCTTGCCCTGGATTTTTGCATGGCGCTTTCCGCCGTCTCATCCTGCCAGACCGAGGCCCAAGGTGGTCACCCCCAAGCAGCACCTTTTCTGGCGCCAGGCCGATCTGACTGGCGAGGGTTACTACATAGGTTGCAAAATCGGCCGGGGTCATGCCGGTGTAACCACCAAATTGATTGACCTGATTGCAGGTGGACTCCACCAGAACGGGGGTTCCGGTCGCTCCATCGCTGCCTTCAGCACAAACGGGTGGCTGGAACAGACCGAAGCCACCCCGCACGGTTCACTAAGTTTTTGGCTGCGGACTATCTCATCCAGAAACTCAATCGACATATTGCATCGCTTCTTCCAATGTTGTCTGAGCGGTGGTACCTCCAGCGGTGCGCGTTGAAAGCGAACCGCAGGCAGCCCCCAGCTTCAAGGCTCGCTCAAGACTCCAGTCGTGCAGGTAACCATACAGGAAGCCGCCATCAAAGGAATCCCCGGCCCCGGTGGTATCTACGACATTTACTTTGAGAGCAGGGGAGCTGGCCTTTGCTGCTCTCTGTCCGGCAATTGCTCCACGCGGTCCCAGTTTGATTGCGACCCAGGGACATTTTTGAGCCAGTCGAGTGAGCGCAAGCTCTACATTTGCCGATCCGGTCATGGCCAGGGCCTCGTTCTCGTTGGGCAGGAACACATCTACGAAATGCAGCAGTTCATCGAAGCCGCTCCACCTGCCAGTTGGATCCCAGTTGGGGTCGAGGGAAGTGCTCAGGCCGAGGGCGTGTGCGCGGCGGAACAGGTCGGGCAGACCAGGTTGCAAGGCACTCTGCAGGAAGTAGCTGGCCACATGGATGTGACGGGAACGGGCAAGCAATTCGTTCGTCACCTGATCGGCGCGCAGGCAATTCATACTGCCGACATGGGTCAGGATAGCCCGGTCGCTTGCCGTGCTGAGGATCACGGACATGCCAGTGCTGACAGATGCGTCGACAATGGCCGGGGCCACATCCACCTGGCGGCGGGTCATTTCCTCAAGCATGAAGTGCCCGAATAGATCATCACCGCAGACGCCGACAAAGCCCACCTGAAGCCCCAGTCGGGCAGCCCCACAAGCAAAAATAGCAGACGAAGAGCCAATGGAGAACGAGGCAGAATCGACCAGCTTCTCGGCCTGGCCGAAAGCCGGGGTGACATCGCCGGTCAGCACCAGGTCGGGATTAATTTCACCGGCTACGAGGATATCATAGGGTTTCATCTTCGGTTTCCACGTGGCAATGCATTGCTCAGTATTTCTCATACCAATCGAAGGGCGCCTCGGTGGTATAAAAAGATTGGACCTGCCGGGAGCTCCGGTTGCATAGCTCGGTAAGGCGGGTGAGACGCTCACGGGCGGTTGTCTGTAGAAAGTCGACGCATGAAGAACCTTCCAACGCAACCGCTTCCTGCCAGACGGCGTGCCCAACGGCGATGCCGGAGGCCCCGGCCTGGCAGGCTACCATCACCTGCCGCAAATAGGTCTCGTAATCTACCGCCGCCGAAAGCAGGATCCAGGGGACGGGGCAGGCTGCGGAGATCTCCGCACAGGCTTAGGCCCAGGCCTTTTCATTTTCTGCGCCACGCACATCCAGCGGGAACTCGACCTTCAGAACTTCCACGCCCGGAATAACCAGGCGGCGGGCTGTCTCCGAAACCACAAAGCGCTTTTCTGCTGACGAGAGGCTGGCTCCTTCTTCGAGCGAGTAGGAAAGTGGTTCAAGCATCAGGCCGATATCGAAACGGCTGCATTCCTCACTCATCTGGCCTACGAAGTCCTCGGTTGCTGAAGCGGTTGGGGCCTTAGGATGGTAGTAAACCAGGAGCTTGGCCATACTGGCACCCATGGGTTTGACTTTCTCCACGCTCCAACCGGACAGCAGGTGGCTTTGACGGGCGGTGGGAGCCCCGTCGTAGCCGGTGGATTCCAGAGCCACCACCAACCCGACCCCACTGGGTAATTTGCCGGATGCGATCGCCTGGGCTGCCGAAACTTCCGGGTCAAGCAGCACGGTGGTGGCAAATCTGGACAGGGAGGAGGTCACATCCAGCTTAAAGCAAGAAAGCTCTGCATCTGTCACCCGGCCAGGGTCTTGGGGGAAGAGCGCCCGGCGCAGGTTCTGACGGTGGTCAAGCGCCAGGCAAGTAAAGGTGCCGTGTGCGGAAGTGAACTGCTGCAGTCCGCGCAACTCACCGACCGAGATGGTTTTCATGAGTGGATTCACTCACCGAGGATATGCGTCATGCCCTGCGAATAGTAACGCTCGCGCCAGGTTGGCTGGTTCGGATTTTGACCGCGCGCCCGGGCAACCCGATAGGCCAGCAACGCTAGGGGCGGGACGAGGGAGAGCGATGCAAAAGCCGGATAAGCCGGGGCTAGGACAGGGAGATGAAAGTCACCGGCCACTGGTTGTGGCCCGACATCCAGGAGCCGTGCACCCCATTGGCGGGCAAGGCGGGCTGTGACCGCAGTGGAAGCGTCGCTCGGGTCACCAGTATAGAGGGCGGCGCAGAAGGTCTTTTCGGAGACAACCGTGGCCGGGCCGGAAGCCATTTCCCAGGTTTCGCTGCCCTCAGCATGCAACAGGGCCATCTCTTTCATTTTCAGCGCACCCTCGAGCGAGGCTGCAAAGGCATTCCCGGCGCCAAAGTAGAAGGCGTGGTCGAATTTTGCCACCGCCGGGACCAGCTCCGGCAGCATCTTTTTGACTTCCGTCAGGGCCTGCTCACAGCGGTCGGCGGATGCAGCCAGGTCATCGAAGTAAACCGGTGCAGCGGAGAAAACCTCCAGGAGCAGCAGGTGCAGGGCGGTCAGCGTGGAGGCGTAGGTCTTGGTCATGACCGGGACGCGGCTCGGGCCGCCACTGCTGACCAGGAGATGATCGGCCAGCTTTGAGATCGACGAACCTGGCACATGTGTGATGCCAACCAGAGAACATTTTCCGCGCAATTGTTCGAAGGCGGCGATCACATCGCGGAATTCTCCTGAAGCTGACATCCCCACCACAACATCCTTAGTGCCAATGGCCGGCATGAAGTAACGGAACTCGCCTGCTGGAACCGCCAGGATGAAAGGAGCCCCTTCGCCGGCAAGCATGCGGGCTGTGTAGGTGGCGGCCATGCTGGTGTAAAGCGATGTGCCGTTCCCTATGATATAGATCCGGCGCAGCTTGCCTGTCCGGATGGCCACGGCGGCTTCACGGGCTGCCGGTCGCGTGTCTGCCAGCGTGGCCTGGATGGCAGCGGGAGTGTCTTCGATTTCTTGCGGGATGAGTTCTTCGATTGGCATAGGATGATCCTTTGATCTAAAATGAATTTGAATTAATCTCAAGCGCCTTTATGCCGGGAAGAAATTCGCCCGGTTTCTAAAGAAAATCCTGGCGGTGTTTTTTCCAGGTGTCAATGAATTTATAGGTGTTTTTCCAGGCATTGGGCGTGTCATCACGCACATTGTCAACCGGAGAGAGGATGAAACCACTGCCTGCTCCCAGGACGCGCAAGGCTTCGAGCACCGCGGCTTCGGTCTCCGCTTCACTGCCCTGTTCAATGCTCAGGGGACCGCTCACGCCTCCCCACAGGCACTTGTTTTTGGCTTTGAATTTCTGTTTGACCTTTTGCAGATCGGTACCCTTTCCTTCCTGGGGGTCGAGCCCGATGAGGATGTCTATGCCTGCGTCCAGGATGTCGTCGAGTACGGGCATGAACGCACTGGTGATGATATAGGCATACTTCTTCCCGGCCTGGTGGACCAGCTCGGCCTCCTTTTTAACTATCGGGGCAATGATCGTGCGATAGGCTTTTGGCGTCCAGAACTCAGTGCTCTCGTACCAGGCCCGCCGGATGATGATATCCGCCGAGGTGACATCCAGGTAGATCTCGATCTGTTTCATATTCCACGCATGAATGATAGCGGCGTATTCCTTAATCAAATCAGGCTGGAGGATCGAAAGCTCCATGATTTTTTCAAAACCCGAAAGCCAGGCCATGGCATCGCAGCCCATCACACCCGGATCGACCTGCAGGGTGGGATCGATGTTGCCCTTCCAACCCCCCACCTGGACCAGGTGATACTGCTCGGCGATCTTTTGCGCAGCGCGTGCTTCCACTCTCAGCAGTTCAATATCGCTGTCCTTGAAGGGACCAAATATATAGGGGAGCTTTTCTAAGTCCTGCTCGGGCTTGACCAGGAATTCCTGAGCGCGCGGAACGAGCCAATCCTTGAAGAGCGGGAAATCCCCTTCGGTCGGCCAGCCATCCCACTGCCGGATTCGGCTGGTTAAGGGGCCTTTGGGGGTATCGATCCTTCGACAAAAATACTTGACCCCTCCGGTTTCCTCGGTCCATTCTGTATATTTTGCCTCGGGGTGCAGGGTGCCAGTCAGGTGCATGGTATGGTTGAGATGGCCTACATGCACATGCGGGTCGAGGCCCAGCTCAACTTCCCGGGTAATGTATTCCAGTTCGGATTTGCAGGTGTTGTAGAGATTGTAAAAGAGCATGAAGGAGCACGGTACGTAGTCGACCGGCTTGTTTTCAATGGCAGACAGGATGCGCTCGCGTGAGTCCATGAAGGAATTCTCCTGGAAATTATTTGACGGCTCCGGCAACCAGGCCCTCCACGAATAGCCGCTGGCCGAAAAGGTAAAGCAGGATCATTGGCATGGTCGCGATCAGCGTTCCAGCCATGATGAGTGGCTCATTGATTGTGAAATGGCCCTTGAACAGGGTCAGGCCGGGCATGAGGGTCATCACGGTCTCTCCCTGCAGGAAAACCAGGGCGATGAAAAGTTCATTCCAAACGAACAAAGCGTTCACCACGATCAGGGTTACCATGGCCGGCGTGGAAAGCGGCAGGGTGATACGCCAGAAGGTGTCCAGATTCGAACAGCCATCTATGGCCGCAGCATCAAATAGCTCGGGTGGCAGGCTGCGGAAGAAGCTAACGAGAAGGTATACTGAAAACGGGATCAGGAGGCCACTGTAAATGATGATCACCGAGGGGAGCGTGTTGACCAGGCCGATGTTCACCATCAGCACAAAGAGCGGCAGAATCAGGACGGCCGGGGGAATGACCATCAGGGCGATCATGGAATTGAAGTAAAAGGCCCTCCCGGCGAAGTGGAAGCGAGCCAGGGCATAGGCCGCCAGGGACGAAACAATTGTGGAAACGATCAGGCTGGCAATTGTGACGATCAGACTGTTCCCGAACCAGAGGGGGATATTGCCTTTGTTCAGGGCATCAGTGATGTTCTGGAACGTGAATGGATTGGGCAGGCCGAACTGGTCGTGCAACCAGTCGGGCCGGGTCTTGAAGGCGGTCACGATCATATAATAGATTGGATAAATGGCCACCAGGCTGAAAAAGAGTAGAATCACCTGCTTGGGGATGGCAGCCAGGAGGGACCAGAGCCGGGAACGCGATGGGTTGGTTTTCATGCGATATCCTCCAGGGAGCGCCGGCGTAAACGCAATTGCAGAACGATCAGTACAGTGGTTACCAATAGCAGCACTACTGCCAGGGCGGAGGCGATTCCGGGCGAACGGAAGGCAAAGGCATGTTTCCAGATATAGAATTCCATCACAGTGGAGGCGAAGCCCGGCCCACCGCCGGTCATGGTAAACACATAAGCAAACACCCACGACAGCATGGTAATCAACTCAACAACAACAAAGAACTCGATCACGCCGGACATCTGCGGCAGGGTGACGTAGAAGTGTTTTTGCCAGAAGTTTGCCCCGTCGATGGCAGCCGCTTCCAGGATCTCCTTTTCCAGTGACATCAGGCGCGCCAGAAACAGGACCACGCCAAAGCCCATCTCACGGTAGATGATCACCACACTGATGGATGGAATTACCCATTTGGCGCTGCCGAGCCAGTCCTGGGTCAGGAGATTCAGCCCAACATCCCGAAGCAGGGTATTGATAATGCCATTCAGTCCGAGCAAATAAACAAAGGTTTGGCCAACTACCGGAATGGCCAGGATGTAAGGCATGAAGATGATGAAACGATAGAACATCCAGCCGCGCACATGCTCAAACAACACTATGGCGATGAAGAGAGAGATCACCGTCATGATCGGGACACTGAACAGCAGCTTCCCATTGTTGCTGAGGGACTGCCAGAAAATCGGATCCTGGGATACCAGCGTGTAGTTGGTCAGCCCGAGGGTTTTAATTCCGCTGGCAGTATTTTGCAGGAAGCTGGTATGGATATTCTCTATGATCGGGTAAACGAAAACCAAGATGATCAGGATCGTTGCTGGTGCAAGGTAGAGATAGGGCTCAATCTTGCGGAATGTGGTTTTCGTCTTCGTTATTGTTTGAGGCATAAGTTGCCTGACCTTGGGAAGTCCGGCTCTCCCGGGTTAATCCGGGAGAGCCGGACAATTTAAAGAGTGTTATTGTTGCCAGTTCTTCCAGTTGGTTAATTCGTCTGGATGCTGGTTGCGCCAGGTTGAGGCGGCGCGCTCCCACATGGCAGCGACATCGCTGGGCGAACCGCTCTGGGAGAAGATCATCTGGCCGGCGGTCAGATCGGCATCGCTGTCTACCTGGCCGGGCAGGTAGTTCTCCAACCAGATCTGCGGGCCGGTAGTTTCCCAGGTCATCATCTGCTTCAGCACGGGGTCAATTACCAAGGTGCGGTCGAAGCGTTTGTCAGCCGCGATAACGCCGGTATGCTTATACCAGGCGGCAAGCCGATCAGGTGTATGCATGAAGACCAGGAAGTCAGCCGCAGCCTGCGGATTCTTGCTCCACTTGGTGACAAAGAAGGCGGTCGACTGGGTGGCGTTCCCGGCATCGGCCAGCTTGCCGGTACCGAGCTTGGGGGTTTGCATTACGCCAACGTTAGCAGCACCCAGGTCGGTCAGGGCCTGTTTGACCATGCCGTCGGTGCCAAAGGACATGGCGCCCTTGCCCTGCGCGAATGCTTGTGCGCCTTGGGAAAGGTCCATGGACATGGAATCCTGGTTGAAATAACCTTTCTTAACCATGTCATCCAAGGTCTGGTACCAGCCGGTATAATGCGGGTCTGTGAAGGATTTGGCACCAATGATCGCCTGGCGCAAATCATCCGTCGAATCAAGGCTCTGGATTCCCAGGTTGGCGAACCACCAGGCGCCGCCGTAACCGTCCTTGTCTCCTTCAACCCACGGATTGATACCGGCAGCCTTGAGCTTGGCGCAGGCGGCCATGAACTCATCCCAGGTCCAGCGCCCGCTGACGGGTGGGGTCACGCCAGCCGTCGCGAACATAGTCTTGTTGTACATCACATCGATCCCGATTAGGTACATCGGGGCGGCCCACAACTTGCCGTTATACATGTTTTCGTTGGTGTTTAGCCAGTTTGCCGTTTCAGAGGCAGGCACATAGTCACTGATAGGAACCAGTGCATTCTGCCAGACGAAGCCGAGCACCGGGCCAGTTGCCCACTGCGAGGCGATATCGGGGCCGCTCTTGGCAGTTACTGCGGACTGGAAGGCGCTGATCAAAGTTTCCGTGGACTGCGGCACGATGTTGATTGAGACATTGGGATGGATCTTCTCATAGGCGGCAACCGTTTCGGCCATCCAGGCATCCGCGCCGGGAGCGTCCGATTCAGCCCACCACCAGAAGGTCAGATTGACTTTTGCGTTCGCGGCTGTCGTGGCAGGTTGTGAGGTCGTGCCGCAGGCAACCAGGGTCATGGAAAGGATCACCAGAATGGTGATCACACGAAGGCTAGCTTTCATTTTCATTACTCCTCTCGAATTTTAATGGTTTGGATGGACATGTGCCAATATCGAAAACGATTATTCTATGGGTAGATTCACCTCCTGCCGGATTTATCCGGCTGATGCCAGTTTGTAAAAGCGCTGGGGATTCTTAAAAAGGATGGTGTCGATGATCAGCAAGGCGTCCGCGCGGGTGAAATACCCTTCAATGACCTTTTCTGCAAGAGTCAAGGCCAGGACATGGCGAAAGGCGAGCAGGGCGCCAAAACTTTCCTCCGCCGTCCATGTATCACAGCCCCAGAAGATCCGGTCCAAGGTGGCACGCTCGATCAACTCGTGCAGCATGGCTTTGCTGGACTGGGTGGAGATCAATGGGAGCATGCTCAGGTCTGGAAAAACGTTCGGGTATTTATCCACCAGCATGCATACATCCTGGATCCAGGGGTAACTGCAGTGGAGCAACACAAAGTGCGTCTCGGGCAAATTTTGGATGGCTGTCTGCAGGTGAACTGCATTCGTCCTATGCCCCTGGCCCATCCCAGTATGGATTTGAACCGGAAAGTCCAGATCGGCCGCCATGCGGCAAATCTGGAAAAACAGGTAATCTTGAAAGGTTTTAATATCTAGGGGGTCGGTATTCCCATCTTGGAGAGGAGCAATGTTGCTGGGCGCATTGGAAGGGATGTCTCGCTCTCCGCCATTCCAGACGGTCTGCTTTGGCTGGCGAGCGGATGCGGCTGTCAGGCGGGCAAATGCCTGGTGGGCCAAGTCATCGCTGACCAGATCGAAATCCAGACCGCGGTCATACGCGATCGGGATCTTCAGCGCAACGCATCCGCTATCCCGATGGGCGAGCAAGTTGTCACGCACCCAGCCGACATATTCGTCCAGGCTGGAGATAAAGGGGCGCGGAGAAAGGATATAAGGATTGTTGCCGTCGTGGTCTGTCGCGTTGGTTGAATAGCCAAAGAAGAAAGCGTTAACCCGGTAGGCGGTTGCAAAAAACTCCGGCGAGTCATTGTCGCTGCCCGGATCCCAATAGGCGTCCAGGAGCATGCGGCGGTAGCCGCACTGCCTGGTCAGGACCTCGCGCGGGTGAGGGGGGTCTTGATAGGCAGACTGGATGCGGTCACTCCAACTCTGCCAGCTCGAAGCGGTCAGAAGATTGCCCTCTCCGTACAACTGCAGCAGGCTCTTCTGCAGCCAGACAAAAAATGAATTAAAACGGACCTTGTCGAGGAAAATCTCACGCGAACGAGCTGAACTGTCCCAGGAAACTCCGCACCAGTTGACATAACTGTTACGCAGCAAAGCCTCTAGGTCAAATTGGCGAAGCTTCTTATCAGGCAGCTGGTGGCAGTGGGTACTGATCTTGGGTCGGCTGTCGATAAAGGCTGAAAATTCGGCGTAAAGTTCCTGGTGGTCGAATGCCATGGTTTCCTTCAGCTTTATGCCAGGATGACCTGAATGCCTTTGGCGTTCAGACTTTCCACGATATCGGGCGCCAGGCCCCGGTCGGTCACGATCACGTGCACCTTATCCAGCGGCATGACCAAGGCCGGTGCCACCTTGCCAAACTTGGAGTGGTCAGCCAGGATAATTGTCTGCGTAGCGGCACTGGCAAACGCCCGGTCTGTACTGACCTCGACGATTTGGCTGTGGGTCAGCCCATGCTGCAGGCTAATCGCCTCGATACCATAAAAGAGTTTGTCAGCGCGAAATTGAGCTACGCCCCAGTCGGTCAGATGACCGTGCAGGGTTTGTTCACCCGGCCGTACAGCGCCGCCCAGGGCAATCAGGTCAATTCCAGATTGATCGACAAGCCAATCGACCACGCGCAGGGCATTGGTGATAACAGTCACTCGTCGTTGGCCCGGGAGAAGCCTGGCGAATTCGAGAGTGGTAGTTCCCCCGGCAATAAAGATCGTATCACCGTTATTGACCAATTCCAACGCCATCCGCCCGATGCGGACTTTTTCTTCGCTGTTCAAAAGCGTCCGCAATGCAAAAGGCCGTTCCACGTTGGACGGTGTCACTAGGGACACCTTACCGACTGTTACCGTGACAAGGCTTTTATTGACCAAATCACGCAGCTCACGGCGCATGGTCGAGCTGCTGACATCCAACTGCCTCGCCAGTTCGTCGACTGGAATCGAGTCATCCTTTTGCAGAACATGCAACAAGGCCGTCTTACGTTCGATTCGTTTGCGGGAGGAAGGGAACATCAGCATATCGCCATTTCAAGTAGAATTATAGGGTAATATGAAAATATTGTCAATTAAATTGAAAATTTACTTAGTTTTTATGCATATGATAAGACATAATTGGTATATTCTGTGAAACATAATTCATTCCTGTTCCTATTGCGCCCAGTGCATCGCCCTGGCATACTCTTCGGATATCTTGCGCATTGCATGGTATAGGCCGGTGATGTCGTCATCACTCCAGGTTTTGTCCAGGATGCAGATCGGGATGGCGAGTGTATCCGGAGCCAGGTTCTCCATCATCTCACGGTAACCCGCCAACATCTCCTCGGCGCTCTCATTCTGGTCAAACATAGGTTCGATCACACCCCAACCAGCAAAGACCTTTTTCAGAGCTGGGTATTCCTTATACGTGTAGTGATGGGAGCAATTGAGGTACTTTACCGGGTTTTGGTGGTGCATATACATCTCACGACAAGGATGCGGTCCGCAGTTGTGCAGTCCACCGCTGCCCCAAGGAGCATAGAGTCGGTCGTTGAACGGCATGCTGAATTTCTCAAATATCTTTGGGCCGATCGTGGCGCTGACGTCGTCACTGCTGAAGCTGACGTATTTCTCGGGATGCCAGACCGGGTCGAAATCCAAACAGCCGAAGCGTTTTATGTCGCCGCCGGCTGCGGATACCAAAGCCTGCATCATCTCAAGCTGGACACTAGTTAACAGATCGAGCAGGGTATTAACGGCCTGAGGCTCATCCAAGAAACCGGTGTAAAACAAATTGGTATCCACTAGGTCCTTTAAATTATTAAGCGGCCCACCGATGTCTATGCCAGTCAGGGAGACATCCTGCGGCAGATTATCAGCGAACAAGCGCATACGGCGCAGATTCTCGGGCATTATTCCGTCCCTAATTCCTGGACGTTTCAATTGGTAGACCTGTTGGAAGTCTTTGATCGGATGCTCCAACACTCCTGGCGGTTGATCGGGATCCTCACTCCAATGGACCTGGCAACCGAACATTGTGGCGATTGTCATATACCCCTGCGTGATCCGTACCACTGGGATGTAATCATCCGGAAGTAAGCGCAGAGAGCGCGCAATCCAGGCTACATTGGCTTCCAGTTGGTTCTTCCCGCTTTCCAGCTCCCAGCGAATTGTATGCTCGGACCGGGTCGCACCCTGCAGCCAGATAAAGACGGGCAGGTGGTCAACCTGCTGATAGTCAAAAAAGCGCCGGTAAAGGTTTTTGCGGTGTTCCATTTCATTATGGTCAATATCAAGGGGAATTGTCATATGATTGTACCTGGAGTGGTTCGGTTCTTTTTTTAGTCAAAACGAGATGGGTTATTGATTCAAAAGGAATTGACCAACCTGGGTGGATAGATTGAGTTTAGCTTTGGTAGCAAACGAGCTTAAGGATGTTCGGTTGATTTGCAGATCGATGGTATGAGGGGATGTTAAAGAATGAGCGGCAACCAGCATCCCGAGTTCCTGAGCCTCCTGAAATTTCAGTCCGGCGATTCTTCCGGCGATTACTCCCGCCAGAAAGGCATCGCCTGCACCCGCAGTGCTGACCAATTCGGTCGGAAAAGCAGGCATATGTTGCACATTTTTTCCATCCCAACTCCAGCTGCCCCACCCACCGGCAGTGATTGTTAACTGCAGGTCAGGGTTGATCGCGACCAGCCTGGCGAGCGCCGACTCGACGATGGGCTGAGGATCTCCGCCGCTTGATGGAAAACGGATCCCGGCCGCGGCAGCCGCCTCATCCCTGTTCATAGCCAATAAGTCGGTCTCGACTAGCAGGCCCATTTCGATGGCTGGTTCGATCTCAGCCGATGTGAAAGCCGCCACGCGCCAAAAGCGGTATTTTGTTGCTATCTGGAGCAATTTCTGGCGTGCAGCCAAGGACACTTCCGGCGCTGCCAGGGCAATCCCGCGCGATTGATAAGTTCTAAAATCGGTTTCAGCCTGGGAGACCTCCTCCGCCCCCACAAGATCACAGGCAGAATTGTTGGTGGTCAGGTTGCCCCCGCTGCCATCGGGGTAAAGGAAGCAAAAGGAATACAATGTCTGCATTCCTGGAACAATCTGTACATGGCGCAGGTCCAGGCCAGCCGTATCCATTTCTTTCATCAAGCGCTGCCCCGGTTCGTCATCTCCAACCTTCCCGATCGGCAGAACGGAAATCCTTTCCCCCAGCAATACTTTTACATAATGGGAAATAATATGCAGCTTGCAGTAATCCCGTTTGTCAATGAAGTGGCCGCTGCGGCTCTCTTCGCGGCCCAAGGTGTGCTCTCCATTCAGGAGAAAGAAAGTCCCGCTACCGATCCCACCGACGCCCAGCATTCCCCAAGTTGAGCGGTCAGGAATATCCGCTTGCGAGGCTTCCGGCGGTGTTGTTCTACCCATCGTAAATTCCCAGATCCCATTCTGGATGCTGGCTGATCGGATGGGAGGCGGTCTCGATGGTCGCTGTAATTCGGGCGTCTGGGTGTTGCTGCAGCAGGCTGATCGGGTATTCGGACGTCACCGGCCCAAACAGGGCTACCCGCAAGGCGGTCTGTTTCCAGGCGCCTGTGTCGCTGAACAGGCGCACCTTCTTAGCCGAGAGGCATTCCTTGACACCCAGCGTGACTGACATGGGCGGAACAAACTGGTAAGCTGCTCCAAAAGTGCGCTGGGCCAGCGCCAGGATGGTATCCAGGTTATTCTCCTGCACCCGCACGGTGGAGTTCCGTAGTTCTTCAAGACTGATGCGGCTGTAGGGATGCCGCCGTGCCTGGTTGTAGGCGATATGACCATCCTGACCCCAGCCACCATAGGTGATGTCAATCGGAGCCGCCCAGATCTTCTCCCGAATTTCCTCCACATTATAAGCATTGAGCCAGAAGCGGTTTTCCGGTAGAACTGATTGCTCCGCATTAACAGGTCCGTAGAACTGCCGCTCCATGAAGCCGCGAAAGCTGTACGGGTGATCTCGCGGCAGCTCACGGTTCTGCCAGTCCAGGCATTCATCCATGTGGAAGACAACCAGGTTTTTCAAGCTCACCTTTTCCCGATTTACCAGGTCCGTGAAGGGTTTGTACCAGCAGGATGGTCCGCATGGGATAATGGCCCGGGTGATTTCACCTCGCCAGTTGTGATCTTGGATCTCATCAACCAGCTCCCGGGCCATGAGCGCTCCCATTTCATCCGAATCCCGGCAAAGTTGGAACGGGATTTTTAGTTGCGGATGGTTTACCAATTGGGTGGAAGAAACTTTACACCAATCGTAGAGATCTTTCAGGGAAAAGTCAGTCATATATTCTATCCCATGTGTTTTTAAATTCTGTGGAGTCTCAGAATCGACAGGCGGGATTTCCTCGGGAAGGCAATTCTCATGCGACGATAACGCGAATACCTCGGTCCTGCAGCCCAGAGATGAAATCCTTGGGCGTTTCAGCATCTGTGACGATGGTCTGAATCTTTTCAACCGGAACGAGCAACGCAGCGGATATACGGCCGAACTTGGTATGGTCCGCCACAACGATTGTCTCCCGCGCAGCACGCAGCAGGGCACGATCGGTCATGGCTTCGGGGAGATAATCGCTTGTCAGGCCCTGTTCCAAGTTGATCGAGTGAACACCGATGATGGCCTTGTCAGCGCGCACTTCTTCTAGAGCGAGTTCGGCGATATGACCGATGAAACAGAGTTCAGTGGGCAGGAGCATGCCGCCGATGCTAACCAGGGAAATATCGGACCTCTCTACCATAAGATTCATGACAGGCAGGGAATTGGTAATTACTGTCAGGTTACGATGCTCCTTTAGATTACGAGCCGCTTGCAGTACAGTTGATCCGCTGCCCAAAACAATCGTGTCCCCATCGCGGACAAGTTCCGCAGCGGCCTGCCCAATTCGCCGCTTCGTCTCGGCCTGTTCTTCACGTCGGATCAACATGGGAATCTCTGGAGAGGAATACGCCAATGGAAGCGCACCTCCGTGGACGCGCTGGATCTTCTTCGAGCTGACCAGCGCTTCGAGATCACGGCAGGCGGTTGCTTTGCTGATCTCAAATGTCGTACAGATTTCAGCGACGCTGATCCGCTGGTTCTGGAAAAGGAGTTGTACGATCTGATTTTGACGTTCGACACTGGAAAGGGACATGAATATTGGTATCCCAACAGCTCACACAACCATCATATAAAATCATGATGTATCAATATATCTCACATTGTAGCAAGCCTAATGACCAGATTCAAGTGCCAAACGTCACATTTCCTGGATCGGCGGGGTCCGCTAACTGCGTTCGCTTATTTTCATTACAAGGAAACCATGGTCTGCCAGTCTAGGTATATTCGACCACTTCAAGCTCCAGTGCATATTTGCAGGTTTCCCCCGGCTGTAAATAGGGGAGTTTCTTTTGAGAGCGCATTGACTCGCGCCCTGGGAGCGGATTGCAGTTCATCGGCTCTATCGACAGAACGTACAATCCTTCCCCCATCATTTTCCACTCATTCATATATGGCAGAGTTCGGGCATCAAATGCGAGCCTCAGCCCCAGGCCTAGGCTGGGATTCTCTACTTCGGCGTGTGACCAGCCATCCGGGTCCACGACCGGTGTGTGGATGAAATTCTGCTCCTGAAAGCCCGGGGTTGGCGGCTGGAAAACCCGCCAGTCTGCCAGACCATGTGCCGAAGCCTCATCCTCAGGTAAAGTCTCAACAACATCGAACTTTAAGTGTGCGCTTTCGTTGAGCAGTGGAAAGCCTGTGTTAATGTGGTACATGATCATATGCGGTTGCAGGCTAAAACCTTCGTTGGTTACCGTGTCATCCAATCGAATTTTATTGGAACCCAGGGAAGTAGAGATTCGTCTGCGCAGAGCAATATTCTCCCCAAAGACTTTCGTCTGGCGTACCTCCCCGCTAACCTCCAGCTGGTAGATATCATCGACCCACCTGGCGTGATATCCTACTTCACGCGCAGGCAGATTACTCACCCGGCCGTGCTGGCCAAGCTCTTCGGCGCCTTCGCGCCCAGGCGGCTCGAAAGTATCCAAGCCACATGTGACCAGCATACCTCCTTGAAAGGTTCGGAGCCAGCCGGCACCAGATGGTTCATAAAAAGCAGGATGGGCGTCGCCTCTTGCTGACCGCCATGCCAGCGACATTCCCTTATACTGGCAAACTGCAATATCCATCGCTCGATCCGGAAGGACATTGAAAGTCAGGCCGCTGCCAGTCCAGACCTGGATGAGGCGGCTGCCTCGCTCGATGCCATCATTTGCTTCCAGCGGTTGGATACCCGCAATCTGATTCAATGAGCCAGTATAGCGAACCAACTCCTCGCGACTCCAGTCACGCTGATATAAATGTGCCATAGTTACCTTTCTTAAGTGCTTGGGGTGGCCTTATTTACCAGGCTTAGAGTGCCAGGGCGCGGATGCCGGTCAGCTCGCAGAATGCAAGCAGGTCTTCATAGAGGCCGGCTCCATAACCCAGAACAGCATACTCATTGTTCCAGACCTCCAGGAGCCGCTCGATATCGCAATGGGCGGTGACGAAGGCATGCGGCCAGCGCGGGATACCGCACTCCAGGCGGCGTTGCTCCAGCTGATCCAGGGACGGTTCAGAAACAGTGCAGCGGGCAATGACCATTTCAAATGCACCTTCATTCCGCCCCAGCCGTGCCAGAACACCTTCCCCGGGCTTGCATACCAGATCGACGGAGATGCCCCCCGCTCCTCCTTCGGTGGGAATGCCGTGCTCGGCAAACCTGGCCGGCCCGGCCTGACCCGCCAATGAAGGTGGGCAAGCGCCATCACCAATGATCTTAATTTCATGGGTGGATAGGTTGATGTGTTGGAGATCACCATAATAGACTGGCTCGACGCTCAGGTCTGTCAGTAGTTTGACTGTCATCAGTGTGTTGAAATCGCTCAGAGTCGAGGTTCCCACGCGCTCTTCCAGCATCAGGCTTTGGGCGAGGCAGGTTGCGCTGTAATCGTCGCTCAAACCTGGGAAGGATTGGATGGTATAGAAATCCCAATTTTCCTGCTTGATTATTTTTTTGATCGCCGAGTACAACCGCAGCGAACGGTCCGCCACCTCGCCTTCCGGAATTGGGACAGAGAAAAGCGGTTGGATTGCAGCTCGGATCTTGACCAGTTCCTCTGTGCTGACCGCCCTGGCAGTTTCAAGTAGCATGGTCGTATCGCGAGAGTCGATGTCCACTCCAAAGACCTTCATCCACTGGGCAGGATCAGCATCGCCACAGGTCTGTCCCATGCCCCGGCCGCCAAACACGCCAGCCGTGCTCATATTCAAATGATTCTTCTCATAGCTGGCGCGGCAATAAGACAGGATGCGCTCGATCGCCCTGGGATCATCGTAACCGCCATACACGAAACGATGGGGAATGCCAACCTCCTTGAGCCCGCCGTGCATGACCAACCCACCAACCGGTCGCCAGCCCTGGGAACCCGGATTAGTCCAGAGCAGGACGCTCTTCCCCGAGCAGGAAAAATTCCTCAGTGCCGGAACCAGGTGGGCCGCCCAGACCCAGGTCCCAGAGAACAGGATCAGTGTGTCCAGGTCGTCCATTTTCTTGAGTTTTGAAAAACAGGTTCGAGCTTCCTGCTTGCTGGCAATGACCAAGTCCTCAGTCACAAGCTCCAGGCCGGCATCAACAAGCGCTGCTTTGGCTTTCTCAATAATAGAGTCGTCGATGAAGGGCATTCCCATCGGGTCCTTCAGGCCATCCTTGTGAACGCCATATACTACAAAACCTACTCTTGGCTTGATCATTGCTACTCCTTTTGATTTAATGCGAGCTTCTAACCAGGGTTGATAAATCCAGGTTGTTGCTGTACCTCTTCAATAAACGCCAGTATATTTTCCAATGGAACATCTTTGGGAACATCATGAGCCGGGGAAAAGATATAACCGCCCGTCTTCCCCAATTCTAGAAGATTCCGGGTCTCCCTTCGCACATCCATGACACTCCCATAGGGTAGGGTTTTTTGCGTGGACAGTCCCCCGTAAAAGGCCAACCTGTGACGATAGTTACGGATTAAGGCCGATACATCCATCACTTCTGGTTGGAATGGATTGAAACAACTCAATCCAATCCCCACCAGGTCATCGAATAGTTCGTCAACATCACCGCATGAATGGATGAACACCTTTTTACCCGCCTCGACAACCACGCCATACATTCGTTTTAATACCGGATAAATGAATTCGTGCCACAGCTTCGGTCCCATTTGCAACCTGCGCTGCTGGCCCCAATCGTCCCCGAACATGACCGCATCGATGTCATATTTCAATATCTCATTGATCTGGGCGATGTTGTAATCTGCAATGCTGTTCAAAAGATCGTGGACAAACTGGGGGTTGTCATAGAAATCCATCATTAGGGTTTGCAGACCACGCATTGCCCAGGCGCGCTCGTATAATGAAAAGCCGATTCCAAATAGATGAAACCGATCCCCATATTTTTTTAATTGATTGGCAACTTCCGCAAAGACATATGGAGCAAGAGGGTCCGGAAAAGCATAGCCCTTCAAGGTAGGTTCCTTCAAGAGCTGATCCGTGACAACACCGATATCTCGATCAATACTCCGGTCCCATACCACGCCGAAACAGTCTTGTACACAATCATTCCCGATATCGTTATAAAAGTAAATATCATAACCGACGTTAACTATATGGTTTTGAACCACTTCTTCGAGGTCCTGGTCGGGATAATGGGACTGAAGTTTTTCCTTCGCCGGTATGGTGAAATTAATGTTCCAGGGAACATAAGGCGGGTTTTCCCACTCCAGTGTCATCTTCATAACCGTTCTTTTATCCAACCGTAAACTCCTTAAGCAAACGATACCGGGATAACGGCACTTGAAATTATCATGCCAACAAGAGACGCGCGTTTGTCACCGCCCGGCTTGCATCGGGTGCATAACCATCTGCACCGATTTGCTGGGCGAACGCTTCCGTAACCGGCGCACCGCCAACCATGATTTTCACATCCTGACGCAGCCCTGCCCCTGTAATAGCATCAATAATATTTTTCATGCTGGGCATGGTTGTGGTCAGCAACGCCGAGAGTGCCACCAGGCAGCCCTTTTCCGAACGGATTGCCTCTACGAACTTCTCAGGTGACACATCCGTCCCCAGATAGCAGATTTCAAATCCAGCCCCTTCCAACATCTGCGCCACAAGGTTCTTGCCGATATCATGCAGGTCACCCTTGACTGTGCCGATGACAACTTTGCCAGAAGAACTGACTTCGTTTTGCAGGAGTTTGGGCTTCAGTAGAACCATGCTGGCCTGCATAGCCCGCGCAGCGATCAGCATCTCTGGTACATAGTATTCGCCCTTTTCGAACAGCCGGCCAACTTCTGCCATCGCTGCCACCATACCCTGATTCAAGATCTCTGCCGGGTCTATCCCGGCGTCGATGGCAGCCTGAACGTGGATGGCAGCTGCAAGCTGATCTCCTTCGAGGATGGCATTGAAAAGTGATCTAAGAATCTCCAGCATGATAACCTCCAAATCAGCCATGTTTTGAATATGGGAACCGTTTGGATAATACGATAACATGATAACGCTGTCAATGTTAGTGTAATTTGTGTAGGTGTTTAATAGTAATGTCCCCTTTGCGTACAAGTTAGAATGTCCCCTGTGAAAGGGACATAGAAATGGACCTACTAATCATGAGCAAAGAAGAACTGCGCCGTTTGGAAGTGATGGAGCATTTGCAAGAGAAGCGGATGAAACAAAGAACCGCGGCGGAGATCCTGGGAGTGAGCGTTCGGCAAGTGAAGCGTTTGTTGCGAGCCTATCGGCGAGAAGGTGCAGCCGGGTTGGTATCAAAGCAGCGTGGGCAGGCAAGCCACCATCAATTGGAGCAAGAGACAGTGCGGGCTGCGCTCGATCTGCTCAAAGGGCGTTATGCTGACTTTGGGCCAATGCTGGCGCACGAGAAGTTAGTGGAGCTGGAATGGCTGAAGTTGTGTTTGGGGAGCGTCCGCAATATCATGATCGAGGAGGG
>Ga0187853_10000548_pt1 | contig 39276 bp, 32 predicted proteins | sample June2016WEW_6_10_2_FD_132417 | JGI IMG/M metagenome (GOLD analysis project Ga0187853, IMG submission 132417) | Peatland microbial communities from SPRUCE experiment site at the Marcell Experimental Forest, Minnesota, USA - June2016WEW_6_100 | ecosystem: Environmental > Terrestrial > Soil >... | reverse complement strand
GTGCAGGGCCATCGGCAGGGCTGATTTGGAAACGGACCCGCGGTTTGACACCCTGCAACATAGAAAAGAGAACGAAAACGCGTTGGATGCTCTGATCGAAGCCTGGACGATTGGTCGGGCTCCGGAAGAGGTCATGTCTGGATTGCAGGCGGCTGGCGTTCCTGCCGGAATTGTCGAGAATGCCGCCGATCTGTTTGAAGATCCTCAGTTGCGTGCGCGCGGCCTTTTCTGGCCCATGGAGCACAGCGAGATGGGCTTATTCACGCATCTGGGATCCAGCATGGTTTTATCAAAAACGCCGGCGCAAGCGTCTCTGCCAAGCCCGTGTTTGGGCGAGCATAACGAATATGTCCTGACGAAAATTCTGGGCAAGACGGATGAGGAATTTGTCGAGCTTCTTGCCGCAGGCGCACTCGAATAATGTCAAGGAGGTCTTACAATGGGATACGAGTTCATACTTTATGAAAAAGAAAAACAGGTTGCATTCATTACTCTAAACCGGCCGGACAGACTCAATGCAATCGGCCCGGAGATCTATCGCGATTGGACGGCTGCTTTAGACGAAGCAGAACAAGATGATGATGTGAAGGTCATCGTCTTTAGAGGCGCGGGACGCGCATTCAGCGCGGGCGCCGATTTAACCGGCGTTGGCTTCGTTTATGGCATGAAAGAACCGAAGCCCGGAGAAAAAGGCAAACAACGCATCCCGCTGAGAGTCAAATTTGAATTTGACCGGCGCGTCTTCCTGGATTTCCACAGAAGAATTCTCTACTGCAAGAAGCTGACGATTGCGCAACTCCACACCTATTGTCTCGGCATCGCATTCAATATCGTATCCCACTGCGACATGATCATCGCCAGCGAAGACTGCCAAATGGGACACGTTGAGGAGCGTCTGGGCCAGGGTGGTATGACGCTCACTCCCATCATGATACTTCGTTGCGGATTTACCCGCGCGATGGAGCTTTGCCTCACAGGCAGAAGATTCAACGGGAAAAAGGCGGCGGAATACAATCTGATCAATAAAGCCGTGCCGGCCGACAAGCTCGACGAAGAGGTCCGGAACCTGGCCCACGGCCTGTGCATCCATCCCAAAGACGGCATCGCAGTAGGCAAGGCAATGCGGGAGATGATTTACACGACGATGGGCATCGATCGTGGACTGGTCGATCACTACATCATGCACACCGTACAGACCAGCAGAGTCCTGGATGAGGGCGAAGTCAACTTCTTCAAAATGAGAAGGGATAAGGGTGTAAGAGAAGCCGCTCACGAGAAACACGACCTTTTCAAGATTCTGGATGATTTCGACAAATAACGTTTACGCGTTTACGGGTTTACGCGTTAACGCGTTAACCCGTGAACGCGTGAACACCTAAACGGGGTTAAGGGATGGATGCCGCTTATCTGTTTGCCAAAAATTTCGTTGATACCAAATATGAAAATCTTCCTCCTGAAGTGGTCGAAGCGACCAAGAAGGAAATCCTCGACCTTCTGGGTGTTGCTCTGGGTGGCGCATCTCAGCCTGGTGCAACCCATGTGTGCGCGCTTGTGAAGGATTGGGGGGGCAAGGAAGAGAGCAGCATTTTCGGCAGCAAACAGAAAGTGCCCGCGCCCAATGCCGCGCAGGCCAATGCCACGATGGCTCACGCTTTGGATTTTGATGATGTTCATGAAGCGGCTGTCATGCATCCGGGAATCGCGTCCATTCCTGTGGTGTTGGCCGTAGGGGAAGCGCAAGGGAATCTGAGCGGCAAAGAGCTGATCACCAGCACCGCGCTAGGTGTGGATATGATGTGCAGGCTGGCACTGGCCACCACTCCCGGCAAGAGCCCGATCGAGCTCGGATGGCATTTGACATCGCTGTTTGGCTTCATGGGTTCAGCTGCCACCGCGGCTCGAGTCCTGCGTTTAAAAGAAGAGGAGATCGTCGATGCTATTGGAATCGGCTACCACCAATGCGCCGGCAATGGCCAATGCGTCAAGGACGGCGCGTTGACCAAAAGGCTCGGGCCGGGTTTCGCCATCAAGGGAGGAATCACGGCTGCTTTGCTGGCAAAGGCCGGGGTTACCGGGGCGAAGAATACATTCGAGGGCGAATGGGGACTCTACCAGCAATATATGCACGGGGATTACAGCCGGGAAATCCTGGTTGCGGATCTCGGAAAACGGTTTGAAGGAGCCAATGTTGCGATCAAACCGTATCCATGCTGCCGGGGCATTCATCCTGCCATCGACGCCGCGTTGGCTCTGGCAATTGGTGAAAATATCCGCAGCGCCGATATCCAGGGGATCGTTCTTTCCGTAACCGACGCACACTTGTCGTTGCTCTGCCAGCCTGAGGATGCAAAACGTTCTCCGCGGAGTCCTGTGGATGCCCAGTTCAGTATTCCATGGGGAGTGGCTTCGGCGCTGGTTAATAGGCAGGTGGGACTGGACGAATTTACGGAAAGCGCCATCAGAAACCGGGATATTTTAAACGTGACGCAGAAGATCCGGGTGGAAGTGGACAATACCCTGCATAGGCCGGGTCCGGAACCCACTCGAGTTATGGTTAAAACGAGGGATGGGAAGATTTTTGCGAAGGTGGTGGAGCATCCTCTCGGGAGTCTTGAGCGGCCGATGTCTTTTGAGGATTGTGCGCGAAAGTTTCGCGATTGTGCGAAAAGTCTTGATGCCGGGAGAATGGAGCAAGTTATAGAGCTGGTCGGAAGGCTAGAGCGGCTGGATGATGTTCAGGAAATAATCCGTCTTTTAACATAGGAATTTCGCAGGGATTTCGAAACGACACAAGGAGGGAGTGAAATGGGGAATGCTTTGAGCGGAAAGGTGGCGTTTGTCACGGGCGCGGCAGCGAAGCGGGGCATGGGACGGGCGGTTGCGGTGCGAATGGCGATGGAAGGCGCCGATGTGATGGTGACCGACAAATTCGCCGCTCCCAAAAGCGCGTGGGCCGGAGATGAGAAGTGGCAAGGCCTGGCCGGTGTTGTGAAGGAGATTGAATCTGTCGGCCGCAAAGCGATCTCGGCCGTGGCGGGTGTGGAAAATTCAAAAGAAGTTGAAGCGGCGGTGAAAGCAACCATCGATAAATTCGGCAAGATCGATATCCTGATCAATTGCGCCGGAACCCGCGGCCCGGTAGGCGTTAACATCGCAGACGGCGATGAAAAGGATTGGCGCCAGCTGTTTGATGTAAACACGCTCGGTGCAATGATCGTTTCCAAATACGTTGCCAAAGAGATGATCCGCAGAAATGAGGGCGGAAAGATTGTTCACATCGCTTCCGCCGCGGGGAAATTACCCTGTCCCGGAAGCGCTGCCTACGCCGCTTCCAAGTGGGCCGTCATCGGCATCACGCAGGCACTCGCCATGGAATTGGCTCCGTATAAAATCAATGTCAACGCCATCAACCCGGGCTTTTTCGCCACGAATCTGCGAGATGATGATGCGACCGCGCACAGCCGCGAGAAAGGCATTACGGTGGAGCAGTTCCGGGAGGAGGAATACAAAATGCTCAGCAACATGGTTCCTCTGAAGCGGATGGGAACGGTCGAGGATATCGCCGATTTGGTTTATTTCCTGGTCAGCGAACAATCGAAATATCTGACCGGGCTGGCGATCAACATCACAGGCGGAACGTTGATGCACTAAGGTTCTATCCTGTCAAAGACTCCGTCCGAGAATTGGAAGGGGTCGTGCAAGCCTCATGCGCGCGGCCCTTTCCAATTCCCGGACAGACTTCTTTCTGCCGGGAACGAAACGCGTTGTTCCGCTATTGACATCGCAGTTTCCAGATCGTATAGCTAAATTCTGAATGCACGTACCATGATTACCTTATATTTAAGGGAAAATAAGGTATGTGATTGGGCGTTATGGAAGCTGTCGAACCTTCCCCCCCAACAAAAGGATGACCTATGAAGGATAACAAAGAATCTGTGGAGGAGCCTGAGTTGATCGACTTCCATCCGGATCACGAGAAGCACCTGTGCCATATCACAAGTCTGAGGAACATGAAGACGGTTGGAAGATTGGCAAAAGACGCGCAGTACCTGTGTACTATTTGCGGCCGTGCGGCAAAGGATTCGGTGAACCTCTGCGAACCGGCGAAAGTTTGAATGCCTGTTTCGGGGGCAGTCTTCAACTGGGTGCAACCTCCTGAGAAGCGGTCTGAACAGTTGACGGTCTGCCCCGATCCGGTCCTTGAAAGGAATTTCGCGCATTGCCTGCCATAATGACGATCAGAAAGGAGCCAGTTTATGAAGGGGAACGCTGAAGTGATCAACGCACTGAACCAAGCTCTGGCTGAAGAGCTGACAGCCATAAACCAATATTTTCTACACGCGGAAATGTGCGAGGCCTGGGGGTACAAAAAACTTGCCGGCATGATCAAAAAGGAATCGATTGATGAAATGAAGCACGCCGAGTCCCTCATGGAACGCATTCTGTTCCTTGAGGCGATGCCGAGCATTGGCAAGGTGCAAATGAAGATTGGTCGGGACGTGCCCGATCTGCTCAACAATGATCTGAAGCTCGAATCGGAGGCGGTCCGGCTTTACAACAAATTGATCCAGACAGTAATCAAAAACGACGATCATGGGACGGCCGAACTACTAAAGCAGATTTTGAAGGACGAAGAACAACACGTTGATGGGATAGAAACTCAACTGAGTCTGGTGAAGGAACTCGGATTGCCCAATTATCTTGCAGCCCAAATTTGATGAGTCCGGAGCGAATTTTGCAGGTTCCGCTGCCTGCAAAATTCGCCTCCCGGTTGCTGCTCTGGTTTCCCGCTCTGCAGCTTTAATCCCGATTGATATTTCGCCGCAGAAGATGGCTCGCAGGTTGTGTATAATAAATGCGTCAGACCCGCTATGGGCTAGTTAGGAACCCCAATGTTACTCTCAGATAAACTGAAAGAAGAGTGCGGCATATTCGGCATCGGATCTCATTCTGAAGCCGCTCGCATCGTATACCTAGGAATCTATGCACTTCAGCATCGGGGGCAGGAATCTGCAGGAATCGTAAGTTCTGAATGCAAACACCTGCACATCGAGAAGGGGATGGGCTACGTGGCGGATATTTTCAGCGAATCGCGGCTGGAGCGTCTTCAGGGGAACTCGGCCCTGGGCCACGTGCGCTACTCAACGGCCGGCGAAAGCGCCTCATGGAACGCGCAGCCGATCCTGATCGACTGTTGGCGGGGACCGATTGCTCTGGCGCACAATGGAAACCTGACCAATGCCAGTTATCTGAAGCACGAGCTCGAGCGTGATGGTGCTATTTTCCATTCGACAAGCGACAGCGAGGTTTTCCTTCACCTGATATCGCGTTCCAGACGCCGCACGCTGCAGGAAGCCTTTGTGGAAGCGCTGCGTACGGTGCAAGGGGCTTATTCCCTGGTACTGTTGACGCCGGAATATATGCTTGCAGCGAGAGATCCCCATGGATTCCGGCCTTTGTGTCTTGGGCGAGTGGGCGGATCCTATGTGGTGGCTTCGGAAACGTGTGCCTTCGATCTCATCAATGCAGAATATGTGAGAGAAATTGAGCCGGGCGAAGTGGTTCGAATTGAAGGAAGCAGCCTTGAATCTCAAATGCCGCTGCCCAAAGAAAAGCCGGCCCATTGTGTCTTCGAGCATATCTACTTCAGCCGGCCGGATAGTCTTGTGTTCGGCCGCACTGTCAATACAAGCCGGCGGGAGATGGGCAGGTATCTGGCGCGCGAGCATGGAGTCGAAGCGGACGTGGTTGTGCCGGTGCCTGATTCCGGAGTGTCGGCCGCCATTGGGTATTCACAGGAAAGCGGGCTTCCGCTGGAATTCGGTTTGATTCGAAACCATTATGTGGGGCGCACGTTTATTGAGCCCAAGCAGTCGATTCGCAATTTTGGTGTCAAGGTGAAGCTCAATCCTGTGCGCGAAATTTTGCGCGGCAGGCGCATTGTGCTTGTGGACGATTCCATTGTGCGGGGCACAACGAGCAAGAAGATCGTGAGCATTATCCGGGCTGCCGGTGCGAAGGAAATTCATATGCGGATCACGGCGCCGCCAATCATAGCTCCCTGCTATTATGGTATCGACATCCCAACGAGACGGGAGTTGATCGCTTCGAGCAAGTCTGTGGAAGAAATCAGAAAATTCATCGGAGCGGATTCGCTGGGGTATTTAAGTCTCGAAGCCGTGCTGCGGGCAGTTGAGGACAACAAGAACTACTGTGCGGCGTGCTTCACCAACAACTATCCGACTGACGTTGATCCGGCCTTTAACGAAAAGCAGGGAAGCCTCTTTGTGCGAGCGGAGGAGTCACGAACCTGATTCTGCCGCTCAGATGATCTAAGGGGTGCATCCAACGCTTCTGTAGATGCGCAAGCTCCGCTGAGCTCTGGTGGAACATGGAAAACAGGGAACTGGCAATACTTCTCTCTGGCCGCGGGTCGAATTTTGTGGCTATTTACGAAGCGATCCGGCGCGGGGATCTGGATGCCAAAATCTGTTGCGTCATCAGCAATGTCGCGGATGCGGCCGGGCTTACCCGCGCAAATGAATTCGGATTGACGGCTCTGTCGATTCCTTCGCGGGGAATAGAAAGAACCGAATACGACCGGATGCTTGTGACCGCGCTCCGGTCCTTCGATCCTGCTCTCGTTTGCCTGGCAGGATTCATGCGCATCCTCTCGCCGGAATTCCTGAAAGAATATCCGGGCCGGGTTTTAAACATCCATCCTGCTCTGCTTCCCTCTTTTCCTGGGCTTCACGCGCAAAAACAGGCTTTGGAATATGGGGTCAAGATATCCGGCTGCACAGTGCATCTTGCAGATGAGGGAGTGGATACAGGACCCATACTGCTCCAGCGGGCCGTGGAAGTCCTGGAGGGGGATACAGAGGAAACACTCTCTGCCCGTATTCTGGAGCAGGAGCATCAGATTTACTGGCGAGCCATCGCGCTCATGTTGGCAAAAGTGAATTCCCGTGTCAATGGGCGACCGGCGCGTTAAATCCGCGCGCCGTCGATTGGAGCCACAGAACCCATTCCAACAAAAAAGATTCACTTTATCCTGAATATTTTCACTTTTGGCTTTACAGAAAATACTACGGCAGGTAAGATAGCCTTTCTCAGTCAATGAGATTGAGGAATTAGAGTCTATTTGAAATCAAGTTCATCAAGCGAGGAGTTGCTTACTCCCGTAAACAATAAACTCGCTTGACAAGAGGAGCCGTTGGCTCTAGTATTTGACGGCCTCTTGGGTAGTTGTTGAGAGGCCGGAATCTCAATCTCGTGATTAGAGAATTCCTCTGTAGATCATAGGTCGGAAAAATCTCAGCCAAACTTGACATGCTGATATTTAAATCCTATGATTTAAGATTGCCTAGATCTTTGATAACTAGATAGTGCGTGTCCAAGACACCCATTCCTAGAGATATAACCAGTAGCCTGAATTGAATAAATTCAGGACTCTTCACATAATTGGAGAGTTTGATCCTGGCTCAGAATCAACGCTGGCGGCGTGCCTAACACATGCAAGTCGAACGAGAAAGTGGGGGCAACCCTGCGAGTACAGTGGCAGACGGGTGAGTAACACGTGAACAACCTACCCTTGAGTGGGGAATAACACCGCGAAAGCGGTGCTAATACCGCATAACATCTCCGGGTCGCATGAGCTGGAGATCAAAAGCGCAAGTTGCTTGAGGAGGGGTTCGCGGCTGATTAGCTAGTTGGTGAGGTAACGGCCCACCAAGGCAACAATCAGTAGCCGGCCTGAGAGGGCGAACGGCCACACTGGAACTGAGACACGGTCCAGACTCCTACGGGAGGCAGCAGTGGGGAATTTTGCGCAATGGGCGAAAGCCTGACGCAGCAACGCCGCGTGGAGGATGAAGGCCTTCGGGTCGTAAACTCCTGTCAGTGGGGACGAAAGCCTCGCAAGAGGCCTGACTGTACCCGCTGAGGAAGCCACGGCTAACTCCATGCCAGCAGCCGCGGTAATACGGAGGTGGCAAGCGTTGTTCGGAATTACTGGGCGTAAAGGGCGCGTAGGCGGCTTGGCAAGTCAGATGTGAAAGCCCCGGGCTTAACCCGGGAATTGCATCTGAAACTGCTTTGCTTGAGTCCTGGAGGGGATAGTGGAATTCCCAGTGTAGCGGTGAAATGCGTAGATATTGGGAGGAACACCTGCGGCGAAGGCGGCTATCTGGACAGTGACTGACGCTGAGGCGCGAAAGCTAGGGGAGCGAACGGGATTAGATACCCCGGTAGTCCTAGCCGTAAACGATGGGCACTTGGTGTTGGGGGTATTGAGTCCCTCGGTGCCGGAGTTAACACGTTAAGTGCCCCGCCTGGGGAGTACGGTCGCAAGACTGAAACTCAAAGGAATTGACGGGGGCCCGCACAAGCGGTGGAGCATGTGGTTCAATTCGACGCAACGCGAAGAACCTTACCGGGGCTTGAACTGTAACTGCTACCCTTGGAAACAGGGGATTCTCTTCGGAGACGGTTATAGAGGTGCTGCATGGCTGTCGTCAGCTCGTGTCGTGAGATGTTGGGTTAAGTCCCGCAACGAGCGCAACCCTTGCCCTTAGTTGCCATCAGGTTAAGCTGGGCACCCTAAGGGAACTGTCGGCGAAAAGCCGGAGGAAGGTGGGGATGACGTCAAGTCCTCATGGCCCTTACGTCCCGGGCTACACACGTGCTACAATGGCTGGTACAAAGGGTCGCCAACCCGCGAGGGGGAGCTAATCCCAAAAAACCAGTCTCAGTTCGGATTGCAGTCTGCAACTCGACTGCATGAAGGCGGAATCGCTAGTAATCGCAGATCAGCATGCTGCGGTGAATACGTTCCCGGGCCTTGTACACACCGCCCGTCACATCACGAAAGTGGGTTGTACTAGAAATCGCCGGGCTAACCCGCAAGGGGGGCAGGCGCTTAAGGTATGATCCATGATTGGGGTGAAGTCGTAACAAGGTAGCTGTAGGAGAACCTGTGGCTGGATCACCTCCTTTCTAAAGGAAAAGAGTGGGATCCGAAGACGCGCCTATCTAGTTATCAAAGATCTGGGCTTTCTGGCCAACAAGCTTTGGACCCGCATGATAGCGGGGGATGGCAATGGACGAGGATGGGCCTATAGCTCAGTTGGCTAGAGCGCACCCCTGATAAGGGTGAGGTCGGTAGTTCGACTCTACCTAGGCCCACCAGGAATTTGGATTCGCTCCAGACCTGAAATTTTCGGGGGTATAGCTCAGCTGGAAGAGCACCTGCTTTGCAAGCAGGGGGTCAGCGGTTCAAATCCGCTTACCTCCACCAGGTGTACTGGAAGTCAAGGGCTCTGTTGAGCCTTTGACCTCCGGTATCAACCGGAATTTAGTTCTTTGACAATCAGATGACGACGGGTAAATAGACAAGGGGCTATAAAATGCTACTTGCCTGATATCCGAAAGGATTTCAGGTGGAGCAAATTTTATGGTCAAGCTACTAAGGGCATACGGTGGATGCCTTGGCGAAGGAAGGCGATGAAGGACGTGGTAAGCTGCGATAAGCCTCGGAGAGCCGCAAACAGGCTGTGATCCGGGGATTTCCGAATCTTCCAACGAGATCCCGAATAAAATTGGGATATCCGCTCCTGAGTAAAGTAGGGAGCGAGAAGCGAACCCGGGGAAGTGAACCATCTTAGTACCCGGAGGAAAAGAAAGCAAATGCGATTCCCCCAGTAGCGGCGAGCGAAGAGGGAAGAGCCTAAACACTGTACATGTTCAAGCCTGCGAGCGTTGTGTACGGTGGGTTGCGGGTTGTCGTCGGACAGAGTTGCAGCTCTGTCGGGAAGTTACCAATTCAGATTGTAGCCGAGGAGTCCTGGAAAGGCTCACCATAGAAGGTGACAGTCCTGTAAGCGAAATGATCTGAACTTCCTGGGCGGCGTACCCAAGTACCACGGGACACGTGGAACCCCGTGGGAATCTGGGAGGACCATCTCCCAAGGCTAAATACTATCCTTCGACCGATAGTGAACCAGTACCGTGAGGGAAAGGTGAAAAGAACTCCTGCTAGGAGAGTGAAATAGTACCTGAAACCGCATGCCTACAAGCAGTGGGAGGTCCGCAAGGACTGACCGCGTGCCTTTTGCATAATGAGCCGGCTAGTTATTCTATGCAGCAAGGTTAAATCAAATGATGGAGCCGCAGCGAAAGCGAGTCCGAATAGGGCGATTCAGTTGCATGGAATAGACGCGAAGCTGAGTGATCTACCCTTGGCCAGGATGAAAGTAGGGTAACACCTACCGGAGGTCCGAACCAGTGTTGGTTGAAAACAGCTTGGATGAGCTGAGGGTAGGGGTGAAAGGCTAATCAAACTCAGTGATGGCTCGTTCTCCCCGAAATAGCTTTAGGGCTAGCCTTGAGACTTTCAATCCCGGTGGTAGAGAGCTGGATGGACTAGGGGCCTTACAGGGTTACCGAATCCAACCAAACTGCGAATGCCGGAGATTGTGATCTCAGGAGTCAGACTGTGGGGGCTAAGCTTCATAGTCAAAAGGGAAAGAACCCAGATCACCAGCTAAGGTCCCAAAATACGAGCTAAGTGGGAAAGGATGTGGAAACACTCGGACAACCAGGAGGTTGGCTTAGAAGCAGCCATCCTTTAAAGAAAGCGTAACAGCTCACTGGTCAAGTGGGTCCGTGCCGACAATTCAACGGGGCTTAAGCTCGTTACCGAAGCTGTGAATTACCTGCCATAACAAGCAGTAATGGTAGGGGAGCATTCCATAGGCCTGTGAAGCCGACCGGTGACGGTTGGTGGAGGTATTGGAAGAGACCCTGCCGGCATAAGTAGCGATAATCGCGGTGAAAACCCGCGACGCCGAAAGTCTAAGGTTTCCTGGGGAAGGTTAATCCGCCCAGGGTCAGTCGGTCCCTAAGCTCAGGCCGAAAGGCGTAGGCGATGGAGATGCCGTCAACATTCGGCAACCACCCGTGTGGCGTTACCAGCAATGGGGAGACGCAGAAGGATAGGCTGTCCCTCCGATTGGACGTGGAGGGCTAAGCTGGTAGGGGGTTCGGTCAGGAAAATCCGGCCGGGCATTAACCCCGAGAAGCGAATGCGAGCCGCAAGGCGTAAAGCAGCTGATTCCACACTGCCGGGAAAATCCTCTAGCGAGCCATACAGGTGACCGTACCGCAAACCGACACAGGTAGACGAGGAGAGAATCCTAAGGCGCTTGAGAGAACACTCGTTCAGGAACTCGGCAAATTAACTCCGTAACTTCGGGAGAAGGAGTGCCCATGGTAAGTGTAGTCCCTCGCGGGCGAAGCTGAAGTGGGTTGCAGCGAATAGCGTCAGGCGACTGTTTACTAAAAACACAGCACTCTGCGAAGACAAAAAATCGACGTATAGGGTGTGACGCCTGCCCGGTGCCGGAAGGTTAAAAGGAGGGGTCATGGGGAGCAATCTCCAGAAGCTCTGAATTGAAGCCCCGGTGAACGGCGGCCGTAACTATAACGGTCCTAAGGTAGCGAAATTCCTTGTCGGGTAAGTTCCGACCTGCACGAATGGCGTAACGATCTGACGACTGTCTTAACGAGTGACTCAGCGAATTTGTAATACCGGTGAAGATGCCGGTTACCCGCCACTAGACGGAAAGACCCCGTGCACCTTTACTACACTTTAGCAATGTACTTCGGTGCGTTATGCGCAGGATAGGTGGGAGGCTTTGAACTGTGGGTTTCGGCCTGCAGGGAGCCAATAGTGAGATACCACTCTTATCGTTCTGAGGTACTAACCTACGCTCGTCGACCGGGCGAGGGACATTGCTTGACGGGTAGTTTGACTGGGGCGGTCGCCTCCTAAATTGTAACGGAGGCGCTCGAAGGTGTGCTCAGGCTGTTTGGAAATCAGCCATCGAGTGTAAAGGCATAAGCACGCTTGACTGCGAGACAGACAAGTCGAGCAGATGGGAAACCAGGACTTAGTGATCCGGTGGTTCTGTATGGAAGGGCCATCGCTCAACGGATAAAAGGTACGCCGGGGATAACAGGCTGATCTTGCCCAAGAGTTCATATCGACGGCAAGGTTTGGCACCTCGATGTCGGCTCATCGCATCCTGGAGCTGAAGAAGGTTCCAAGGGTTGGGCTGTTCGCCCATTAAAGCGGTACGTGAGCTGGGTTTAGAACGTCGCGAGACAGTTCGGTCCCTATCTGTGGTGGGCGCAGGATATTTGAGAGGATCTATCCTTAGTACGAGAGGACCGGGATGGACGAACCTCTAGTGCACCAGTTGTCGTGCCAACGGCATAGCTGGATAGCTAAGTTCGGTCGGGATAAACGCTGAAAGCATATAAGCGTGAAACCCACCTCAAGATTAGATATCCCCACCCGTAAGGGTGCTAAAGACCCCTGGAAGACCACCAGGTGATAGGCTGGGTGTGGAAGCGTAGTAATACGTGAAGCTTACCAGTACTAATCGGTCGTGAGGCTTGACCATAAAATTTGCCCTGCTTGAAATCCATCGTTATCTGATTGGCTGTCAGCTATCAGCCGTCAGCTTTCAGCAAAAAACGATCTGCTGAAAGCTGATCGCTGAGAGCTGATAGCTCTTATGAGTTTCCGGTGACTCTAGCGGAGGGGTCACACCCGTTCCCATCCCGAACACGGAAGTTAAGCCCTCCAGCGCCGATGGTACTGCATTGGCAACGATGTGGGAGAGTAGGTCGTCGCCGGATTAAATTTAAAAAAAGCCTCAGGAATGTCCTGGGGCTTTTTTATTGGATCGGAGTCGGGGTCGGTATCGGGGTCGAACTCACGTTTTTTCGACCCCGATACCGACCCCGACTCCGATCTGATTCTGCAAGAACAAAGATCCTTCCCTCTTTAAAGATTCGGAAAAAAGGTCCAACATTGAATTAATAACCCGATTTGCGGAGGCTTGCCCATGAGTATTCCGCCCTTTCTGCAGCGGATCTCGGATACCGTCTGGGAAATTCCAACTTCATACAAGCACGGGATGCGTGTGCCGGCACGAATATTTGCGACGGCAAAACTTCTCCAGGAAATGGATGCCGGAGTCTTTGACCAGGTGACGAACGTTGCCATGCTTCCCGGCATCATCCACTACGCTTACTGCATGCCTGACGGCCACTGGGGGTATGGCTTCCCAATCGGCGGAGTGGCTGTCATGGATCCAGATCATGGTGTGATATCGCCAGGCGGAATCGGGTTCGATATAAACTGCGGAATGCGCCTGATTCTCACCAATCTGACCTATGAGGAAGTAAAACCCCGAGTGCGGGAACTCGTCGACAGGCTTTTCGCCCGCGTGCCTGCAGGGGTCGGCACCTCCGGATTTATCAACATCAAGCAGGACGAGTTTCGCCGAATGGTGGAAAAGGGAGCACGGTGGTGCGTGAAAAACCATTTTGGAACTGAGGAGGATTTAAAGAACACCGAGGAGGAAGGATGTACTCCCGGGGCGGATGCCTCCAAAGTGAGCCAGAAGGCGGTTGAGCGCGGGTATCGACAGATAGGAACACTGGGATCCGGAAACCATTACCTTGAAATCCAGATTGCCAAACCCGAAAACGTTTTCAACCGGGAGCTGGCAGAGGCATTTGGCATAACTATCCCAAACCAGGTGCTCTTGATGTTTCACTGCGGGAGCCGTGGCTTTGGGCATCAAATTGCCACCGATTACCTTCAGATATTTCTCAAGGCAATGACATCCAAGTATGGCATAACTGTCCCAGACCGCGAACTAGCCTGTGCCCCGTTTCGTTCTCCGGAAGGACAGGACTATTTCGCCGCGATGAAGTGCGCCATTAACATGTCCTTTGCCAACCGCCAGGTGATCCTGCATCGGATTCGAGAGGTTTTTGCCGATGTCTTCCATCGAGACCCACAGGATATGGGCATGCGTCAGGTGTATGACGTGGCACATAACACCGCCAAACTCGAAAGGCACCGGATCGACGGGGAGTGGAAAAATGTGCTGGTTCACCGTAAGGGAGCGACTAGAGCCTTCGGACCGGGAATGGAAGGGATTCCGGAAGCATATATGAAGGCTGGTCAACCCGTGATCATTGGCGGAAGCATGGAAAGCGGGTCTTATCTGCTGGCCGGCGTGGAAACAGGCCATTCGGCGTTTTTTTCCACGGCCCATGGGAGCGGCAGAACGATGAGCCGGGCTCAGGCAAAGAAAAAGTTCCGCGGACGGGAACTCCAGCAGCAAATGGAAGCCCGCGGCAATTATGTTCGTACCGCCTCTTATTCCGGCTTGGCAGAGGAAGCCGGTGCCGCTTACAAAAATATTGATGATGTCGTGGATGCTGCCGAACGGGCAGGACTCAGTAAAAGAGTCGTACGTCTGGTCCCGATCGGGAACGTGAAAGGATAAAAAGGATTCGAGATTCCGGATTTGCGCCCGAATTTCGAATCTCGAATTTATATGCCTTATCGATATCTGGAAGATGTGGCAATTGCCGATGCGGCGTTTGAGGCCTGGGGCGGCAGCCTGGAAGAGATGCTGATGTCGGCTTCGGATGCGACCATGAACATCATGGTCAGCGATCTCTCCAGCGTCAGACCAATGCAATATCGGCATCTCCGAATCAAAGAGAATCATATCGACATGCTGCTTTTCCAGCTGCTGCAGGAGTTGATTTACTACAAGGATGCCGAACAGCTCCTTCTGCTTATCCGCAGCATTCGCGTCGAACAACACGATACGGACTGGTCTGCATTTGTCGAGGTCGCCGGTGAAACCATTGATCCGGAACGGCATGATCTCGTTGTCGATATCAAAGCTGTCACGCTTCATAATTTCAGTGCGGTTCAGACTGCCCAAGGGTGGAAAGCCACCGTGATAGTAGATGTCTAGCATGAACTTACGGATATTCTCGGTATCGGTATCGTAATCGCAATCGAAAAAGCCGATAGCGATCGCGATACCGATACCGATTCCGAGAAAAGCAAGGTGTAGAGCAAGCGGGCTAAGACTGCCTTTCAATCGTCAATCGTCAATTGATTCAGGGCTCCCTGCCTTGCAATAATCGCGTGGCTCGATTACATTTGGCGAGTGCGTCGAGAGTTGGGGGGGGGGGACGGCATACAGATTAAATCGCAATCCGGAATCCGGAGTCAGCAAAAGGGCTGGCGCCTAATGCTTGCGCCAAAAACTGATTTTCCGGAAAGACTCAAGGGTAGAGGTAAAACATCATGACCGAAACTGCGACAGAGGAAGAAGTCGAAAAGGCCGCATCAGAAATTGAGGGAGCTCCACTTGTCCTTGCATCGGAAGTGCTTCCAACCCATCTTCCGATTTTGCCAATTCGCCCCCGGCCATTGTTTCCCGGGCTCCCGATCCCTTTGGAGGTCGGTGCGGAGCAGGGGCCGATCATCCAGCATGCCCTCGAGTACTCGTCAAAAACACTTGGGGTTGTACTTGTTAAGGATCCGAACGGCAGCGAAAGCCCGGAAAACCTGCACCGGATCGGTGTAGCAGCCAAGGTTCTCAGGGCATTTCAGGGTGAAGGGGATACCACGACCATTCTGATTAACTGCGTCGAGCGGTTCACTATAGAGGAAATATCAAAAGCGGAATTCGGAATGGTCGCCAGGGTCAAGTACCAGATTCCCGTTGAACTCCCGGTTACGGAAGAGCTCAAGGCTTATGCCATGGCTGTCGTAACCACCCTTCGAGACCTCGTGAAATTCAATCCGTTGCAGTCCGAAGCCATCAAAATGTTCCTCAGCCGCTCCACCTTCGACGATCCGGGGAAACTCGCCGATTTCTCAGCCAACTTAACAACGGCGAGCGGCGCCGAACTGCAGGAAGTGCTTGAGACCTTTGATGTGCGCAATCGTATCGATCGCGTCCTGGTGCTGCTTAAAAGGGAAGTCGAAATATCCAAGCTCCACGTGGAAATCAACAAGCAGATCCAGGAAAAAATCTCGGGCCAGCAGCGGGAGTTTTTTCTGAAGGAACAACTGAAAGCCATCAAGAAAGAGCTGGGACTTGAAAAGGAAGGAAAGACGGCCGAAATTGAGAAATTTCAAGAGAGACTAAAGGACCTGACCCTGAATGCGGAAGCTAAAAAAGCTGTTGAAGATGAAATGGACAAGCTGCAGCTCTTGGAACCGCACTCTCCGGAATATACGGTTTCGCGCAATTATCTCGACTGGCTGACCGTTCTCCCGTGGGGAAAATTCAGCCAGGACTCCTATGATGTGGAGAAGGCGCGAGGGATTCTGGACAGGGATCATTATGGCCTTGCAGATGTTAAAGACCGTATCCTGGAGTTCATTGCCGTCGGAAAATTGAAAGGAGACATCTCCGGGTCCATTCTTTGTCTTGTCGGACCACCGGGAGTGGGGAAGACGTCGGTGGGAAAGAGCATTGCCGATGCCCTCGGCCGGAGCTTTTTCCGGTTTTCGCTGGGCGGAATGAAAGATGAAGCGGAGATCAAAGGGCACCGGCGCACCTATATCGGCGCGATGCCGGGCAAGTTTCTTCAGGCCATGAAGAGTGTGGGTAAGTCAAATCCGCTGATCATGCTCGACGAAATCGACAAGATCGGCGCATCTTTCCAGGGAGATCCCGCTTCGGCGCTCCTTGAAGTCCTGGATCCGGAACAAAACAACAGCTTCAGAGATCATTATCTTGATGTCCCGTTTGACCTGTCTCATGTGCTCTTTGTCGCGACAGGCAACCAGCTCGATACAATTCCCAGAGCTCTTTTGGACCGCATGGAAGTGATCCGGCTCTCCGGCTACATCTCCGAAGAAAAACTGGAAATTGCGCGTCGCTATCTTATCCCCAAGACAATAAAAAGCCATGGATTGAAAAATGGGCAATTTGCAATCCGCCGTGACGCTCTCAAATTGATCATCGAGAACTACGCGCGGGAATCGGGAGTGCGGAATCTCGAGAACCTGATAAAGAAAATTGCCCGGAAGGGTGTGATGCAGATCGTCGGCGGGGCGACAAACAAAATTGTGATTCAAAAGGAAGATGTGGAGTCATATCTCGGGAAAGCCATCTTTAACGCGGACGAGATGTTTGAAAATATTCCCGGCGTTGTCACTGGTCTTGCCTGGACCAGCATGGGCGGCACGACTCTCCAGATTGAAGCCACGGCGGTGCAAAGCAAAAGCAAAGGATTCAAGCAGACCGGGCAACTCGGAGCTGTGATGGTTGAGAGCGCGGACATTGCCTACTCATACGTCATGGCCCACCTCGAGCACTATGGGGCCAGGCCCGATTTCTTCGACGAGCGTTTTGTTCACATCCACGTGCCGGCAGGAGCTACGCCAAAAGACGGACCCTCCGCGGGTGTGACGATGGCAACCGCTCTGTTATCCATGATTCTGAAAAAGCCGGTGCAAAAGCGCCTCGCAATGACGGGGGAATTGACCCTGACCGGACAGGTTCTTCCCATCGGAGGTGTTAAGGAAAAGATCATCGCTGCCCGCCGGGTGGGCTGCAAGTATCTTGTCTTTCCGGAAGCAAACCGGAAGGACTTCGATGAGCTGCCTGAATATCTGAAAAAAGGTCTGACGGTCCACTTTGCCGCACGCTACGAGGATGTATGCAGATACGCGTTCGGGATGCATCCTGAAACGTCAGGATCGAAGGCCAAGGCTAAAGTCCGATGACGACCCTTGTGGTGGGAGGACATTCCCGGAAGGTGGGGAAGACATCGATCACCGCAGGCTTGATCAAAGCTTTTCCCGAGTATTCCTGGACGGCCGCAAAAATCTCTTCGCATTGGCATATGGATTCTCCGACAGGAGAGATCTGTGTCATCCATGAGGAGCGCAATCGCGAAGGGGAATCGGATTCCTCCCGCTATCTTGCTGCGGGCGCTGCGCGTTCATTTTGGATTCGCGTAAAGGAGGAACGCACCGAAGATGCTGTCCAGCAATTCCTGCCGATTCTGAAATCCAGTCCTTTCTTGATCATCGAAAGCAACTGCGTCCTGCAATATATCCAACCGGACCTCTTCATCGTGGTCCTTCGAAACGACGTTGAGGATTTCAAAAACAGTGCGCGCGAGACGCTCGGCAGGGCGAATGCCGTCGTCCTGGTGAATCGCCATTCCTCGCCGCCGACCTGGAAGAGTTTTGTGGAGGAAAAGACGTCTGGAATTCTGCTGTTTACAACCCCGGATCCGGCCCTCCTGCCGCCGGGCCTAATAGATTTGGTCAGATCCAAAATTCGAGATTAAGTTCTTAAATCTCGAATCTCGAATTTCGAATCTCGAATTATGCGGCGCGGACATGAGTTTTGACGAATTCGACAATTTCCTGAAGTGAACTGCCCGGAGGGAATATTCCAGAGATCCCCAGCTCTTTGAGTTTGGAGGTGTCGCGATCCGGGATAATGCCTCCTGCAAACAGGAGCACGTCATCCATTTTCTTTTCCTGAAGCAGGCCGATGATTCTAGGGAATAGATGCATGTGGGCTCCCGACAGTATTGAAAGGCCGATGGCGTCCACATCCTCCTGCAGTGCCGCGTTCACGATTTGCTCGGGTGTCTGCCGCAATCCGGTGTAGATGACCTCCATTCCCGCATCTCGAAGCGCCCGGGCAACAACTTTGGCTCCTCGATCGTGACCATCCAGGCCCGGTTTTGCCACCAAAATTCGGATCTTCCTCTCATTCATGGGACTTCCTCAAAACCTAGCAGCGGACTCGAGTCGGCGACCTGTCCGCAATTAGTCGTTCAATAGATAGCCGGTTCCTGATACTCGCCAAACACGGAACGAAGAGTATCACACATTTCGCCAAGAGTGGCATAAGAGCGGACGCATTCCAAAACAAACGGCATCAGATTCGCCGAGTCCTGGGCAGCCCTCTTCAGTGCGGACAGATGATCCCGGACGCGGGCTCCATCCCGCGTAGAACGCAGATGTTCTAATTTGGCGCATTGACGTTCCGCAACGCGTTCATCAATCTTCAGGATTTCGACCGGTTTTTCGTCTTCGGCTTCGAACTCATTGACTCCGACGATGGATTTCTCCTTGCGTTCCAGAGCCCTCGAAAACTGATAGGAAGCCTCCTGGATCTCGCGTTGCGGGAAACCGAGTTCGATCGCTTCGATCATTCCTCCCATTGCATCGATGCGGTTGAAGTAATCGACGCATGCGTTCTCCATTTCGTTCGTGAGAGTTTCAACGAAGTAGGAACCGCCCAGCGGATCGACAGTATTCGGAACCCCGCTCTCGTGTGCGATGATTTGCTGGGTGCGGAGCGCAAGCCTCACGGCATCCTGAGTGGGCAGTCCTAAAGTCTCATCCAGGGAATTGGTGTGCAGAGATTGTGTCCCCGCCAACACTGCAGCCAAGGCCTGCAGCGCTACTCGAACCACATTGTTATACGGCTGCCGGGCGGTCAGCGAGACGCCGGCCGTTTGCGAATGAATCCGGCAAAGGAGGGAACGGGGGTTTATTGCACGAAACCGGTCCCGCATCACACGCGCCCATATCCTGCGGGCGGCGCGGAGTTTTGCGATCTCCTCGAAGAAATCATTGTGAATATCGAAAAAAAAGCTCAGGCGAGGCGCGAAATCGTCGACCTGCAGCCCGGCTCGAAGGCAGTATTCCACATATTCAATGCCGTCGCGCAATGTGAAGGCAAGCTCCTGCACGGCGGTCGATCCCGCTTCCCGAATGTGATAACCGCTGACCGAGATTGTGTTCCATCGCGGCACGTGCCGAGTAGCGAAAGAAATGATATCGGTCACGATCCGCATTGCCTGCCTGGGAGGATAGATGTAGGTCTTCTGCGCGATGTATTCCTTCAAAATGTCGTTCTGGATCGTTCCGGAGAGATCCTTCCACGCTGCGCCCTGCTTCTCCGCCGTCACGAGGTACATGCCCCAGATCATCGATGCCGGCGCATTCGTCGTCATGGAAGTCGTCACCTGGTCCAATCGGATGCCGTCAAAGAGAGCCTCCATGTCGGCAAGCGAATCGATGGCAACTCCGCAACGTCCTACTTCGCCTTGCGACAGCGGATTGTCCGAGTCGTAGCCGAACAGCGTGGGGTAATCGAATGCTACCGACAGGCCGGTCTGGCCTTCTTTCAAAAGGTATTTAAAACGTTGATTGGTGTCTTCCGCAGTGCCGAAACCGGCGAACTGGCGCATAGTCCAAAGCCGGCCCCGGTACATGTCCTGGTAGACTCCGCGAGTGAAAGGAAATTCCCCGGGCCGGCCCAAATCCCGCTCAGAATCAAGGCCGCTCAAGTCTTCCCGTGTGTATAGCTCTTTGATCGGGTGCCCGGAAATTGTGGTGAATTGGTTTTCGCTGGTCGGTTTCATAAATTCTGAATTGGGTATCCTTTATCTTTTCGTAATTCTCCCAACCCCGAATCCCGTTTTCAAGAGCGCATCCACAGAGTTGCGAGCGGTTGCTGAAGGCTCTTCGGGGAAACCCAGTCTTTTCAATTCAAATTTTGGAACGGGCTCGTCTTCGGCCCGTATTGTCTGAGTGAAAAATATTGGAGGGTTCCATGAGTTCCTTTAAAAGATTCGGCTTCGCTGTGGTTGCCTTTCTCCTTGTATGCGGCGTGGCGCTGCCGATCTCCTACGCGCAGCAGTCCAGGTCCTTGCCATTGGTTATGCAGGTCAATTCATCCGGATCGTATCTCGGGATCCAAATGGATGATGTCACTGCAGCAAACATGTCCAAATACAAACTGAGCAGCGAAAAAGGGGTGATTGTCCGCTCAGTGCAAAAAAGAAGCCCCGCAGAAGATGCCAAACTCCAGGAAGATGATGTGATTCTGGAGTACGGAGGATACCAGGTTTGGTCGGCGTCCCAGTTTGCCCGGTTGGTGGAAGAAACCCCGGTGGGGCGCAAAGTAGATCTGGTTGTCAGCCGCGACGGCAAGCGCATAACTTTGGCAGCTCAGATCGGTACTCACGAATCGAGACGATCCGAAAACCCAATGGAGATACTGCCGGATGATCGTTCCGGACAGTTTTTCCGCAATTTCCCTTTCCGCTTGAATCCCAGGGATCAAGACCTGAAGGAGCCGGCGCAGAAGCCGCGCCTGGGCGTGCAGCTCCTCCCTTTGACAGATCAGCTTGCAGAACATTTTGGTGTGCCCGGGAAAAAGGGCGCTCTGATTTCCTCAGTGGAGGAAGGGTCCCCTGCTCAGGGCAAGCTTCTGTCGGGGGACGTAATCACGCGAGCAGACTCCAAAGAAATCAGGGATCCCGAGGATTTAATCCGGAGCGTAAACGAAAAATCCGAGGGATCACTTACGCTGAAAGTTATACGCGATAAGAAGGATATCACCGTTGTCATCAACCTGCCCGCTCTTCCGGCCGAAGAGGGCAAAGGAATAAAACTGTAAAGCTGTTTCCCGTTTTCCATTCCGCGTTCCCCGTTTTTAATGAAAGAAGAACGGGGAACCTTTTTTTATTGACTTTCACCTTTTCGCCACCTAATATTTCGCAAGTGGAGAAAAGGTGAAATATGAAACTTACCAAAAGGCAAAAGGAGATTCTCGATTTTCTCTCCGAGTTCATTGAACATAACGGCTATTCACCGAGCATGGAAGAGATCGCAGAACACTTTCATTTTGCATCTCTAAATGCCGTCTTCAAACATCTTGAAGCTCTGGAAAGCCGCGGGCATCTTCACAGAGACTCCAATCGCGCACGCTCTATCCAGCTTTCTCCTTCGAGTTCAACAGGCGTAAGAAATCTGCCCCTCTTCGGCTATATCGCCGCCGGTCGACCTATCGAGGCGGTTTCAAATACGGAGACACTGCAGATACCGGAGCATTTTCTGCCGCGGAAAGGCAATTACTATGTTCTCCGCGTGAAGGGAGAATCGATGATCGATGAGCACATTCGGGATGGTGATTTCGTCGTCGTCGAATCCCGCGAGGTTGCAGACCCAGGCGATACGGTCGTCGCCCTGGTTGATAATGAAAGCGTCACACTTAAAAGGTTTTTTCCCGAAGGCGGCCAAGTCCGCCTTCAGCCCGCGAACGAAGCGCTGGCGCCAATAATATTGGATGGGAATCGAGTGAAAATCCAAGGCGTAGTTGTGAGCGTAATGCGTAAATATCAATAGGAGCGAGCCATGAAGAAAGTTTATTACGTCATGATAAAGGGAAGAATGTTAGAAAGTCGCGATCTGAAGGAGTTGCTGGCCCGTGCCGTTTCCGAAAAGCGGAATTCGGACCGAAAATTTCGCCTCCAAACAGCATCCCGCGGACTGACGCCTGTTGAAAACGGAACTACGGTTTATACCTGTTCAGCTGCGATGCTGTGAAGAATCACCGAGGCTGTGATGCTACTCGGAAAATGCGCAAATTTGCCGATTCGCTGGTGCATCCCCAAAATATTGCTAGTCTAAACGATCTCTGAAGCCGATAAGATATGGTGCCTTTTTTGTTGCACAACATTTATGCAAACAGGTAAGAAGTAATTTTTCTTCAGTAAGTTACACCTGTTAAAAACTCGTCTTTTCAACACTTTTCCACAAATTCTGTGAAAAACTCGCAAAGCAACATTACCGCCACGGATTATCAATACTGCTCTCTTTAAGCGGTGCTATAATGCGCTCCTTGATCGAGGCCGGGTTTCCTGAAGTTCTAACCCGCATTTTCACAGGGATTCGTGGTGAGGCGGTGCAAACAGGCATAGATCCAAGGTGCGCGACCGAGGGCCCGTAGGCGTGTTCGACCGTACGTCGAGGAGCCCGGAGAAGCGCAACGCAGTAGAAATGCCCGTATCCGCTGCTGCAGCGGAGAGCCTGTAAGAAGTGCGGACTTAGCTAATCCAGGTGGGAAAACAATGTCGAAGCTCTTCAAAAAGGATGAGAAGTTTTTCAAAATTTTCGGACAAATGACGGTCTACATCCTGGAAGCTGCCGAGCTTCTGGGGAATATGTTCCGGAATCCAACGGCAGATTTAGCCCCCTTCGCATCCAAGATCAAGGACCTTGAACATAAAGGGGATGAATTGACCCACCGGGTCATCGATGAATTAAACAAGACATTCATTACGCCAATCGATCGCGAAGATATTCACGATTTGAGTGCTGCCTTGGATGATGTTCTCGACCTGATTGACAGCACGGCTACCCGAATTGTTTTGTTCCGAATTGCCGAGCCTATTAAAGGGGTGCCTGAAATGTGTGCGGTCCTCCTAAGCCAGGCCATGGAAATGGGCGCGGCGGTATCGAACCTGCAGGATAATGATCACGTCGTGGAGCGTTGCATTGAAATAAACAGGCTGGAAAATGATGCGGACCGGCTTTTCCAATCAGCTATCGCTTCGCTATTCGATGAGGTAAAAGATCCTATAGATGTGATCAAGCGGAAGGAAATCATTGAAACGCTCGAGGCTGCAACGGACAAGGCTGAGGATGTAGCCAACGTTCTGGAATCGATCATTGTAAAGAATAGCTAATAACGTTTACGCGTTAACGCGTTGAGATCGGAATTCTTCCTTTTTCCTGCTTTAAGCTTTTCCACTCATTAACGCGTGAACGCGTAAACCCGTAAACGGGTCAATGCGTTAACGCGTTGGCCAGGTTCTCGCCCACTCCGATTAAAACATCTGAATTCTCGATCCCTCGCAGAAACTGACCATCAATAGCTTGGGCTCCTGCAAGCGCTCCAACGAAGCTCCCCGTCAATGCGCCGATTGAATCTGCGGCATCTCCGGCATTCACTGCCGGAAAGACGGCGCCTGAAAAATTTCTGGGATGTTTCAAGAAGCAATAGATGGCAGCCGGCACCGTTTCGATGGCGTCGGAACTGGTTCCAATCTCAAACAGGGCTTCCTCCGGCGGCAGATGGGTGATCTGCGTCGACCAGCGCAGTACAGCGGCCATATCTTTGTCCAGATGTGCAATGTAATCTGCCGTCTCCAAGACTTGATCTCCCGGCCAGGATCGCTCATCCGATTGAAGCAGCCGGGCTGTTAAATAGGCGACACTGACGGCCGCCGCCCGGGCACGGGGTTCGTTGTGAGTAATCATGCAATCATCCAGCGCAGCGCGTGTGAGTTCTTCAGGACAATGGTTGAAATAGAGGCCAACCGGAACCATGCGCATGGCCGCATGGCAGCCGCTGCTGAAAACTCCGCTCTTATTCCAGGGCCTGCCATTAGAAAGACGTTTGCAGGCCCTCAGAGTTGCCGTTGAGGGTGTCCGGTGGGGAACTGTATTTTGATACCACGACAGCAGCGCGTCCGCCTGCCGGGAGGGGTCCATCTTTTTGCATTCGATCAGGCACTCGGCGGTTGCCAGCATCGTCTGCGTATTATCCGTGTAGGCGCCCTCGGGCAGGAAATCATTCGCGTGACCGCTGTGGGCCCGTATGAAACCAGTTACTGGTTTTCCATAATAACGCCGTATCTGTTCGCGGCTGAGAAATTCCACCGGCATTCCCAAAGCGTCTCCCACAGCAAATCCCGCGATTGCTCCCACGCAACGGTTTCTAAGCTCCTTGGGGTCCATAGGATCACTTCCTTTAAATAGAATTATAGCACGTGCTATTTTGCGATTGCGGATTGCAGATTTCGGACTGCGGATCTAAAATCCGAAATCCGCAATCCGCAGTCATTGGTGCCCATGGAGGCTTGAATGCGACTTTCTCTAATCGACTGGCTGGCCGTCGCCGCCTATTTTTTATTCAATATTCTTATAGGACTTTACTATCGGAAGCGCGCCACCGCAAGCACCGAGGATTATTTCGTTGGCGGAAGAAAGGTTGCCTGGTGGCTTGCCGGGACTTCCATGGTGGCTACCACCTTCGCCGCAGACACTCCGCTTGCCGTCACCGGGCTCGTGGCCAGTTACGGCATTGCAGGAAACTGGCTTTGGTGGAACATGCTGATGAGCGGAATGCTGACGGTCTTTTTCTATGCGCGGCTGTGGCGCCGGGCTGGAGTCATCACCGATGTGGAGTTCGCGGAAATTCGTTATAGCGACAGACCGGCCGCTTTTCTGCGCGGCTTTCGCGCGCTATACCTCGGATTGCCGATCAACTGCATCATCATGGGGTGGGTGAACCTCGCCATGGTCAAAATCTTGATGATGATCTTCGGTGTGACCAAATTTCAGGCGCTGCTAATCGTGTTCGGCATTATGGTTTTGACTGCGCTGATTTCAACGCTTTCCGGAATCTGGGGCGTCCTTGTTACAGATCTGTTTCAGTTCGTGTTGAAGATGGGAATGATGATTATCCTCGCCTGTTTTGCCGTGCATGCCGCCGGCGGTATGGGAGAACTAAAGCAAAAACTGCTTGAGCTGGATGCAGTGAAAGTAGCTGCCAGCGGTGGCAGGGGTTCCATCCTCTCTTTTACTCCAGACATCGGTTCCGCCTGGATGCCGATGCTCGCATTTTTTGTCTATCTCGCAATCAACTGGTGGGCGACGTGGTATCCGGGGGCGGAGCCGGGCGGCGGCGGATATATCGTGCAGCGGATCCTGTGCGCCAAGGATGAAAAAAATTCTCTGCTTGCGACCCTGTGGTTCAATATCGCGCACTACGCCGTGCGCCCCTGGCCCTGGATTCTGACGGCGCTTTGTTCGCTTGTTCTCTATCCCACATTGGCAGACAAGGAATCAGGGTTCATCAAGGTGATTATCGATCCTCAGGTGTTTCCTTCTGCGCTCCGAGGTGTAATGATCGCAGCCTTCGCGGCAGCATATATGTCGACCATCGGAACGCAGCTGAACTGGGGCGCTTCGTATCTTGTGAACGATTTTTACCGGCGGTTTCTCAATAGAACCCGCAATGAGCACCATTACGTGATTGTTTCCCAGCTCGCAACGGTTCTGATCATGTTGATTTCTTGCGCGGTGACCTACTATCAGGATTCCATTGCGGGCGCCTGGAAGTTTCTGATTGCGATAGGGGCCGGAACTGGAAGCGTTTTTATCCTTCGCTGGTTCTGGTGGCGCATCAACGCCTGGAGTGAGGTGTTTGCGATGGGCGCTTCGTTCTGCGTATCCATGCTGCTGCAGCTGCATTTTAAGCTGAGCAATGATGATCCCCGTCAGTTTGCCTGGATTGTGATCATAACGGTACTTTGCTCGACAGTGATATGGCTGATCGCTACGTTCCTGACGGCTCCCGAGAAGCCTGAGGTGCTGCTGTCCTTCTATCGCCGGGTAAAGCCCAGCGCTATGCTCTGGGGACCGATTGCGCGGAAAGCTTCGGACGTTGCTCCGCGGCACGACGGGGCCTGCAATCTGCTCGATTGGGCCTGCGGCTGCGTACTCGTGTATATGAGCCTGTTCGGCATCGGGAAAATTATCTTTGGCCAGTTGGCGGTCGGGGTGGGATTTCTTGTAGTGGCGGCGATCGCAGGCGGGATAATCTACCGGGACCTGAACCGTCGCGGCTGGAAGTCGGTGATTGAATGAAGGAAAAACGGGGACGCCTCCCTATTCGCCTGTTTTGGTTTCGATTTAGTCGGATGCCTATCCGGGCGAATAGGGAGGCGTCCCCGTGGCTTCTTGATGTATAATCACACGTCCAGCCGAATCAATTGGAATCGTTTTTTAATGGCTTTCGCGTTGATGAAGCGCATATCGATTGCTTTCCTGATACTTCTGTTTTTCAGAATTGCCCCGCTTTGGGCTGGGGATAGTCTTCCGCGGGTTCTGAATGGGATCGATGTTCTACGCGAACAGAATTTTGAGCCCCTCGCAGGAAAACGCGTGGGGCTTATTACCAATCAAACCGGACTGGCAGCGGATGGGACGACGACAATTGACCTGTTGAGCTATTCCGGGTCCTGTAAGCTGGTTGTTATCCTCAGTCCGGAGCATGGTCTTAGCGGCGCCATGGACGGCAAGGTCAATTCATTCGTCGACGAAAAGACCTCCGTTCCCATTTACAGCCTGTATGGAGATAGCAGACGTCCTACGGTTGAAATGCTTCAAAATGTCGATGCTCTGGTCTTTGATATTCAGGATATTGGAGCGCGTTTCTATACGTATATTACGACCTTGGGTTATTGCATGGAGGAAGCTTCCAAAGCGAAGATCCCGTTCTACGTTTTGGATCGCCCGAATCCGATCGGCGGCGTGCGTGTGGAAGGTCCGATGCTGGATCCGGACAAGACGTCTTTCGTTGGCTATATGCCTTTGCCGGTGAGGCATGGAATGACGGTTGGAGAGCTCGCGCGATATTTCAATTCGGAGAAGAAGATCGGCGCGCAGCTGCATGTCATTAAAATGAAAGGCTGGTCGCGATCCGATTATTTTTGGGACACAGGACAACTTTGGGTCAATCCTTCGCCGAATATGCGTAACATGATGGAGGCCATCCTGTATCCCGGCGTTTGCCTTTTGGAATCGACGAATATTTCGGTGGGACGGGGCACTGACACACCATTTGAGATTGTGGGAGCGCCATGGATTGAGCCGCGGCGATTTGCTGCAGAACTGGAGGCGGCCAAAATGCCGGGGATCAAAGCTGCCCCCGTATTTTTTACTCCGAATTCCAATATATATCAGGGGAAAAAATGCGGCGGCGTGAGCCTGACGATTACTGAAGTCGAAAAGCTGAATTCGGTTCTCGTCGGTCTTTCAATCATTTCGGTTCTGCACAAGCTATACCGGAACGAATTTCAAATGGAGAAGGTTGTGGATTTGCTGGGGAATTCGGAAGCCGTGCGAAGGCTGCAGAAGGGCGGGACGCCGGCTGAAGTGCTTCGGGCGGATAGCTCGCGCATGCGCGATTTTATGGCAAAGCGCCAGAGAGCTTTGATATATGATGGGACACCCAGACGCAAGAAAGAGAGGCAATAATGGCTCCAGCGGTTCGAAGAAAAAAACGAAAGGATGAAATCAAGGTCACAATTGCCCCGTTTCGCACCCTGGCGGACTACAAAAACTGCGAGGAAATCCAGCGGGAGGTATGGCATTCTCAGGATATCGACATTGTTCCCGTTCATCTGTTGCTGGCATTGAACCGAACGGGCGGCATTCTCCTGGGAGCTTTTAACAGCCTTGGAGACCTCGTGGGTTTTGCCTTCAGCACACTTGGCGCGTCGCGTGGCGAACTGATGCATTATTCGCACATGCTGGCAGTGCGCGTAGCCTATCGGAACTTCGATGTGGGATTCAAGCTGAAGCTTGCCCAGCGAAAGGAGGCCTTGAAGCGCAAAATCCCGGTGATTACGTCCACCTTCGATCCGATGCAGCCGTTGAACGCTTATTTTATGCTGGGGAAACTGGGCGCCTGGGCGGATGCCTACGAGGAGAATTTTTACGGTGAGACAACAAGTCTTCCGGACCGAGGCCTCCCCACCGACCGCATGCTGGCACACTGGGATCTGGAGAGCAAGGCGGTCGTCCATCGTCTGGAAAACGGTCCCCTCCGTCGCGATCTACGAAAAGAGCTGAAGCAGAAGATCGTGATTAATCAATTGGTGGAAATCGCGCCCGGCATGACGAGCTCTTCACCTGTGAAGCTCAACTGTTCGGCCGAACAGTTTTTATTCGAAGTGCCTTACAATCTTCCGGAAATCAAGAACCGCGATCTGGGCATTGCGCTGGAATGGCAGGGGAAAATGCGCCAGGTATTCCGGCATTATTTTAAAAAGGATTATGCGGCAACCGATTTCTGGGTGGCTGAGCAGGATGGGCACCTGCGGGCCTTCTATCTGCTCGAAAAGAAAAAACGGTAACGGCGAAATCCGTGGCGTCTTTTTTCATGCTTTGAACATCAGCTTGTCGGAATAAATCTCCTGCTCCTAGATCGGATCCAGCAAATCCGCAGTTCGCCTGCCGTATTCCACCATTCCCGTGTGATACTCGCAATCCTGAATAGCACGGGAGGCTTCCTCGTCCACGGGCTTGGCTTTGAATTGTTATGTTTTTTAGCAGGAAGTCATTAGATCTTCAGTACTGTTGCCCACCACGAAACACGCGAAAAGCACGAAAGGATATAGGATATTTTTGGGGGGGGTGCTATCCCAGTGTCTTGTGGGCAAAACTTTTCAGTATATTTTTTTCTAGGTAGGCGCTTAAATAACACTCCGTCGTCAACGGAAACGGGGAACGGGTTTAGCCATGAATCTTGATGAACTCACCAAACAGTATGATTTCGGCGATCAGGTTATTGTCGTTACGGGCGGCGCCGGAATTCTCTGCGGGGAATTGGCCTGCGCCCTGATGGGATGCAACGCGAATGTGGCGATTATCGATCGTGCTCCGAGTCAGGCGGATCGGTTTCTTCAGCGATTGAACCCCTCGAAGAGCCGCTGCCTCGTGATTGAGGGAGATGTGCTGCAGAAGAGTTCGATGGAACCAGCGGCGCAGAAGGTCCTGGAGCAGTGGGGAAAAATCGATGGTCTCGTGAATGGGGCTGGAGGAAACAATGCAGGAGCTACCACGGGGGCAGAGAAGAGTTTTTTCGATCTGCCGGAGAGCGCGCTCCGATTCGTTTCCGATCTCAACCTGCTTGGAACCATCGTGCCCAGCCAGGTGTTCGGGAAGTTGATGGCGGAGCGTAAGGAGGGAGTCATTCTGAATATTTCCTCGATGAATGCATCCCGTCCTTTAACGCGCATCCCGGCCTATTCTGCGGCGAAGGCGGCCGTCTCGAACTTCACGCAATGGCTTGCGGTCCACATGGCACAGGAGTATTCGCCGAACATCCGGGTCAATGCCGTCGCGCCCGGATTCTTTCTGACGGAGCAGAATCGATTTCTTCTGACTGAAAAGGTCTCTGGGAAGCTGACCCTTCGAGGAGAACAAATCCTTGCCCACACGCCGATGGGCCGGTTTGGCGCGCCGGAAGATTTGGTGGGAGGAGCGCTGTGGCTGCTCTCCCCGATGTCGCGATTCGTTACCGGCATCGTGCTTCCGATTGACGGTGGTTTCTCGGCGTATTCAGGAGTGTGATCAAAAGAAAAGTCGCTATGAATTGTAAAAAGCCTGCCGGAAGGACTTCTCTGTGCGTTATGCCTCGGCGCCCAAGTTCTTTCCTCTTCTGGACATCGCCTATGCCGACGGAAGCTTTGACTGGATATTGGCCAAACTCGCCAAAACAGACGTCATTGCGATCGACGACTGGGGACTGGCTCCATTGACCGATATGCAGGGCGTTTTTTCAACTCGAGAATTGCTGCCCGAATGTGGTCATCATGCAGAGGCTTGGATTATTTGGGACGGGGAGGAGAAATCACTATTTCGAAAAAGCCGGAACGATTGGCATTATTCTCTTTCAGACATGATCTTGCCTGTTTTTCCGGTTTTATATCCGCCCATACGGGTTATTTCGGATTTAAACTCTCTGGAAGCCAGCACGTTTCGCAATGCTTTGATAGCTCCGCTATTGTAGTCTTCGGATCGGATGATCAAATCGAATCTTTCGGTTGCTAGAGGTATAAAACCCAGGTTTAACATCTTGGCAACGGCATAGATTCCGATTCCTGCATCTGCACGTCCACCGAAGATCTCCAAAGCCAGTTCCATATGTGTATGAGCGATCTTGTCGTATCCTAAAATTGCCGCAGGATCGATTCCGCTCCCCCTGAGGCAGAGGTCCACTAAAGCCCGTGTTCCGGATCCTCTCTGCTTGTTGACAAACGCTCCCTTTTTTTAACGACATCTGAGGGTCTTAATTCCAAGTGGATTCCCCCTCTTTAGAAGTAATCCCTGTTCTCTGTACGCGAGGTTCAAGATGACTACATCAAGCTCTGGGAAGGTCCTTTTTATGAAAGTGCTATTATATTTGCCTGTCTCAAGATCCAGAAGATTGCAGGCTGCCACATGGCAAATTCGCCTTTGAAGCGCACTCAATCCGGCAACACCTCCCAGGTTGGAGATTAACAAAACTGGGTATCGAGGATTCTGAAGGTTTGCATTCTTGATGAGGAGCTCTAAGGCTGGATCATTGGTCCCTGCAATAACGACTTGATTTTCCGAAATGCTATCGTTGAGTGGGATTCCGACTCTCTCTCTAGCGCTTTTCATTATGCATTCATCGATCAATGCTTTTGGAAAGAGCCATTTCCCTGTGAGTCTCGTAGCGGGGATCTTTCGTTCCTTCACGAGACGATACAGCTGCTTCTCATGAATATCGAGGTATTCGGCAACTTCCTTTGCGTTGAGCATTTCCTTCATCGTTCAACTCTCTATGAAAATCCCCTGTGTCGTTTTTACCATTTTGATTTGACTTACAGATACTATTGGCAGGAACTGGTCGTGCTGCTTTCTGCAGTGCCCTTTGCTCCAATTAGCCAGTGGATAGTGCAACCCGTCACCTTGCCGGAAGCAATCGTGACCATCAACAGGCCGCGTGCTTGCACGGCTTTGCCCTCCTGAAACTTTTGCGCCAAAGGCGGCGCTACCCAACTTTTGCTCGAAACACATTCGCTCACCTGCAAGGAGCGACGCCCTCGCGCCCCATAAATATTGCGATCGCTATCATGGAAGTGCCCTGCAAAGATGGCGATGACATTATCTTTGCACGCCGTCTGTTCCCATTCTGAACGAAGCGTTTGAGAAATATCCCACGCATCCGGCAGCTCCTGGGCGCGGGGCGGAAAGGGATCCCTCAAGTAAGGGATGTGTGTGAATATCACGGCAGGGGCTCCGGTCTGCAACGAACGGGACAGCCGGTCGACCTGGACTTGTGGGCAAGCCGCCCGAATCGAGGGAGCGACGGTTTCAGATTTTTCAGAGCACCACGGCTTGTACTCCTGCTGGTTTTTCAGTGATGCGTCATTCAACCCCAGTAACCGGATCCCGCCCGCGACATGGGTGCTATCCGGTTCTAAATTGGCTACTAATAGTGGCTTGAAAGGATTGCGTTCCTGCGCCCTCTGGTTGAGTCGTTCCTGCAATTGAGAGAGAAAGCACTGGTAGCGCCCAATATCTCCCAATTGCTCCCGAGCTAAATCGTTGTTCCCTGGAAGAAAATACAGCGTTCGGACAGTCAGTCGATCGAGTTCTTGGGCCAGGTGGTCGATTACTTGGTCAAAAGAACGCAGGACCGATCCGGATTCTAAAGGGGCAACTTCGCATTGACCGGGCAGGAAGGCAATGTTGCGAAGTCCCAGGTCGCCGGTATAGACAACAAAGTCGACATTCGTCCCGGCTGACACTAAGTGGTTAATAGTTGTGATTGCCCAATCAAGCGCAGAAAAATTTGCCGACTCGTCATCGTCGAACAAGTGGGCATCCGTAATCTGCACAAAGGTAATTTGCTGCTGCGCAGAGGATGCTTGAGTCATCGCATTGCCGGACAGCAACGCCAAACACAAAACGCAAAACGCAAATTCTCGGGTGGGTTTCATGTCTCCTCGCAATCAGGCAATCACTACACGGTCTGACAATTTTCATCTTGTCAAAGTTTATCTCTCGAACACTTGCCGATACAATCTCGGCGTGAACCATCCCGGCGCTCGGTGCGGTTCAAATGCGCGCAGGGTATTCGTTATTGGACCATGCTTGCTTGCAGAAACGCGCAATGAAGCTTTTCATAATGACAATCCCAAGCCCATCGATCCTGCGAACCTTTATGCAACCGGCATCATACCACTCGATAACGCCTTCAATCCTTTCCCCATCCAGAAGTGTTACTATTACTGGAGTCTTCGCATCTTTTTGCTTAGTCAAGTAATGGTTTTCAGCATTGGTCGATGCCGGAGGTATGCTATGTTGGGGTATTGACCCGCGACGAGATGATTTTTGCTCAGATCTCATCGCACCCCGGCCAGCAGGCGCCCCACACACATTAATTCCTTTCGAATGACTTTCCATCCGCGCCTTTGCTTTGGATCTCCAGATAATGGCTGTTCCCCAAAATTACTATTCGCGGCATTGCTGATTTCCACAAAATCAGAAGTGGGCCTTATTAATAATCATAGCTCGCGAACGAGGGAAGCAAGAGAGCCGGAGCCGCCGGTGTGTGCGCGCGAACTCCAGCCGACTTGCGAAGCGGCATACCGGATGTCATTCCCATATGCCGCTGGTTTACATTGACAGTTGGATACACAGTAACACATGGTCTTTATACAAGACATTGCCCTTTATAACAAGCTTTTTTAGTTTAGCGCAAACATTCGAATTGACAAGCGGGCACTCTCGCTGACCGCACCCGTTCACCCTGACTTTAAACTAATGCTGGGGGGCTTTCTCTTAATCAAGGCAACAGCGGCCTCGAAGAAGTTTTGCTGATTCGAAGGCTGCGTTCCGCCTATTTGAAGCGATGAATTACGCCAAGGCATCCCTGGTTATAGAGATTGCGGGCAAAGCACTCCATGCAGATGTCGGCCCCGAATATGGTATGGACAAACATGCTGTGATTCCCGACGGCAATGCTTTTACCTGGGAAATCGCTTGCTAGAGCGTGCTGAGGGATATCGAGGAAGTATCCGGAAAATGGATATTCACGTTTCGCATCATTTTCATCGTGATACTCGTAACCGCTGGGATGGGCAAATACCTGATGGGCGCCGGTGGATATTGTCAGATACAGGCCGTCTCCAGGTTCATAGTAATGCCAATCAACCTTGTTGACGCAAGGAACATGGGGCATAAGGAAATCGCGGACTCCAAGTCCTTCCACGATGATCAACGCAATCTTTTGTTTAGTAATGTGCGCGTGAATCAACGCTCGAATCTCTGTAATGCTTGCAGCCTCTCCCAATGTTGTGGAAATTGGAATCCGGAAACTCTCCCCAGGGATGCGCAAGCATTTGCGTATGGGGGTCCCGGTGGTGACAAAAGTCCAACCCTCACGGGCTACCAGGAGATACTCAGGGATGCGCTCCGCTTGATATGAGGTTCCAGGGAAAAGACTGATCCATTCATCTCGCCGCACCACTCTTTCAATCGCTGAATTGGAGGTCACATAATCAAGATCGCGGGCGCTGGCCCGATGGAGTCCAGCATAGCGGGCAGACCAGTGACTTGAAATCGCAATCCCATCCACTTTGCTCAGATCGATTTCACCGGCCAACTCAACCATATCACCGGAGCCCACGATGACCGGCGTAAATCCGGATTTCTCGGTCAAGCGCCCTATTTCCGAGAAGACATCCTCAATCATTGTTTTTCGCTGTTCTTCCGCCATTGGAGTATAGCGGCCGGCAAAGTATTGATGGGCATAAACCACGCAGGCAAGCTGCGGTTCGTACGCATCGATGAGGTCCAGAGCTGTATCGGTAACCCACCGATTGCTTAGAATATCCACATCTCCGGGATATGGATGCCTCTTGAGGATGCTGCGCAACATGAGTGTTTGAGATCTCTCATCTTGAGTTTTTTTCCCTGTGCGCAAGTCCAACAGATTCTGCCATTCTCGTGCATCCACAATCGCCAGGCTCATGCAGTCCCCATTCTTTCTTTCAGCGGAGGAACATATCCTCCGTACATTTTTATTCCATTTCCACACTTGGGACATTGATTGTCCTGGCAATGGAAATAATCCAATTTGTCGCCGCCGCACCCAAGGCTAAGACGCTCTATGACTTCCATGCCGCATCCCGGACAGGCGGTGTTAACCCAATCGGAGCCTACAAAATTATGGAAATAAACGTACCGTAATTTTTTTCGGGCAGATTCAAGCGCCAAACTGATTAGCTCTATACTTGGATATTCGGCCCCCTTCATCTCATATTCGGGAAGCAGGCGGAAAATGTGCCAGGGAATTTCCGGGTCGATGCTCGCCAGGAATTTTGCGATTTCATCGAGCTCGCAATCGTTCACATCCTGAATCACCGGCGTGGTCACCTCTACATGCCGTATCCCGGCAAGTCTGCGAATATTACGCAATATGGGATCCGCCTTCTTAACGCCTATATATTCCCGATAAAACTTGGAAGTAAATCCTTTGAGTCCGACATTAATAAAGTCAAAAATCGAAGCCAGTAATTCCGTCGATTCTTCCGTGCCATAGCCATTGGTGAGGCACCCCATCGGTAATCCTGCCTTTTGGGCAATTTCTCTCAGCTTCAATAAAGCCGGCAAGGAAACTGTCGGCTCATTCACATTGAAAACGATATTATGGCAATTCAGCTTCTGAGCCATGCCGACCAATTCTTCAGGCGTCATGCTATAGATATGTTCCTTAAGCGTGTCCGGATCCTGGAGGGCGATATACGCATTCGAACAATACCTGCATTTGAAGTTGCAGCCTGTCGTGCCGATCGTCAGCGAACGACTTCCTGGATATGCATGGTAGAACGGCAGGGACTCAACTCGCGAAACCGCATAGGACCAGCGATTCGGAAACCGCTCTCTTATTTCCTCACGGTCGACATAATACATCCGGCAGACGCCATGCGAGTCCGCGCTTAATTCACAACGCCATTCACAAAAAGAGCATTGCATACATTCACCTCACAATTGCCGGATTCCGAGCGTGTCCCAACGAAAAACCACAAATTTCTGAGTACTCCTCAGCGCCGCCGGACCGGCAAGATTTCTCCAGAATCCTATGATCGCTTTTGGGGCGTTTCTCAGAACCGGGCTTCCTGAAACAAAAGAAGAAAGGATAAAATAATATTTAATAATTACAATGGCAATTTTAAAAATACAAATTACTATACCTGGATTTTAGGATATGCGGGATACCAATCAAGCAAGCACATGCAAAGCTCTAGCCTTGATCAGCAGGTAAACGTCGCTGCCGACTTCCAAATGTAGATGTCGAACCGCTGCCCGCGTAACACTCACTTTAAAATCGATTCCACAATCGGCTACGATCTCCACTTTATCCACGTCTGTAATAACGCTCCGGATTTTTCCCGCCAACACGTTTCGGGCGCTGGTCTGGGTGAGATGTTCGCGCGAAACGATGATGTCCTCCGAGCGCAGGCCGACCGTCACCTGGCTTCCGATGGGCATGCCGTTATAGGGGAGTTCAATCAGGCATGAACCGGTGTCGACTACGGTGGTTCCATCCTCTGATTGGTGACGCAGGATCTTGCCCACAAAGACGTTCTCGGTGCCCACGACCCTGGCTGCAGGCGCCGTCTTGGGAGCGTTGAAAATTTCCAGCGGACTTCCTTCCTGCACGATCCTGCCTGCATCGATGACGATCATATGGTTGCCCAGCCGCACAGCCTCGCTGGGATTATGTGTCACATAAAGGAAAGGAATTCCGGATTTTTGCTGGATCGCGGAGATCTCTTCCAGCAGGCGGGAGCGCGTGGCGACGTCAACAGCGGACAAAGGCTCATCCAGAAGCATCAGCACCGGTTCAGTGGCAAGTGCGCGTGCCAGTGCTACACGTTGCTGTTCACCACCGGAAAGCTCGTGCGGATAGCGAGCGACCGTGTTTTGGATCGCCAGCATTTCGAAAAGCGCTCGAACCCGTTCACGAGCGAAATGCCGCGAATCCGAGTTGGTTCCGTACAGAACATTCTGTTCAGCGGTCATATGGGGAAAGAGCATGTGGCTTTGAAACACGTAGCCCAGCTTTCGCTGTTGCATCGGCAGGCTGATGCCGGCGCTTGAGTCGAAATATACCTTTTCGTCCAAAGTAATTCTGCCTTCGTCCGGCCTGACGATCCCTGCTATGGCACGAAGGATGCTGGTTTTTCCGGCGCCTGAAGATCCAAACAGCACTGTAATCCCGCCGGTTACCCTCACTCTTACATCGATAGTCAAGACATGCGCGCCCCCGGAACCTAGCTGTTTTCTTATCCACGCATCCAACATGTTTCAGCGTCTTTCCTTAGGGCGGGACAGTCTGTTCGTAAGATAAACCACCGTGACGGATATACCCGTCAGGATAAGAGCCATCCATTTCGCCTGTTCGTCCTGACCGGCGATCACGGCTTCATATATAGCCAGGGGCATCGTCTGCGTCCTGCCGGGAATGTTGCCCGCCAGCATTAGGGTCGCGCCAAATTCCCCGAATGCCCGCGCAAAGCTTAAGACAATTCCAGCCAGGATTCCTCGACCCGCCAGGGGCAGGGTGATGCGAAAAAATGTCTCGAGCTCACTTTTCCCCATAAGGCGGGACGCAATTTCGTAATCGGCATCGATGCTTTCAATTGCGGCGCGGGCAGACTTGATCATCAGTGGCAGCGCGACCGCCGTTGTTGCTATCACAGCCGCAATCCAGGTAAAGGCCACCGACCACCCTGTAAGAAGAAAGAGCGGTTTTCCAATCAGGCCTCGCCTTCCCAGCAAAAGGATGAGGTAATACCCGGTAACCGTTGGAGGCAGCACCATAGGCAAAGTACAGAGGGCATCCAAAATGTCTTTGCCCCGAAACGCGTGCTTGGCAAACAGATAGCCGAGTGCAGTTCCAGCTACGCTGATTACAAGCGTGGCAATACTGACTACCAATAGTGAGAGTTTGAGCGCAGACCAAATCATGTGTTAGCGTGAACTGACAAAACCGTATTTTTTTAAAACAGCCTGTCCAGTGCTGCTGATTATGAGATCGATGAAGCGTTGGGCATCGGCCCGATTTCCGGTCTCTTTGATCACAGCAATCGGATATTGAATCGGAGAATAGGATCCTTTCGGCGCATATGCCGCAATCGCCGCCTCTCCATGTGCTCCCGCCATATCGGAGGCATACACGATGCCGGCATCCACTTCCCCGCGTGTCACATAATCCAAGACCTGACGAACGTTTTCTGCCAGTACCAGCCGGGGCTGAAGTGCATCCCACAGCTTTAAATTCCTCAGCGCCTCCTCAGCATACTGGCCGGCCGGAACCGTCTTTGGGCTGCCGATCGCCACGCGTCCGATTTCTGGGCGGGGCAGATCCGAAAATGATCTTAGAGTAATTTTAGGTTGCGCCGGTACGATCAGCACAAGAGTATTGCCGGCGAAATTGCGCCTGGTTTCTGAAATGATCAATCCCTTAGCCTGTAGATCATCCATCTGCTTTTCGCCGGCGCTGGCAAAAACGTCGACCGGGGCGCCTGTTTCAATTTGCTTTTGAAGCAACCCCGAAGCTCCAAAATTGAATCGTACCTGGATTCCGGTCTGTTTTTCACATATTGAGCTGACTTCCTCAAAAGCCTCTTTAAGACTAATTGCTGCGGAAACCAAAATCTCCCCGCCTTTTTGCGCGGCTGGGCAATACCCTGCCGAAATAAAGGCCGACAAAAAGACCAGCACAATAACGCGTTTCCAAAGCATGCCGCACCTCATGGCAGGACCTTTTCGTGCGATAGGCCCTTAGATTACAATAAAATATCATGTCATGATAAGAGGACAGTGTAAATTGCTATTACTTTCCAGAAGTCGATCCTTCACCGAGTGCCTCAATAAAGACAATAAAGCGCGTTTGGAAAGCAAAGCTACCTGGACTTCTTCTTGTCGTGATAAAATGACTTAGATCGCAGGCAATACGGTTTGAACAAATCGCTCATCAAACGAGGGGAAAATGGCCGTTCAGAACTACCTTGCCCAATTCAGAACAAAGCGTGGCCTTACTGCAATCGAAATGGCGAAAAGAATAGGCGTGAGCCGCCAGACGATTTACGCAATGGAAACAGGGACCTATGTGCCCAACACTCTCCTCGCACTCAAACTGGCGCAGGTTCTTGAAGTCAAAGTGGAGGACTTGTTTCGCCTGGAGGATCCCGAAGCGCCTGCGGGCACGGAAATGGCGGAACTCCTGCCGGCAGAACAGGAGGCTCAGCCGGGGCTGCCGGTGCAATTGTGCGAAGTGGATGAAAGACTCGTTGCAGTCTTGCCTTCACCGATTGCGTGGAGCCTGCCGCCGGCCGACGCAGTTCTGGTTGAAGGGGGAAAGCGCCCAGGAAAAGCCAGAGTCCAGCTTTTCCAAAACGAGGAAAAACAATTTCGGAAAAGGCTTTTGATCGCGGGGTGCGATCCCGGCATCTCCGTGCTTTTGCGTCATCTCCAACGAGAAGGGGTCGAGGCCGTGGTCGCATATCGGAATAGCTCTCAATCCTTGGATTTGCTGAAGCGCTCCCTGATTCACGTGGCCGGATCGCATCTGAGAGACGAGGCAACCGGTGAATCCAACCTTCCGGCCATTCGAAAGCAGTTTCCAAAGGACACCGTTGCGGTCATCTCCTATGCGATCTGGCAGGAGGGGATTGTGATCGCCCGAGGCAATCCTAAAAACATCAAAGGCATCGACGATCTGGCACGCAAGAATGTCAAGCTCATCAATCGCGAACCCGGCTCCGGCAGCCGGAATTTGCTGGATTCACACTTGCGGCGTGCCGGCATTGTGCCGAAAGCGGTCAAAGGGTATGAGGAGATTGCAGCCGGGCACCTGCCAGCGGCCTGGAAAGTCAAGAATGGCGACGCGGACTGCTGCCTAGCCACCAAAACTGCCGCATGCGTCTTCGGAC
>Ga0187853_10000536_pt1 | contig 39652 bp, 42 predicted proteins | sample June2016WEW_6_10_2_FD_132417 | JGI IMG/M metagenome (GOLD analysis project Ga0187853, IMG submission 132417) | Peatland microbial communities from SPRUCE experiment site at the Marcell Experimental Forest, Minnesota, USA - June2016WEW_6_100 | ecosystem: Environmental > Terrestrial > Soil >... | reverse complement strand
CTTCGGCCTTGCCATCCTTCAAACTGACAGTTGCTCGGCTCTTGCGTTTCAAACAGGCGTTGAGCTGCTGTTTGCGTCGGCGCTTTGCATTCGTACTTTCCACGCGGCGGCGTAGTTCCGGGCTGACCTGTCCATACCGCCGGCCACACGAAGTAGACACGATCGAGACCATCCCTATGTCTACCCCAATAACTTTTGATGATTTGGCCTTCGGTTCATTGCGTTCGACGACAAGGGTGGCGAACCACCCGCCTTCCCGCTGCTTGAGGGTGACACCGCTGCACAATTTGGGGAATTGCACCAACGTCTTTTTGGCATGTTCGTAAACCTTGATCGGGATAAGCACCGGATGCCCAGCCGCAAGAGTGGAAATCCTCAGCCAATAATCGAATTGTGCTGTCTTGGAATGTTCAATGCCTACCACATTGGCGTTGGCCTGAATACAGACATTCTGCAGCTTTGGTGGGTTTACACGAGCATTGCTATACCAGGATCGCGCAACCCCACAAGCTTGCTGCCAGGCGCAGCGTTGCCAGCGGTCGGAAAGCGCTGTGACAATTTCCTGCTCAGGGATATGGTCATACTTGTCCGGCTGGCGAATTTCATGTGAGATCATCCAATCGACATAGGTCTGCACGATCCGCTGGTATTCAGCAGCCAGTTCATCCAATTTTTCAAGCTTACCTGGATTGGCTTGGTCGAGTTTGAGATGGGTGATCGCTTTCTTCACTATTGTTTGGCTCCGTAATGATCCGTTCCGCCTTCCGTTTCAAAGCCATAATCCGGCACCAGGCTATATGGTATGAAAGCCCAACTTCTTTTAGCGCAGGCATTCAAATTCCTGCCTAAATATTAGCACAAACGTTCTTGTTCGTCAATAATTCGACACATAACTTATGATCGTATTCGATGTATACGCTGTTTATTATCAGCGCCCCTACCACGGACTTGCACCTTCCTCCAGCGAGACGACCTCACCGCCACCGGTACGGAGAAAACTCTCACCCTGGTCAAGAAAGGTCTGCAGGCGAGTTCAAAAGATGCTGTGTTCACCAAAATGCAGGAAGAGAACTGGTCTCTCAAAGGTCAAGCTGTCTCCCTGGTCCGGTCACTTGGACTTCAGCATATCAGTTCGTAATCCACAAGGAGGCTTCTGGCAATATATGAATTTAGGCTGGCGACAGATAACCTGATTTTCTAAGAGCCCGATCCTTTGTGATAGGGCAGGAAAAGGTCCCACCTGGTTGGTGGGACCTTTCGATTTGTTCTAACTTTTCCGAGAGGAGGCAAACATGAATGCTGATAAGTCAACACAAACGAGCTTTTTCGAAGCTCTGACGGTCACAGCACCACCAGAGGAAGAATTAGTAGTAGTGGCATCTCTTCTCCAGCCTGGGCCTGCAATGGTCTTGGCGGGATTCCGACATTATAACGAAGAGAGCGCTGTGCAGCACTGGCAGGTACCCGAAGAAGAATACATCCAGAAGTATTACCAGCTGTCCCTGGAACGGGCGCGCCGGAATGCTCAACTTTCAGAAGAACAGTTGGAGGCGTTTAACTTGCATCGTGAGGGGAAGAAGCGCATTAAGGCGCAACAAACCCTGGCGCTCCGGGCCAGATATTGGAAAGAAGCAGCAAAGAGACTGACTGCAGCCGAAGGGATTACTGAACAAGCCCGCCAAGGCGCACATGAAAGTTATGTTGGGTTGGTCAAGGAAGCCATCAAGCACGGCAAATCTGTGCCGGAAGCCGTGATCGCCCAATATCCCGAGTTCTCGGTGGCCGCCACCGCACGCGCCCGCTACCAAAAGGGCTGGAGAACCAGTTTTGCAAACAAGAGCATCGCAATCGATAATACGATGCAGACTGAACGTGGCTTCAAGGTAAAGCGCCAGGACGGAAAGTCCATCACGCCAGAGCAGATTACCGAGATCAATCAGGCTGTCGCAGAAGTTGAAAGCGTCGTGGGTAGCCTGCAAGATCTGTTCTTGCAGACCGATATCACCATCGCACACACATCCGGCAAGCACCCGTTCCTATCGGGAGCGGGGGGCATGTACCACTTCGATGAGAAGACTGTCACGATGGGCACGCGTGCATGCAATGCAATGGCCCATGAGCTGGGTCATTGGCTGGATATCGAGTCGGGCTGTTTCATTGGCATTGAACATTTAATGCGCATAGGTGAACGCGTGGAAGAAATGCCCTCCTTGGCAGAGGTGGGGGAGGGGAGTGACCTGATCAGGCAGGCTACGCGGCTGTTGACAGATACAACCAGTGCGGAGCACATCGTCAAGGGTCGCAAGATGAGAGTTTTGAATTACACACCGGATGAGCAGGGCAGGATCAAACTGAAACTGGGGCACTACTGGCGCTCATCGCGCGAGGTTTGGGCAAGGCTGGTCGAGCAGTATGTGGCTGCCAGGCTTGGGCCCGGACCGCACCTTTCGGTTGACGCCGATTTTGAGACCCTGCCGGCATACTGGTCACACGACAAATTCGAGATGATAATGCCATTGGTCGAGAGGGACATAAAACTACGACTGTGGATCCTGAGAGGCAACGCGGCCGCGTACGCGAATAAGGTCCGGTACAGTGTCAGGCAGCCTGCAGGCATAGATCATGGGTCATATTACATTGCCGAAAAAGGCTACGGCGCAAAGCGGCCGAGCGTTCTGGTGATGGATACGGGGATTTGCGGAAAACCTACCGATGAGTATCGACTGGTCACGTCTAATTTCAACCATGACAGCGGTTGGAAATACACACCCGTCGACGAAAGGGTGTATCCATCCCTGGATGAGAGCAAGAAAGCTGCCGAAGCCTACCTGGCCGAGATCCATCTGGAGTTGCCCGCATTATGACCAGGAAGACGGTAAGAAAAGAATCTTACAACTGGAACATTTGATTTCCGATCTCGGCAAAGCCGAGCAATAACACAATTCTATGGAGGTGATTATGGAAAAAAATCAATTAATCGCAGCGATCAATAAGCACGTGTCAAGCAAGTTAAGCGATCACGAGATCGCATCTCTTGATATGGTTCTCTTCATCGCGTTATACCACCCGGACCTTAAAGACATCTCAGTCCAGGACCTGGCCGTCCGGCTTACCGAGCACGGATACTACAGCAACTGCGATATCCGCCAGAAGCTACCTTTCGCCGTTGCGAAGGCGAAGGAGCAGGGCGTCACTATTGAAGATGCGGAGGATCTCACGACTCGCTACCAGGTGGCTTTTGGGTATGTGGTGAACGAGACTCCCAAAACCATCGGCGAGGTTTTTCGGGTTGTGCATGCGAAGCTCGAAGAACTTGACCTGCTCCCGGATGAAGACTTTTCCCTGTGGCCACTGGTAAATGAGAATAATCCCTGGCCATGGGGGCGCTGGGTTGCATCCTTTGCGGTCACGGGTTCGAGCGAGGGACACTATTTACACGTCGGGGTCGTGGTGCAGCACGATGAAAGGTGGTTGAAAGAAACCCGTCCCCGATATGTTACTGCATTCAAGGAATCTGGCGCAGATGAATTCTCAGCGAAACAATACGCCAACGCCGTTTTAGAGCGAGAGCGCCATGAACAAGTTCTCGTTCCCGTGTTCATCGGAAAATCATTCGCTGGCATGGATGTGCTCTATAGGAGCGCGGCCGAGATTGCCAGGATGCTGGCCTAGCCGGCCAGTTGCGCTGAAGGGAGAAAAATAATCATGAGCGTAAACGTAACCCACCCGGCCAGCGATATCGGCATTAACGCCGGCCACCGCGAATATCTGCTCGATAAAAACGATCGGCCAATGGTCTTTGAGAGCAAGCCCAAGGCCGTCGCGTATTTGCGCAGCTTCGGCTTCAGCGAGGATGAATTGGGTTCCTTCGAGTTCCCTGCGGTAAAAACGGTCAAACCAATTTCAGCACAAAAGGCACGTGCTTTGATCCGCAAGATCTTCCCCGACCGGCAAAAAGCGGAGCACTTCTGCGAGTATGCAAGCCGGGCCGCGTTTCTGGAAGAGATCCCCGCCACTACTCGCGCTGAACTGGGCAAACTGGGGTTTTCGGTTCCCGATCTGGAGTACGAAAAGATCATGCAAGAGCTGGGTGCCATGAAGGTCCAACGTACAACCTATTCGCGCAAGGGAGGCGGGATCAGGTCGCTATGGGTAGATAGCATTCTCAAATACCTGACCTTTGACCTGGCGAGAGACTACCGGCAAATGGAGAGGCTGTACCCGGTCCGCAACAACCCAATTCACTAAAACCCCGAGACGAAACTCTCGGGGCTTTTTATGCAAGGAGGTGCTCTATGCTTACCAACAATCTATATGCTTTTCCCGCTGCCCAACCCGCACCGGTCGTCACGGTGGTGATGAATCTAGCCACCGGTAAAAAACAGGTATACAGCTGTAATCCACGCCGGGCGGTGATCGCAGCACACGCCCAGAGTCGCAACGATTGGAACACCTGGCAGTATGAGGGGCGGTATGGTCACCTGGTGCAATCCGGGCAGCACGTCGTTCTTTGCGGCGACTGGTCCGCCTTCAACTGCTCCTGCCATGCACTTACCATGGACGGCCTATGACCATAAAAAGCCAAACATACAGAGGGGTGCGCGACTGGTCGGTATCGGCCAGCCGGAGCGATGGCAGCGACCATGTTGTAGTGGTGTTCAAGTGCGGCAAATTTGTTGCCGGTAAACCGGTAACCATCCTCGTGAATCAATGGCCCGAACTCGGCCCCGATCAGCAGAAAATGCTACTCGAGGCTATGGGCAGCCAGCCCGAAGAGGAGGGCTACTGCCAGTCTGTTCGCCTGGCCGATGAAGCCCGAAAGGCAGTCAGCGAGGTGATGGCGGCCTGTCCCAGACCGGACAAAGCCTCTCGGCCCTGGGAAAAGAGCCGCCTGGAATACCAGAAAGGGCGCGCCCGTACGGCCGGCGGCGTGCCCATTCTGAACGCCCGGGATGGCAACAAACACGAACGGATTGTCCGCTATGCGTTGCTGCGCGGATTGCGACTCCCCGAGAACGTATTACGGGATTATCGCCACATGAATCCAGAGTACCTGGCGGGATACGTGCACCACCTGCGCTATTTCGATAACAGTTGTCAGGTCGGATTCGAAGACGGAACTTACACCCTGCTCAACGCCTACAGCGAACATGACGGCACCCGCTACGGTACCGCCTGGTATTTATACACGACCAAAGACATGCTGCTGGTCCCGGACCCAGATAACGCGAAGGCAACCATTGCCGACCGCAGCCTGAGAGAAGCCGTCGCCCTGGCCGAGACCTGGCTGGGTATCCGGATTGTGCTGGAAGGGTCACCGGCCGACCTGCCGGACCTATACCCGCTTGATCCCAGAGTTTGGGAAATCCCGGCTGCCGAAAACCAACCAATCGAAGCTGCTTCGCCAGAACAAGTGCAGCAGCTTACCTTATTCTGAGGAGGTGCTTAATGGATGTGCTTGATGAACTGAAACAAGAGCTGGAAAAGCGACTGGAACGGCCATTGCAGGAGTACGAATTTACTGCGCCGGCCGAGCAAATCGCTTTCGTCATCCAATACAACCCGCCGATGGCGGGTTGTAGCGTTTCCGAACTCGCTGAACGCCTGGTGAAGGGTGATTGCGTTCAAAGCGACCTGATCGAGAAGTGCCTGCCAGAGGCTGCAAAGGTCGCCAAGCAGGATGGCTCTCCCCTGGTCACCTGCCACGAAAGCATAACCAGCCGTTACGAGGTTGTCTTTGGCCTGTGCGTCAATATTACGCCCAAGACCATCGGCGAGGTCTACCGGGCCGTCTATGCCGAACTCAAACATCAGCGGTTTCTACCGGATGAAGGCTTTCGCCTGTGGGATCGCAAGGATGAAGACGCTCCTTTCCCCTTGAATGCGCACTGGATTGCGGCCTATGCTGTAACCGGGGGATCGGAGGGGCACTGGGTTCACGTCGGCGCGGTCTTCCAGCCGGAGGGCTTGGAGACAGAAACCATCCGCCACCTGTTCTTCGGTAAGACACTGAGGGAAGGCCGGGACGGTATGGAATTTATGTATCGGGTGAGCGCGATCATCGCCAATATGCTCGCCTGATAGGAAGGAGACTATTGCAATGAAAAATAATACTCTTATCAAAAGGCTCAAGTCAGATGGCAGCTACGGCAGCCATATCGATGGTTACAGTGACGATCATATGGCGCTGAAACTGCAGTTCCTGCGGGATGCACAAGCGCTGCTGAAGCAGGCCGGACAATTTCTGGCCGCCAATGGTTTGTCTCAATGCGACGTTCACAAGAATGAGTCCGGCATGGCTGGCTCCGGGGAAGTGTACGGAGAGTACTGGAAACCAGACGATCATAGCCGGCGAGTGCATGTTTGTGTGGAGTCGTCCTGTGTAGACCGGGCACGCGAGGATGGGGTCATTCTCTACGCGCGCACGCAACCATACAAGCTGGAGGCTACGCGCGGCAAGAAGGATAAGCAGGAATGGCGTCGCGCCGGACAAAGTGGCCCAAACCAGTGGCTGTCGGCGGCGTTCAACGCCCAGGAGCTGGCCGACCGTATTCTTATGATCTACGACCCGGCCACCAGCCCGGCCATGGTATCGGCGCACACGTTGTCTACCGGCACTCAGGCATTTCCTCCACTGTACATCACAGACGAGAGCCAGGCCCCTGCCTGGTTCGAGGCGCATCGGAATATCAATGCTTCCCTGTGGACCGATGCCCGGAACCACGTGGATGAGCCAGATGGCCCGACGGAAACGGGACCTGCCCAACAGCTGTCGATGTTCGAACAGCTCTCGGCCGCCCCCGCCGACGAGATCCTCGCCGGGCAGTAAAGCAGAAACCTGATGGGGTAGAAAAGGTTTCTCAATTCATATTCTCTGACCAGGGAAGGCCGTATCAGCCTTCCCTGGTCTGTTTGGTAAGGAGGTTCTATGTCAAAAAAATTCATACCCTGGGACAAGATGACGGAAGCAGAAAAAGCCGCCTGGCGCGCACAGCGGGATGCCAGGATGCGGTCCGCAGACGAACGCCTGCAGGCCGGTGTCGAAGCGATGCTCCGATCACAGCGCTGGGCAGACTGGCTGAAATTCAAGGCCAGATGCCATTCGTACAGCTTTGCCAATTGCATGATGATCCTGCTCCAGAAGCCGAATGCTTCCATCGTAGGCAGCTACAAGTTCTGGCAGAGCGTAGGGCGGTATCCGCGCGGCAAAGGCTTGGGACTCAGCATCTTTGTCCCGCTCAAACGCAAGGAGCCCGAACCGGAAGAAAGCGCCGATAACGAGCCGGAAGAACAGGAGCGGGCAGGGATAAAGAAACCGACCGCTCCCAGGTTCGGCCTGGGGTCTGTCTACGATATCAGCGACACGGATGGCGCTCCATTGCCGGATATTCCTGTCTCGCTGCTGAGCGGGGATGACAAATTCCTGTACATCGGCATGTGCCAGTACATCCGGAACGTGCTGGGATGCCCGGTCGAGGAAGTGGATTTGCCTTTTCCTTATAACGGTAGGTGCGACTTCGATAAAGAAGGCAGGGTTGAAAAGATCCTGATCAAAGCGGATAACCCCCAACTGCAAAAAGCCAAGACGGCTGTTCACGAAGCCGCTCACGGACTCTTGCACAGTGCGGCAGAATACCGCCAGCACACGCCCGCATCCGTTATGGAACTGGAGGCCGAGTCGGTGGCATTTATCGTGCTCGACCACTTCGGCCTGGATGCCGGCGATTACAGTTTCGGGTACCTGGCATCCTGGAGCGATGGCAGTCCCGAGGCCCTTAAAGCCGTGAAGGAAAACGGCAACCGCATCGCCAATACGGCCAAAGCGATCATCCAATGGCTGGAGGAAAACAGCGGCTGCCATCCCATCCAGGTGGATCTGGGTATGGCGGTAGCGCTGGCGGAGTAACGTTTGGAAAACCTGCCACTTATAGCAAAATCTCGCAGATTGATGTTCGCATGGGTGTGGAGGGCGACTCTTATCCATGCAAACGCCTGGAACTGAAGAAGCACCCGGCTGGCTGGGTGATCATCCTACCGACTAGTTCGCGTACCAGTATATCGAGCGCTGTTCAGCCGACTGACGAACATCCGCGCACGATTTCGGATGGGCTGACACTGCCAAACGCAAAGCGGATCGCAGAAGAGATCCTGCAGACCACGGGTACAACAGAGCGCCTGGAAACTTTGCGCAATACCGAGGGTAAACCTGACTGGATGAGCCATATTACCCGCTAAAAATTTATGCTGTTCGATGTGTTCCAACTAAGGAACGCGTTGTTCAGAAAGGAGGCGTTATGACCATGCCGAAAGGAATTGTCGCAAGGGCGATCATTAATATCGACACTGGGAAAGTAGTGTATGTCGAGATCAAGAGAAAACCATCCTTTTATAGCTTCTACACTATGTACAACGTGGCTGGGAAGAAGAAGGGAAAGCCGTTATTGGCTTCGTTGAACCAGGGGATGGCCAAAGACCTGGAAGAGGCCGTGCGAAAGATAACGGCGCGATGGTGGGCAGGGAACGGGAGGGTGACAGGCACGAAAGTAGTCATATTCCGGAAGAAGGAATACCGCCGGCTGCTGGACACCGACCCGAGCGAACTCGGGCTGACCAGGATTGAATCGGCAAACATCCCATTCTCGCCTGTGTCAAAAGGACGGATTCCCGTTGGTTACACAACCCTTCAGCAGAGGATGAATATCCTCAATCCCCAAAAATAAGAAAGGTGAAAATGAAAACCACTAAAACCCCTGAAGAACTCAGAGAAAAGGCAAAGTACTACCGTCAAAAAGCCGATGAGATGAGCAGAATATCCGCCCATGCCGGCGACAATGCCCCCGGTTCTTATGTGACCGGTGCAAGCGGACGTAGCCGTGCAATGAACAAAAGGAGCGAACGCGCGCTGGAGAAAACCATCCAATACGCCAAGCGGGCCGTTGCATATCGAAGAAAAGCGGAAATATTTGAGATGCAAGCCAGTTGGATCGAGAATGCACCCAAGAGAGCGCGGGCAAAACAGAAGCGCCTGGCAGGGGAGAAGCGGGAAAAGAAATCCCGGCGTTCCATGCCCCCGCAGGAGCGGCTGTTCATAGGGTGCTATCCTACCGGAATTGTTTACGCTGACTGCGCACACGAGGTGGGCGGCGACTACAAAACTCTGGGATATCTGAATTACAGAACTCTGGTATTGGAGCTTAAGCCAGGCTGCCCAGCAGAACTCGCTGAAATGATCCAGGCCGACGCAGCCAAGATGCAGGCCATGCGTGGACAGTTCTTTCCTATCTCTGCCTGCGGGCAGGGCGTGACCCTGGGAGAATAGCCATGGACCCCGAAGTGCAAATCGTACCCCGCACCTTTGAAGCGAACCAGCATCCGAAGGGCAGCCAGGAGCGTGCCCACCTTAACGGAGATGCCCTGACCAGCGAATATTATCCGAGTCACAAATATCTGCTCCGTATCCAGGCAGTCATGAATGATGGCACGCCCAACCCGGTTCAGAAGTGGCACAATTACACCTGCCGTACGAAGCGCCAGGCGCAGGCAGAACTGGCGTCTGGTCGATGGATGAGTGAATTTTCCCACCATGCATTAAAGCCTGTAATGGATTTCATTTCTCAACCCCAGGATCCGGCAGAGATCTCCGCCCGACAGATCCAGCGCCCCGAGGGCGAGCCGCATCCCACAATGCCGGCCTACCTGTGGAGCAACGCTTCACAGTGCTACGTGCTGGGCCACGCTGATCCATGAATCCAACCTATATGTACAAAGGCAAACCTGTAGAACTTATTGCCATGACCTACTTTTCGAATGGTCAACAATTCTGTACCATCTTGATGGCCAATAAGGATGACAAATTACAGCGCCAAACGGTTCAGTTTCGCCACCTGAAACCCATTGAAACCCGGGCAAAAGATAGTTAGCCAAACCCCGGTATACACTGCAGACAGCCGGCAGGGTTCTGCCGGCTGTCTGCCATTAAGGAGGTATGACGCATGTCCGATACAAAGCATGAACACGACCGATTTAAACCCGTCCTTGCAAAAGCGCGGGAGTTCGATATTGCCACCAATCCGGGTCCTTTCGCGCTGTTTGAAGCCGGGAGTGCCGGTTTCCAGCTCTGGTGCTCACCGGAAGACCATCCCGCTGGCTACGATGTTCTTATGTACGCAGGCACATTTGCCAAACCCTGCGCGTATGTTGGAGACGTTTGTTGGGGATGGGATGATGCAGAAAAGATAACCCATCTGGTGCTAGATACGTGCGCATACGAATTGGCGGATAGTAAACCCGAGAAATTCAGCCGTCAACTCCATCCACTGAAAGGGAAGTTTTCCATCCACAATCGGCCGGCCGACATCCTATGGGCAAAAGGAAAAATCCGCTGGCTGTTCAAACAGGCCGGCGTGCCATGTCCCCCGATCAAGCTGAAGGAATCGGTCCGCTCCCAGCTGATGAGGGATGAGCCGTAAGTAAGGGCTCTTTGGCTCCTAATGGATACCAATCAAAACTCTACTCTTGTCCCCGTCAGCTTTATGGAAGAAACGGCTAATAGTTGCAGCACCCATACCCTGAATAACGACCAGAAAGGTGCTCTCACCGGAGGCCTGCCTTATTACAGAATTGGAGGAATAACCATGAAAGGATTTTCTATAATCAAACCCCGGGATGCCATCGAATTCCTGAATTCCGTACGCCCGGGCAGAACCCTGATCTGGAATGGCTCAGAATTTCAGCAAGGAAGCAAGGTCCAGGTAACGAGGCATTCCCGTGGAGGTGGCAGCTGCGTGGAATATGTGAGTTACGGATTGTTTTCCCCTGGAGGAAAGTTGGTCGCAGTAGCAAGAATTGCCCCCGCTCCTTATATGAACCGCCCGGCCGTGGCAGCAGTTGGGGAGAAACTGGCATTCAATACCGCATATCTCTCTCGACAATGCGCCGTAGGCATTGACAGCGAAACCCTGGTGGGGTTCATAAAAGAGTATACGAGCCGCCTGCGACAGGATCTCCTGGCCCACAACCCTGCGAGACGAAAAAGAGGAAGATGCGATCTCGATATAAGATACCTGCTTTCTCTGGACGATCCTTATGCGCGGGTTATAGAAGGTCCAGCCGGAGGCATCCTCGCTCAAAGCAACGCAGCCTCTGGCAAAGTTTACATGAAGGCCGGTGCGCTCGATGCGGGAACAACCAAAAGCCGGGGACAGCCAACGCGGTATATCGGGGAAGACGGGCAGTTGCATTCGATATACCAGAGCGGCAAAAACCTTCTCCCTGAATTGCGTCTCCAGGGGGCACGCCTGGTAAACGAAGGGCAAAAAAGGCGTTTCGTCTTCGTTTTGGCTGCCCCAGGAACACTGGAATATGCTGCCTGGAGGCGCGCCCTGCCAGCCTGGGTACATGAGGCTGAATGGGGAAAAAACGATCTGGGGGTTACCCAACCCCGTTTGCTGTTCCGGTTGCTCGGCTTGCAGCTGGCTTAGGAAAGGTGGGGCCAGCCGCTGGCGCAGCGGCAATATCATCGAGAAGAACAAAGACCGACGAAGGTTGCTCGATCTGTTCTTATCCCAAAAGCAGGGTCTGCCTAAATGGTGGACCCTGCTTCATATTCATGAAGGAGGTAAATTATGTTCAATCGCACCAATTCGATGAAATCCATAAGGCTGACCATCTCGCTGATAGTCATGGCGCTATTGATTTGCTCGTGTGGAGGAAAGAGTCTGAGCAGCTTGCCGGGGAAATCCTACTCGGTTGGCACCGACAACGTCAAACCTTTGATTTCGTTGTACACGGTCCAGCCAACGGGTGAGCACGTGCTGGCTCTGATATACGCCTATCAGTCACTGGTTTCCGGAGATTACTCGTCCGACCTGTTTACGGCACTGGGTAGCTCCTCGACCTTGATCGATGCCGATGGAACGCAATACAGACCGATACATATTTACGCAATTCCATGCTTCCCAGCGTCAAATAAACCACTCTTCGATCAATTCACCGATAACGGGACCATACCATGCGATAAAGCAACCGATTTAAAAACGGTAATGATCGTATACGCAGCAGACTCTCAACCAACCGCAAAACTGACTTTAACAATGGATGACGGTCGCACAACGATTGATATTGCGAGCCCGGTGAATGACCAGGTTGCCAATCTGCAGAGGCGATAAGCAAAAATAATTTCTGGTGGATGAGACAGGCCTCCAATAACAAGAGATCTGCCTTGTTTTTGAACGGAACGATGAAGGCAAACCTGCAACTTTACGGCGGGATATGCTCTCCGCGCGGCGCGGGGGGAATGTTTTCTATTCCATTTCACAGTCGCATAAACAGAAACAACGATTGAGGTAACCAGTACGGCAGCAGTAAATCCATGCATAGGCGTGCGTAACGCGTGGGATCAGCTTTTTTGTGAAACCGTCCGGATGGACTCCGATAATACCAATATGCCTTTTGAAAGGAGGTAGCGTGTCAACCGATATAGAACAACACTGCGCCGAGCAAAAGAAAAAGGGGAGAGTTACCGTGCAAATACTGCCCGTGGCACCCGCACTAAGGCAGCGCCTCGCCAGTTCCCCGAAACGCGATAAAGATTGGAACCTGGAATTCCGCGTTCAACATGAAGGTCAAACTTTCGAGGTTGCCTACGGCAACCCGTGGGAAAGGCGTACCAAGGACAGCTGCACTGTATACGTTCTGGATGAGAACAGGCGCTTGCGCGATCTACGGATCTGTGACTTCCTCGGAGATGCTGTAATCGTGAAGGGCTACGTGCGCAGCATATACTTTCCTCCTCTCCCTTTTTGCGGTAAATCATCCCTGATGGGAGGGATAGGTCACTCTATTAAATCAGGAAAGTGTTTTAGGGGAAGATAAGTTTTCCGTAAGATATCAGACCAATGAAAAGCCCTGTTGAATCAGCAGGGCTCCTATTTTATTTAGATGCATAAGACACCTTGCAAAACGCAGGTCGCTTTATGCAGAAAGGAGAGTTCTATGCTACGTCTCGCAGTCGATCCTAAAAATCCTTATCGCCTGTGTTATCAGATCGGCGGTATATACTGCCCTCCAAAGCTGAAACTCTTACAGAGGGCGAAGGCCACTATCAAATGGTTCGCCCCGTTCACAAATGATCCATCCAGGATCACCAAAGGCGACTTCATCCGGCTGTTCTGGCTGCTCGAAAAGATTTACGTCAGCGAAGATAATCGGATTAATATTCCAAGCCGGTTGTCTCCCAATGAACCTGTTTTTCGGTTAAGAGATGATACCCGAGTAGTTCCGGATTTCCTTTGGAAAGGCGCTATCGACAGTATTGAAATCCTGGGGTTCTCGACCCACACCCTCGAACGCTGTGGTCTTCCAGACTATATGAGGACATCCTACGACCTCCTGTATGCTGATGCGCAAAGCACGGCCTTGCACAAGTTTGCGTATACGGTCAAGAAGGCGATCGGAGAGCTGCCGGAGCAGAAGTTTCTCTACCTATGCAAACTTTTTCTCTCGGGGATTCTCTGGAAGCCAATCTGGATACTGGTTTTCAAAAATGGTTATTCCCGGGAGGCCCGATCGCGGTTTTGCGTTGCTGTCTTGTGGCCTCGCTGGGCAACGCTCAGGCAAACCGCCTTTGCGATCCTGCTGGAAGCAATGGGTTTGTCTTTGCTGAGCATAAATATCCCGACCTATTTTGCAACCGGGCGAAGCAAATACCATGAGCCCGTGCCAGCGCGCTGGCCAAAGATCTCGGGCCTGGCGCGTCAGGTGATCGACAAAATAAATCTCGACTCTGATTGAACACAATCGATCCATCTACAGGCCCGCAATGTGCGGGCCTGTAGCATTCATACAGAAAGTAGAGGCGTATTATGACATATTGGAGAAACGACCCTGGTCACAGTTGGCTGATTTTGAACGGGGAAGAGACGGCCCGCGTGCCAGCGTTCGCCCGCCGGCCAGAATATGAAGAAGATACGGAGTGGGTGCTTGCAGTCATGGCTCTCCCGGAATTATTGAATGACCTAAAATTGTTCATCGGGCATGCAGAAACAACCATGGAAATGGCTCGCACCCGCTGCCGGGACTGGTATCCCGACGAATACGAGAAGTTCACCGGTGAAAAGGCGATGCCTGAAAATTCCTTCAAGAGAGCTGAGGAAGCGTTCGATACCGCCAACGCCAAGAACTTGGTGGTAGTGGCCGCATCCGGAGATTGGAAGCCGGGCGTTCCCGTCGGGTATGTGGAAGCCATTGCTACCCTGGGCGGCGGCCGCGGGCAAGACGTACAAGAGCGAACCTTCTATATTCTGAAGGAAGAATATGATCGACGCTCGAGATTTGGTTATGTTATCCGGGGGCACGAAGAAGAAGTGCCCTACCGGTCAAATGTCGCTGCAAACTCACAGCCGTTTAAACTGGAGGAAGTGCAATATGGAATTGAACAGGGGGCAACTTAAGAGTGTTATGGCAAATATATGGATGCTGCCCTGCCCACGGTTGCGGGAGAACATGGCCTTGACAGAAAATGAGAAAACCGAAGAGGAAATTGTGAGATAAGAGCATCAATAATACTCATCTCGGCTCATACGTATCCGTCTTCTATGGCGTGAGCCCTGAACATACCTATTATATCGAAAAGCCGACCATAGAAATACGGCCGGCTTTTATTAATGCGGATCCAATGACCACTCGACTACATGCATACAACCCGATTCCAGAATCCCAATAATATGCCTGCAGGGCACAACCTACCTGTTTCTATCCCAGGCGGACACCGATACCATTGAGTTCCAAGTAAATGCGTTGCGAGCTTTATACCAATATTCCAACCTGGCTACCTGTTCCCTTCCACTTCCCTTGTCCAGGTTGCCAACAAATCCTTAGGTGGGCTAGGGGCTAAAGCAACGATTACTTATATTCCCCCAAAACTCAATACTGCTTCGGTGGGGGAGCCATTGAACCAAAATTCAAAGGTGCCTGTGTATAACAATTCTTTTTTTATTTAACCATCACTTGAAAGGAGGCCGGGAATATCTTGGTCTCTTTGGATAGAAGTTCTTTTTTTGTTTAATGAGTCGGGGAGATTGTCACAGTGGGGAATGTAGGTTAATGTCACTTTCCCCATCATTACGGCTTAGGAGGTGTTCAACTATCGCCTGCATAAACTACAAGGTTGTCGTAAGAGACTTACACTGAGCTTGTATCGCTAAAGAATGCTCCCAAACAAATCTCTCCAGAAGTAATTGTTGAATCTTGCATGCTCGTCAAATACCTGTCATTAATATAAAACCCCGATTCCTAATAAGGGTTTTTCCCAAGATGTTTTCCCTGCCTTTCTCCAATTTGACAAGTCCATTTTTGCACATCTAACACTCGTGGCAAAGCCCCCAGACATGCAGAGTTCAGAGAGTTATGGAAATTTGTTCTTCTTTCAAAAAATGCAATGGGGGTAATTCTGATCCTTGGGGATAATAAGTCACTTAGACAAATCCAAACAAAAACAATTCAAATCACATATCCGAAAAAGCCATTCTATTCCAAAGGGCGTACGGAATTACTGATCGACCATCTACCCGAAACAACTCGATTAACAAGAATCCGCATGCCGGTCGGATTATTTAGTATTTCCTCTTTCGTTATTACTGTGACCGACGCGCGATTAACGCGAAGAACTGTTGCCAGGCATGATTGTCCTCGCCACCGCAAACAAACATTTTGACCTGGTTCTAATGATGCCTCGAAACTCTTTTGATCCATACCATTACCGGTTATTGTGGGACTTAAGTATTCTTGTAAAAATGAATGAACCCCGCCGCGAGCGGACGAGGTATCATCCGCAAATGCCAGAGACCACTTACAACCTTCTTCTTACGCCGCGAGCGGCGGGGTATTAGACCCATGAAGGTAATAAAATTAAGCAGATTGGTACGCATCATTCTACAAAGTAACCAGCATCAGGCTTTGTTCCTAGCCAAGAAGCACTTCTGCTTTCAGTAGTTTGCGGATGGTATTTTCGATTGTATAAACTTTCATCGACATTTTGACCTGTCTTCTTATGCTAATCTAGTATTAGAGTTAGATCGGATTTTTTGAGGACTGGTCATGTTATTTATTATTAATTTGTAAATTTCCCTTATCTCCTGCGCTAATCAGTAAACCACGCCCTAATGTTATTGAAGGCAAAGTGCCGTTCATCTTGGCGATCAAGATCATAAGCCCGTAGTAACCACTGTTCTTCTGGATGATATTCTGTTGCCTTAAAAACACTCTCAATAGGAACTATATTACGAATTGAAATTTCATTCCTGTGGTTAGAATATAGAATCTTAACTTTATATTTCGCTATTTCATCTTGAGTCATATTAATCATTTCTTTTCTCCTCTGATTCTTGAATTTTCTGAAGAATACTATATATTTGATTCACGCGATCTGCAACTCCCATCTCTTCAAAAGCACTCACAGCCAACTTCAGCATTTCGGCACCCTCACTTATCTTTCCAGCCTCTACCTCTAATAATCCTAACCTGAAATTATTCCAAGTAATCCCCGGTTTTCTTTTAAGATTATTGTCAATTTCAAGGGATTCCCTATGAAAACGATTAGCGTTTGGGAGATTTTTCATTGCAGTAGCTAGGCGGCCCTTTTGATATAAAACCATTGATATTTCTTTCCTGTCATCTATTTCGATCAGAATCTTCCATGCCTCATCCAAGAATTGCTCAGATTTAGCAAAGTCACCATTTTTTCGTTCAAGATAACCAAGTACGGCCAACGTATCCCCTACTTTATTCTTAGCATTTAGTTTTTTGAAAATATCGAGTGCCTTAATTAGGAATGGACGAGCGGCATCAATTTCTCCACTATCTAAGATTGCCATCCCTAATCGCCGAGCAGCTGTGGCTGCTCCCAATTGATCGCCTATTTTTTCATATAGTGCTAGTCCAATCTGCGACCATTTTCGTGCTGAATCTAGTTTTCCTTGATGAAGATATACCCAACTAATCGTCCATGTGGCTAGTCTTGCTTGCGCCTCTACCATACCATGGTGATCAGCAAGTTTAAATGCCTTTTCTCCTTGCTTAACAACCTCTTTCCACAACCCTCTTCTCCTAAAGTATTCGGTCATGAAAAAGGCTATATCTATTAATATAGCCGACTCGACAGAATCGTTTTCGTCGAATTCCCAATTTAATAAACCCAGGATATTATCTCGTTCCAAATCTAATAAAGAATAATTCGAATTATTTATTTTAATATAATCCCGAAAGTAAGTGGCGATTCTTTTCTTAATAACATCGATTTCATAAGATGAACGAGAAATCAATTTCTCTACTGCATAATCCCTAACTAAATCATGAAGCCTATATCGATCCTGCCTTGTCCTAAAAACCAGAGACAAATCAACTAAATCTTCTATTGCGTCATCATCTTTATATTCTTGATCCAATATCGATTCAATTACTTCTTTAGAAAAATCTTCCCCAGCGAACAAACTTGTGGCGTCAAAAACAAACGCTTGGTGTTCATCCAATTCATCATAGCTCACATCTAATGTTATCCTGACATTGTCCTCTCGTTCACTTCCCTTAGACAAAATTAGTAGTCTGTTCTTTTCAAGTCGCTTTCGATATTCATGTAATGTTTTCCAACGATTGGTACTAAGCTGAGATCCAGCTAAAGTTATTGCTAAAGGTAAATAACCACAAAGATGACAAATTTTCTTTGCTTCATCGATTTCCGAAATGGTGCGTTTACCTGCTATGGTTGATAACAGCTTCAAAGCTTCTTCCTCTGGAAGTTCATCCAGGCACAGCGCTTTGATCTCGCCCGGAAGTGCAATCTGGTTTCTAGTGGTAATTAAAATTCGAGTTCTTTCAGTTTTTATCCTCAACTTACGAACAGACGATGCATCTCTAGCATTATCTAGGATAATTAAAGCCGGAATTTCGGCCAAAACTGTGCAGAGACGCATGATTCTGGTCTGTTCATCATCATGATCGACATCATATCCGTAGTTTCCTAACCATCTTCTAGCGATATCCGAGGGCTCTTCCATTCCTAGATTTGCCCATAGTATTCCTCCCGGATAAATTTCATCATCATCTAGGTAAAACGCTACTTCTGCGGCTAAAGCCGTTTTTCCGATTCCACCCATCCCTTTTATTGCATACAAACCCACAGAGCCATCTGTGTTTAATAAGTTGATGATATTCTCCATCTCAAAATTTCGCCCAACGAAGTTCTGGGCGCGATAATGTACATACTCCCTAGGCCTGGGGTATTCTTTTGTTGCTCCCGAAATATTAATATTTTTGACATTTCGAGCAACGACAATCTTTCCGCCCATCCCATAAATATTTTCTAACATAGCCGTATCGCTCTCCACTCTTGTAAATTACATATTTATAGTGTCTACATCGCCTTCGATAACAATTACCTTACCACCAGGCGCATTTATAACTCCGACGAGTTTTGAGTTAATATTTTGCCTCGCACTTTTTGGCAATTTCTTGGCCAATTTAATTATTTCATCCGAAAGTTGTAGAACCTCCGAATTCTCTATCGCCTTACAATCAACCAGAACTTCCTTTAAGGAATCCGTCCATTCCACAGGTGAATCTTCGAACTTGTCCAAAATATCTTGAGGAGTGGAGAGTTTTCGAAAATGATTTTTAAGACCTAGCTTTAATTTTTTATATGCTTCTGTAATACCTTTTGCGGCAGTTGATTTGATCTCGTCTGTCAATCCGATAGTTACGCCTGCAATCAACGCGGTCAAAATTAAGCTGAGTGGATCCACTTCTCCTCCTTGGTAGTGATTGATCGATGATGATTTATATTACCCGTTACCTTCCCATTCGATCATAAATTCAGTTAGGAAGGTTTCCATGAAGGCATGCCTTTTCAAGGCCATTTTATATGCTGTATCTGTGTTCATAAGATCTTTTAGCAGTAATAATTTTTCATGGAAGTGATTAATGGATGTACCCTTATTGTTTATATATTCTTCGGTTGTGGTATGAAGGTGCGGGAGTATATCTGGGTTATATATCTCTCGTTCACAAAATCCACCATAGGCAAATGTTCGGGCGATGCCTATAGCCCCCAACGCATCTAACCTATCAGCATCTTGAACAATCATGGATTCTTTAGTTGTTACCTGTGTTTTTACTTTTGCACCCTTAAAACTTATTTCAGAAATTATCAAACACACATGCTCAATAATGTTAATAGGTACATTTAGATCGGCTAACCAAATCTGAGCGGTTCTAGGTCCAATCTTTGTATCACCCCCATGAAATTTAAAGTCTGCAATATCATGGAGCAATGAAGCTAACTGTACAACGAATCTATTCGCATCAGGTTCATTATTGCAGATAGTAAGCGCATTTTGAACGACCCTGTATATATGCCACCAATCATGACCCGAACTATCTTTATCGAGGGTCCTTTTCACAAATTTTCTAGTTTCTTCTAAAACCGTTTCTTCATTCATAATTCTATCCTAATCCTAACGAACTTGTTCTCTCGTGTATACATCATAACAAGCATATAAGAAAACCCCCATGTAATGAACTCTCTTAAACAAGGAACCTGAAAAGTGGTTGCTTTATTGTACAACGAAATGCAACTCGGTTGTTTCATCAATAAGGTAAACAAAACATTAAGAATCACATAGGCACTAAGAGTGCCGAACAAGACCTATTGACGAATTTCAGGCAAATGAGAGCGCAACCTAGAGTCAAGAACGCCTGATGATTATCTGTCTGCGCTCATAACGGACATTCAAACGACGATAGCGGTTCAACCAGGCAAGGGTTCTTTCGACGACCCAACGATGTTTGCCAAGCCTTTCCTTACTTTCTATTCTGCGCCGGGCGATCCGTGGAGTGATCCCACGCTTTCGCAAAACTTGGCGATTATGGCGACTGTAGTAGCCTTTGTCGGCGTGCAGTTTCTCCGGACGCTTTCTTGGTCGACCACGCTTTTGGCGAATGGCAGGGATGGAATCCACCATCGTTTCCAGTATGGTTGTTTCATGCACATTGGCCGCCGCATGTCTTATGACGAGTGGGATGCCTCGTCTTTCGACCACAATATGGCGCTTCGAGCCCGATTTGCCGCGGTCCGTTGGGTTCGGGCCGGTCGCTTCGCCCCCACGGGGGCGGGTACCATGCCTGCATCTAGGCTGGCCCGCGACTAATCCAATTGCTCGGCGCCTGCCAGTTTTTCCAACAGAGTCTGGTGCAGCCGCTCCCAGACACCTGCTGCTTGCTAGTCTCGCAATCTCCGCCAGCAGGTCATCCCGCTGCCACAGTGCCCATCTCGGCCGGGAGCATCTCCCAGGGAATGCCTGTCGGCAGGACAAACAGGATCCTGGCGAATACCTCTCGATTGGAAATCCGTGGCCTGGCGCCTTTCGGTTTTTAGGTTCGGGTGGAAGCAGAGGTTCGATGTTCTGCCAAAGTTCATCACTCGCCAATTGTTTCGCTATACCCCAATCATACCAATTCTTGGGGTTTTGTTAGGCGTTCTAATTCTAAAAAATATAGAAAGAGAAATACTACAATATCTCATCAGATAATTCTAAAATTGCTAGTCGCGGTGATCGGCCTCGAATATATTTATAAAAATTTATTTGCCATGAATCTATCGATTCGCGGATTGCGATTCCGAGAATTGGTTGCTTAATTGCATATCTTTGGTCAAGGCCTATTTCTTTTATTGAAACCAGATCCCTTACACTGGGGCCAGTATTTATCGGATGTGAATGCCATTCACCAAGATAATCAAACTCTCCTTTTGTTCTGGATATATACTCTTCTAACTTTTCCTGGCTATATGAACCATCTCGGATGAAATTGTTCCTTCTATGAATTGCTTTCGGTCCAGGGCCCAAGGCCATGGAAACCACAACCGTTTCATGTTCAAATTTACCTACTAAAATTCCACCGGTTTCAGATGGATATTTGCGGTTGCTTTCAGCAATAAGAAACTCTATGGTGCTTTTTTGGGGTATGTGAATAAAATGAAGCATATATATTAATTTCGTGGCTGGCAAATACCACAATTTTGTAAACATTTATTATTGAACGGATGAATACCTAAACTAGAAAATATTCTTGGAGAATCTGGCAATATTTCATTTACTTGGACAAGTAAATTTCCGTTTATTTTTTCATCTTTGAGAATTTGGGGTACCAATTTCGCTGTCAGGGTGGCAACAAAATTTAGATGAACTGCATCAGCCTCTTCCGTAGGCGAACCGCAGCCATCCTCGATGAAAGAACTCGTTGGATCTTGCGGTATCGTAGGAAATTCGCTTTCGCTCCATCTCCCCCTATTCTGCAGGTAACAATATAAACAAGGATCTTGATACTCAGGGTTGGCTCTTCTAATAACGATTCTACCGATACAGGCTCTTCGGTATGACGTGGAAAACAAGACGGGTTGATTTAAAGAAACGCATATCTGATTTAAGTACAAAGAAAATGGAACATTAGCTGTGGTATCTATTACTAAATCACTTCCCCGTATGATCTTTTTTATTTGTTCAATATCCCATGTCTCATCATATAGTTCTGTTTTACAATCCGGATTGTGCGACTTAATTATGTTTTGTACACAGTAAGTTTTAGGCAGACCCACTGATCTCAATCCAGCAATATGACGAATGGTATTCGTGGGAAGAAGGATATCGCTATCTATAAGATCTATTTGGCCAAGGCCAGTTTTGCTCAATAAAACAGCGACATTTCCGCCTAGAGCGCCTATACCAAATATACACACTCTTTTTTGTTCTAATCCTGGGCTTATATGAGCTATGCGCCGGATAAGGTCGGTTTTACGAGCAGATGCAGTACGAAAGCTCTTGATTTTAACGTCAGCCAAATTGGCTTGATTTGAAAAGCGAAGTTTATGTCCTTTAGGCTTTTGTACCCACAGGAATAGCCATCTTTCCGATCTAAAATAATCTGGATATCCAAGCGCAATAGAAAAGCCAAGTACATTAGAATCTCTTCCCAAACGAGCAGCGAACAATTCGACACATTGTCCTTCCACCCATCCTGATTCGCGATCAATTAATGAACACAACTCCGCTAGATTTCTTGGGGGTATAAAAGGCTGATGTAAACGGAACCAGAAACCGAGATAAAATTTAAAGCTTTCGTTCCAAAGGAGATTATCAATTAGTCGCTTCTCGGGTTTAGGTTTGATCTCATTGCTTCCGGGCTGTTCGCGCGGAACTACAAAAGAGGGGAAAAATTGAGAATTCTTATCATCACGCCATAAAGCGAAGTCCCCATGTTGAACATCCGAAGTTATATTCCAATTTTCCCCAAGAATTACAAGGCCTTCATTTTCAAAATACAAATGGAGATCTGGGACGATCGAATTTTTAGGCCAGCTACCAGAATGATAAAAGCCGAACCACTCTCTGATGCGTTCGAGGAGACTTTGTGCTGCTGTAAATGGTTCCCATCCATTGGGTTCTTGCCAGAGGCATAAACATTGATCTGGTGATAAATGCCAACTCGGGCTTAATGGTTCATTATCCCTGCAATAAACTTTTGGCGCTTGGTAAGGAAAACCTTTAGGTAAAAAAATGCTCACGAAATGTCCAATAGTCCGCGTTTCTCCTGATGTGGAATCTAATCTATCAACAAAGACTTTTCCTAGCCACTCTTCAGAAAGGTTATTTTGTTGATCCTTAAAATTAGCATCGATAAGCCAAGCCCTGAAATCAGCTAAGTAAGAATCAATTAATGTGGGATTAGCCAAAGGCCTTTGCCTCCCTTACATCATGCCGACTTTTAGTTCCTAAAGAGGATTCGTTTTGATTATCATCTTCAGGTAGAGGAAAACAAATGGAATCAGGGTCTGATCCAAAGACTCTTTGGAGAGTTTTTGCCGCCTTATGTAAATCTGTGGCTTGCTCATCCATCGCCTTTTCAATAATGGGGAGATGCGATTGAATTTTTGATAGAACTCGTTGAGCATCTTCTACCGTTTTGGCTATGGGGATGAGATTTGGATTTATTGTCGATACATCGTGGACAGAAGGTATAAACGTTAGGTTCTCAGGGTTAGGCCATGTGTTGTGTATATTGAGAAAAAGATCGTGAACAGCATCAATCCAACTGTCTGCCGTAGGATTGTGGCAAAGTGCTGTCAGGCATTCCAAGGAAAATCCTTTCGGTGTTTTGGAAGATCCAAAATGAACTTTTTTCCAAGATTTAAGCATCTTTACTAATGATTTATAACTACGATATCCATTTATAAGAGAGCTATTTTTGTTTCTCTGTTCACTATCGCTAAGCTGACTATTGGGATAAGTATTAAGCCATTGATCTAAGTCTTTATCAGCTATCCACATAGGGTCAGAGTCTTGATTGGACTGAATAAGGACTGGAACAATATCCAATGTCAGAACCGATTCATCGCCAGCAATTTCATTTACATCGTCTGGTAATTCAACGTGAATTGAGCGCCGTGCTTTTCGTGTTGTTGCATCACGACCTGTTCGCCTTATCGCATCCTGAGTTAATCGCAGAAGGCAGAATTGTTCAGATTCATCAGATGCTTTGAGTTTGCGTAGATCATCAAATGTGAAAGTTGTCTTGATGATAATGTCCACATCCTTAATTGATAGTATAGATGTGTTCCTCCCATACGATCCCGAGAGGATTGAGCTTGCAACATAGGGGCCGTATTTAACGTCTGCCTCTAGATCGTTCCGTAAATCTTCATGAGCTTTTATCGCACGATCAACGGCATCATCTGATGGCATAATCGATTGTAGATAATCAGTGAATAAAGAATTTAGTGTAGACATGGTTACCTCCTAACTGAGTGTGAAAGCGTAATGGTAAGATGGATTATCAAACCAATACAAATGTAAGCGGCCGCAAGCTTGTAATCTTTGGCCAACAAGTAGTGCTAATGCCGATGGCATTTTCATGAATATATGGAAATCTGTTACTCCAAATTGAAGTGCATCTCGAAAGTATTGCCCCACTTGATTAGCATATGCAACCGCTGTTTCGGCATCGATTTTCTCCAACCTTGGATCTGGATTCCCTGTTCCAATTTGAAGCCAACCCTCATATTGGATCTTATTTCGAGCAACGAATTCTCCTACAGCATCGTGTATATCAGGACCGTTAGTTAGTTCAGCTATGATAGCACTGGGCTTGAGAGATGGCGTTACAATCCAGCTTCGATTTAAAATGAAATCGTTAGGCATGTTATCAGAAAGCCAAAACTGCTTTTTGAAATCACTCACATTAATTTCGCGCGCCCAAACACCTATTCTTGAGATGCGAATGTTAAACCTATACCCCCATGCAAACGCGGCCGGTAATGGGAGAACTGTTCGGAACTGAATACGAGTAGTATCTCCCTGGGGACCGATAACAGAGAAAACATCGTTTAACGCTGGAACAATGAAAGAACTCCACTCGGAGATGGTGGGCATTTTTTCTGGTGGCACCAACTTCTTCCAATCTACATCAAGAAGTGCCGAAGTTGGCCGTATTGCAGATGAACGCACGGCTATTTCGATAGTAGCTTGACGCCCTCTTCTGGCGTAGCCATAATTAAAAATCTGTTCAAAAATACTCTTTGCTAATTCATTTATTGGGGTTTCTGAAGGAAAGAAGATTACCCTATCAATGGCGCTACTCATTTGTTTAAGCACGTCTCTGAGATTGTTGATCCCACTTGAATTCATTACTACCATAATTGGAATTTCTTGCTGGTAGTAGCTTATTATATGAAGAGCTAGCGAAGATAAATCTGAAAGGCTGGGGCTATCAAAATCGAATACTATTCCATCAATAGTTTTTCCTCTTAGGTTTTGATTATCCGCTTGCAAAATTTGAATACCTCTAAATTGGAGAGCATCCTTGAGAGTAAAATATCCACTTTTGTCAGAACAACTATACAAAACTTGAAGAGGAATATCTTCTAAATTCTCATCCAATGGCAGCGTAGTTAAATTTGAATAAAAATCACGGTAATATTTCTTAATTATGTGGTTATAAGATGCAATCCTCTCACAGATTGAATCCCAAAACCACACTGCAACCTTGAATCCGCCAGAATTCTCCTCCCTTTTGCTGATTCTGGTTATAACATCCTGAGTCGTAACATCTCGAGGTGCATCAGTGACAATAATAAGAGTATCAAGCTTGTGAGGAAATTTTCTCGCTTTTTTAATCTCAGCTTCAATTTCTTTTTCCGTCGGTTGTTTATCTGTCTTACGAAGCTTGCATTGAGCACCACGGAAATTGCCCCCTGCATCAAAAGGCTGACCATAAACATCAACACCTAGCTGTTTTTGGCCACTTCGGCCTCGACGGTCTGTGTTTGGATCTTGCCATTCAAGCCGGCAAAGATCGCATATTAACTGCTCAAACTCATCGTCGCTTTTTAAACGTGGAAAGTTGGTATCTAATCGAGTTGGCAAGTGCCACCCCCAATAAAGGTATCGTAAAGAAAACAGTTAGAACACATCCACGTTGCTCCGAATTCACTAAAAATTAATTCTTAAAGAACTTGTTCTTACCAATCAATTTTAGCACAAATGAGCGACATTAGAAAGTTGGTTGGTTTTTAGAACCAGGGAGGATTGAGAATCATGTATCTCTATGGATTCGGTTTTGGATTTAGTGGCTGCTACCGCGAATACCTTTGATCAGTGCTTCTTATCTTTTGGCGGGCAGGGATCATTGCCATAACTATCCTTGTCCCGAATCGTTCCATCCTTTTTATGAATTACCACTTCTGCTTTTTTATTTTTAGCAATATCCCGTGCTACGTTAATAGCATCGGACTGGGTTGGAGTAACCTTTGTAAGTTTACTGTTCCCTTCTCCACGAACACCCCAATTCCCATCTTTTGTAGGTACTACGTGTTGGTTCTTTTTTGACATAATCAACTCCTTTGACAATTACGTTGTTCAATTGCATACTAATTTTAGCACATTTTCTGTTATTTTGCATTATACAATGGTCAATTGCCCACTGTAGATTGACCAGGCTATGAATACAAAGTACAATGAAAGGTGTGGATGTGATGCTCGAATAATTTATTAATATTAAGGAGGAAGAAATGGATGCAAAGGAGCTTGGCCGACAAGTCCAAGCGAAGAGGAAAGAGAAGGGGATGAGTCAAACAGGATTGGCAGAACTTGCTGCGATTTCAAGAAACTATATTTCTCTTATTGAGAGAGGGGAAGCCCAAAATATTTCATTAAAGGTTATCAACCAACTCGCAATCGCGCTTGGAACCTCCTCTGGCGAACTAACTGGAGAGGTTAGCATGGTAATGATCCCCCCATCCCTTCGAGAGTTTGCATTAAAAAATGAATTATCGTACGATGCTGTCGATATGCTAGCCCATATTCCACGGCGAGGAAAAGAACCAAAAACCCCCGAGGAATGGCAGGATTTATACAATGCGATCAGCCCATTTATAGGAACGGATACCAAATAATGGTCATAGCACATCCAGGGAGACTCTTTTTGGAAAAACACGGCCAAGTACGGAAGGCCGATGATGTTTTTGCATATGGCGATTTTTTACGAACAGAAGCAGGAATAGGCGATATTCTTCCAGTTGACTTGGATAAAATATTTCAACAGTTCGGTCTCCCACAACCCAGAAATGTTCCCTTGGGAAACATCCAAGCGATCCTCCTGGATGCTGAAAGTGGCATGATATTGGTGAATTCAGAAGATCCAAAATTGCGACAACGCTTTTCCTTGGCACATGAACTTGTTGAAATGCTTTTTTCGGAACTTCCTCAATCGATAGATTTAGGCAACGGTTGGTCATTGGAACAGCCAGGAGGGTTTAGCAAAAACTTCAAGGAAAGTTTATGCGATCAAACTGCAGCAAATTTACTTATGCCCATCATTTTTGTCCGGCAACAAATAAGTCAATATGGGGTGACTTTCGAGTGCGCGAGACTGCTTTCACATGCGTGTCAAGTATCGCTAACAGCAGCTCTTGTTCAACTTGCCCGTAACAGTTGCCAAAATCATGCGGTAATACTATGGCGTATGAAGAACAAACCTGCTGAAATTAATAGACGAGCTGGACCAAATCAACTAACCCTGTTTCAAGATTCCGATGAACTGCCCCCGAAAAAACTGAGAGTGGAGTGGTCTATTAGGGCACCAACTGCCCCTCTTATCCCAAAGGAAAAATCTACAGAGAATGCATCAATTATATTTAAAGCATGGGAACAAGCCGTTTTTACTTCTGGTAAAGAACGAATGACATTCAATAATCGTGATTCTGCTTGGTACTTCAGTGAAAATATGCCCTTCGAATTCGATGGAGAAAAGCTTGTTATTTCGTTAATTGAGCGATTGGGATAATGTGGCCTTTATTATATGCTTGAAAAGTCATGACTTCTCAAATTAAAGATATTTTAACGAAGGAGTCAATAATAAATTAGAGGAGTATATATTTGGCGAATTCCCGTATCAACCAAGATCAATATTTTTATCAAATATGGCAAGCATTCGTAGCTAACCTAGGCGCATTGCGACTTTTCAGCCAAGCGGCTGCCTTACACGCTATCGTCCTTAAACTGTCTATTCCAGTCGGCTCGTGAGCCGCTGGGAGGGTGCGCTATGAAGTTGATAAAGGCCGGAGATAAAGGTCGGGGAATGACAGGTTGAATAGAATCACGAACACCCGTCTACTGTAGACCGGTGTTTATATGAGCACTTCCTGTGAGGAAGTGAAGTCTCCGGTTAAAAACAAAGCGGGTGATCTGCGCGGTCATCCGATTCATTCAACTGTGACAGCCTTGTAAACACCCGTATATATCAGCGCCCCCAAGAGGACTAAAACCGCTGTTTTCACCAATTTCATTGGGCTTTACCGAACTTGGAATAACCTGTTGCGCTCTAAAATAACGATGCAACCGGTAATTAGTGTCGGGTGTATTTGAGTACAACCGGGATAGTGAATGGAATGAATATCTTTTTAATGGGATTTCCAGCCCTTCGGACAAACGCAATTGCTAGCAGACCATCTCCCAGAACAAACCCGGTTCACTTTGATCCGAGAACCGGTCGGCCAATCGCTAAAGCTTTCCAAGGTTATAACAGATATTGAGGATTTAAGGACTTTTTCTATTTTGGCCATAACTGCATGGCCGCGATAACGGAGAAGAACTTGCTGCTCTGCACTCAAAGATGCTTCAAAATCCTGCTGGAACATCATTTCACCTGAATTAGTTTGACATGGATAGGAGGAATGGCCGAGCGATTCTCTATCCCTTACTCGTATGGCCTTTTACGCAGGCCCATCCTTTTTGGGGATACTTGATCGCAAAGCCCTTACATGTGGGACATTCGATATCAAACCGATCGGTTAGGGGTAAATCATCGGGTGAATTAATGGAAATCAATTCGACGCCAATTACTGCGGCGAGTTTTTTCCGCTGTGAAACATACCGTTTTGTAATATAAGCAATAACATCTTCTGCCCGATGAAGTTTTGATTGTCCTTTGCCAATATCTTTTGTTACCCATTTTGCGCGCTTGGCAATAAGATGGACGTTTTGCCGGGTTTTCTCGCCAAGCATTTCCTGGATCTGCCCGGTTGTGTACCAACCCGGTAAAAGAGGCTCTGGAATATTCATATAATTCTTCAAACCCAAAAATATATGCTGCTTAATATTTTACTTGAGAAGTAGACAACCAAGTAATAGAACAAAAATTTCTTGAAAGCGATTCCTTCACCGATGACGGCCCTTGGGCAATCAAACACCTATAGTAGTTAAGAATATTTGAAATTTAGACAGCAAAAATGTCTTACTTAGGGTTTCAGGAACGCAGATATGAGGATCAAATACCTTGCTGAAGCCCGACTGGCGAGCTAAGGCAGATTACAACCATCCACGCTTCTTTCGCTCGCTTTATAGCCATTGCTCGAGTGTCTATCGGTCGACCATAGGAATATTTTCTCCTTCTTGTTGTACATTTTCATTCGGTTGAGATTTGTGTATCTACTTGTCTTGCATATCCTAACCATCCTGAAATGATACAGCCTTATTGAAAATTGCACAAATTTATTGCGGAAATCCCCAACATTTGGTGATTTAATGGGTGTTATCTCACAGAATGCTTGACAGGTGTCAATCATCAGAGTATCATAACTTGACAGATAAATACTTCACTCCCGGTTTCCCGAGAGTGAAGGCAGGCAGGGTAAGCTGCCGGCGAACCGATTTTACCACGCCAAGGCAGTATTCTACCTTGGCGTTGCTTTTTATCAAAGTTCTTGTGTATGAACATGAAGAAAGAACACTCTCCAACTTACGTTAGCCCGTTTCAAATTTGCTTGCTGGAATGCCCGTGGCTCGACCAGGCTGTCAAAGTCGCTCAGGCAGGAGGTTGACATGGAACTCGTGATCTTCGCCATCTTACTTTTCATTGTGATCGTCGTCTGGGGACTGTCTTCGATCTCACAGTCACTGGCCACCGCTAAACAGGCTCAAGCGACCATCGAAACCGCCCGGGCGGCGCAGGTGGCCAGCACCGGCAACCTGGTAACAATCCTGGTTACGTCATTGGTGATCCTGGGTATCCTGGCCATGATCGGCTTCAGTTTCTGGCTATTCTTCCAGGTGCGTATCAAACCAACCCTAAGGCGCACTGGCCTGTATCTCGGTAACGGTCAAAAGATGTCCGGACGGAACAATCAACCTGAGCTTACGGGCCAGGACCCGCTTGGACAGCTTACGCAATTGATGACCCTTCAGATGCTCCAGCAAATGCAGAGGGACGTACGGCAACAGCGTCAGGAACAGCCAGCCCAACTGGAAGAAGATGAGAATCAATGGCTTTTGCCAATGTAAAGGCTAGGGATATTATCTCCTGTCGCGCGCTGGTCACGTCATTTCTCCTAATCGTTGCCGCCTTGCTGTTCCTGGTTGGTTGCGGCGTGGACCAGTCTACCTACGACACGCCATTGGGGACTCCAGTGGGAACCTCGACGCCTGACGCTGCCCTGCTGTACGTTCAGGCCGGCTCCAGCCAGTCCACCGCCCAGGCGGCCGCTTCCACGGCCCAATACTACGGCAGCCAGCTGACGGCTACTTTCCAGCAGCACGACTGGGATGCGACCGCTACCTGGTCATCCGCCAACCTGTTGGCCACCCAACAATCCTGGAACGCCACAGCCACTGCGGAAAGCAACCAGGCTACCAGTACGGCGGCGGCTCAGGTGGCGGCCAACGCGACCGCCGCTGCGGCCACACAGGTTGCATTCGATGTGACAGCCACTGCCGCCTACGCCGATGTGCGCACGTATGCCACAGAGATGGCCGGCCAGGCCACCAGTGTTGATCTGGGTGTGAAGCGCGACATCATGACGAACAACGTGAAAGCGACCGCACCCTGGGTTGTTACTGCACTCGTGCTTGGTCTGGCATTATTCATCGCGTGGCGCACTTCGCGGGTACGAATCATCCGAACAGGGCAACCAGGCGACAAGCCGCTGCTGCTCGACCTCAAAGATGGGGTAATCACCGATCCCGATCTGGCTGTCAACCCTCAGACAGGAACGCGCCAGGTGGATCTGAGGCGCTTACCTGCACCGACTGCCGAAGTACAGGCCCAGGCCAAAATGCGTGATCAGATACTCGATCTGGGTACACGCGGAACACCACTGACGAATCAGAATTCTCCCCGTCAGCGTGCTGCAGCCGGAATGATGCTGGGGACCCAACAAGCACCAGCATATACAATCGTGAAGCAAGCCGGCGAGCTCCCGTCCCATTTACTGCTTGACCAACCAACCGTCGAATCTCTCAATAGCCAGTGGCGCGAGGTGGTGATTGATGGCGAAGTTCGCGAAGTCTGAGAATATTTTTGCAATCTTGAGAGGTAGATATGACGATTTCAAATTTAGTAGCCAACCCGCTCCCGGCTTTTCGAACAGCTAATCGCGTTCCTGGTTTAAATGCAGACCAGGTAGCCGGTCGCTTGATGAGCAGGCTCACCCGGGAAAAGGTCTTCGATATCAAACCTGGAGAAAAAGCCTTTTATTTAGTTCCTCTCAATCCGGCGCGCTACCTGGTCGTGTTCGAATCCTTGACGATCCCGGACCCGGACAAGCTGTTTAGTGAAGACCTACTGTCGAGGGTATCTATCGACCTGGGTGGAGTCCCGGTTCTCGGGCTTCGGAAGAACAGTTTTTATTACCAGATCGGTACAAAACCGGGAAAGATCGTAAGAAAGGACCTGGCGTCGGTAAAGCTGGATGAAGTTTTTGGCAGCCAGCCTTCTCCTTTGCACGTTCCCTTGGGAATGACCGCGAAGGGTCCGGCCTGGCGCCAGATCGAGAAACTGGACTCGGTCTTGATCGTGGGCCCGCGTGGCTCAGGGAAAACCACTCTCATGCACGCCTTCATTCAAGCGCTGATCCGAGGCGGCGCTGCCTTGCTCTATTTGTGGGACAACAAAGCTGGGAACGAGTTCGGACGATACAACAGCCTGCCCAATGTGACCGTGGCAATCAACCAGCAGTTGGATCAAAGCGATAAACTGGCCGAGACGCTCCAGCAGATTGCCAGTCTTCTCGACAAGCGCGCCCGTATTTATTCGAAATATGGGGGCAGCCCAACCTTGGATGCTCACAATTCCAAGGCGATCCAGGAAGACAAACTCAAGCCCGTCGTACTCTTAATCGATGAAATCTACTTCATGCCCCCGGAGATCCGTGAGAAACTGACCCGGTTGGTAACGATCGGCCGAGCCTATGGTCTTTACCCTATCCTGGGCTGCCAGCACGCCGACCGGACGTGCATCAATGGACAACTGGATGCAAATATGACCACCCGGATTGTCTTCCGTGTACCCGACGCAAATGAAAGCCGGCTTGCCATGGGAAGGTCGGGCGCCGAAAATCTGCCCAATACCAAAGGGCGATACTTGTTCTTCGACGGGAACGATTTTATCCAGGTGCAGGGGTTAAATGTCAACCTGCCCGCGGTGGTGGGGATACCCGCCTCGCACACGCCATCTTTTTGTTTACTCGCTCCTGAAGAGGTCGCGATGGTGGAGGCGGCCCTAAATCTGCAAGGATATTTCAAGATCTCGGCTGTGGCCGAAGCCATCCGACGCAACCCCAAGTACGTCAGTAAGTTCTCGACCACCTGGGCAGCCAACGGATGGCTGACAGAAATCCAGTCGTCAGCCGAAAACCCGCCCCGGCGACTTGGTCGCCGGCTGACCAAACATCTTGTCCGGATGGCCGGCCTGGACAATAAATACCCCGAATTAATGTCCGAACTGCCCGAGAAGGAGACACTCGCTGTTTCAGTAGACGAAGAAAACGAGTAGAATCAAAGGACATTTATTTTTTCAGGCATTATTTTTGGAGGATTTGATGAAGAAAAGAAGCAAAATTTTTAGTATCGCAAACCAAAAGGGCGGCGTGTGCAAGACAACCGCGGCAATTACGCTTGCGCAATATTTTGCGGCAGTTGAACGTAAAAAGGTTCTAATTATAGATCTAGACGCTCAGGGCAACGCATCCCACGGACTAGGCATCCAAAAGCCGACCGATGCTGTATACAGCATTTTGGTTAAAGGCACGGATATCCCGGCCGTTTTGCTGAGTGCAAGAGAACATCTCGATATTGTTACCAGCGGTCCGAAACGAAGCGCAGATTCGCTGGCCATCAGCCTATTGACAGAATACCAGCAGAACGCAAAGTTTGCTTTATCTCTGGCTTTCAACAATTTCATTGAAGAAAATGGTTACGAATACGTCTTTATTGACACACCGCCAGCTGCAGGCCTGTTGCAGATGAGTGCCGTGATCATGTCGGATTACATCATTTGTCCCATCGTCCCTAAACTGTTCGCTCTCGAGGGTCTGAGCGAAATGTTGGCGACCTATGCAACTATTGTTCGTATGCCTGATCTGGAAACGCCCCCGGTATTCTTTGGGGTCTTAATGTCTATGTACGATCGCACTAAAAATGTTACACAACGAATGCTCTCCCGTTCGATAAAAATGCTTGGCGGCGATGCGTCGAGAATTCTTCCGCCCATCCCAACCGACGTCAAGGTCGAGGAAGGGTACGAACGCGGCCAAACGATATTCGAGTATGCGCCAACTTCGCCTGCAGCTATTGGATACGAGAATGGTTCTGGGGCAGTCCACAATAGCGCTGGACGGGTAGGGGGATACCTTCATATCGCCGACATCATTAAGGCGCTCTAAACCAACAGGATAAGGTGAATTAATATGCCAGTAAAATCATCCACCCTAAACAGCCTTGCTAAGCAAAAGCGGAAAGGTAAAAAACTAATCGATGAAGATGCCATGCCGGCTGTTGATCAAAGTACACTTGCTGCCATAGCAGCGGCCGATACAGCTTCCCAGAAAACCGCCCCGAAATCTGTTGCTACGATGCCTGCGTGGCGGCAAAAGCAGCGTATTGGTGATAAAAAGCGGAACCGGCTTATTATTGATTGCAGTACCGATGTGAGCGACGCAATCAATGCAATTCATGAAATGTACCGAAAAAAGCACGGGGACACACGGGATCCATTTCCTAAATCTGACCTTGTTGAATTTCTTATTGTGCTTGGATTGAGAAAAATGATTGAAGACGGTGGTGGCCTGCGCCGGTTGATGGTCACGACAACCAGTCCACATTTTCTAAATAGGCTGACTGTACCTCCGGTTCCAGACATCAGCGAATACAACGCTGATAACGATGAGGGCTACTAGTTTTACAGAAGCCAAATGAATATGCCTGGGCTTTTCATCTCTACCAAGCTGAAACTTCACACCGGACGAATGGCTTTACCACCTATCCCTTGCCGACGCACCTGCCGAATAATTTGATAAAGGATTATGCTTCAATAGGGTCAACCAGAGGTGAAGATGGGTGACCAATACACCTGATTTGATTAATACTTTATTACTATATTCCAAGAAGAGCGCAATCCTAGACTAATCGATTGCCAGACGTTTTCATGTGAGCTGACTGTTTTTTTTGAGAGTGCATGAGACACAGTGTGACAACAGAAGCAATAAAGCTCACTACGTCGATCCCATAAGCCAGCCCTATCGCGTGCAATCCACCGCCAAAAGCGCCGATCACAACCTCCGCCAGTGCTGGACCGATAAATCCGATGAGCTGAGCGCTACCTTGGAAGGGAGTACATCATTGCTACCAAAGGGTCAACTTGCGAGCCAGGCAGCTGTCTCAGCAAGACGGTGAGGGTACCCCATTTAATTTTCGCATCTGCGGTTAATCTTTTTTGCAGGCTGTGACGTACCAGTTGTGCGGGATGCCGGCCATGCGCACCGGGATGGCCGGATATTGCCGTCCGTAAATGGCGTCGGGTTGGCCGATCTGTGTCATCCAGGCCTGCCAGTCGCGCTCACTCAGGAAGGCTTCAGGGTCGTCAAGGGCGCCAAGCCAGGGCGCGCCGGCCTGGGCCTGCATCTCGATCCAGGTTTTGGTCAGGGGGTGGGTCAGAGTCAGACTGTTAATGATATCGAAGCCCAGCCAGCTGCCTGGCGCCGCGTAAGCGCATACTTCGCCCAGCAGGCGCACGACCTCCGTGCTGGGCAGATAAAACAGGAAGCCTTCGAGCAGCCAGGCAGACGGCAGCTGTGGATCGAAGCCGCTCGCAGCCAATTCGGACTGCCAGGGCCCGGCCAGGTCGAGCGCGATGGCCCAGCGGCTGCAGGTGGGATGCGCCCCGGCGGCACTCAGGATCTGCTCCTTGTAGGCCAGAACGGCGGGCTGGTCAATCTCGAAGACGCTGACGGTCGGAGGCCAATTCAAGCGGTAGGCGCGTGTATCAAGGCCGGCAGCCAGGAGCACTATCTGGCAGAGGTCGTTTTCCTGCAAAATGCAGTTGAGAAAATCATCGAAATAACGCGTGCGGACGGCGATGGGCAGAGTCTTATCCGGAGCGCGCCCGGCCAGCCAGGCCGCACCCTCTTCTCCAGCCAACGCTGCTGCCCAAGGATCGCGGAAGAGGGCATCCGGGCGGGTGCTTTCCTGCGCACGTACTGCCGCCGTCCAACGCGCGGTAGAAGCCAGAAGATTGTTTTTTGAAGCGGCGTTGTTCGGTTCCATTGAATTTCCTTTCCAGCCATGTTCTGAGTGATCATTTCCAATCAAACCTGATGCCCCACCCAAGATGGGTTTTACCGGTTGGCGCAACGATTAGGCTCATTCGTGCTGGGCGATGGCTTCAGACTGCTGGCGCCTAACAACGGCCCAGGCTGCCAGAACTACCAGGCCTACTGCGCACAGGTAGACGAATAGGTCGCCAATCCGGCCATAGATAGTCCGGGCACCATGTGTGGGGAGACTGGCCATCAGAATATGACTGTTACCTAGTGTATTGAAATCCTGGCTGGCAAGCGTCCGTCCCCTGTCGTCGACGATTGTAGAAATCCCCACGCCGGCCGGGCGCACAAGCGAGAAACCGTTTTCGATGGCCCGATATGTCGCCACAACCATATCGTCTATCTCGTATGGATGGATGTCGTGATAGGGTGCGAGCAGGATATCCGTCCCAGCTTGCCCAGCCTGATGGATGAGCCTCTCGAAGTGTAGGTCGTTGCAGATGGCGGTGCTCAGGCTACCATAAGGCGTGGAAGCGTCAGGCAGAATGCCTGATCCGGAGATTGTGTAGTAGCTCTCAATCGGAAAAACGGGATAGGTTTTATCATAAGTCCACATGATAGAGCCGGTCGGGCCAACCAGAATCGATTGGTTAAGTACAAAATGCTTCTGGGGTGTGCGGGTGAGGATGGCCAGGGATACTTCAAGGTAAGCCTGGTATTGTTTTGCCATAGAGCCCACGCGTTCCAATACCTGTGGCTCATCCTCTTCCAGTACGGTGCCTGAGCCTTCCTGCCAGGTGACGATTTTCGCACCGGCTTGCAAGGCAATCGCGGTGCGCGTCAGCATCTGGTTGACGGTCGCTTCGAAAGTCGTTCGCAGGGCTGCGCGTTGAGCGTCGGTAGATTGGTTAAAACTGGCGTCGATGGATCTGCTCACCGCGTCACTGAGATTGCCGTCGAGAGTGATAGCTGCGACCTTTACCGTCGGCGAAGCTGGGCTGGCAAGATTCAAGCGGATGGTCCCAAAAACCAGGATAGCCAGGAATACGGTTATGAAAACGCTCAAGGTTGTGCGGACCTGGCGCCAATGGAAATGGTTTTCCCACAATCCGTTCACGGTCGAAGCGCACCAGGTCATCAGGAAGGTCAATCCATACATCCCGGTGATCGAGAAAACTTGCAGCAAAACCAGGTTGGTAAACTGTGAATCGACCGGCGAACCAGTCGAGTTCATCATCCTTATTAATGACATGAGCCAGTCGATGGTAGTAAACGCGGTTGGGAAAACCAGTACCTGCGCCCACTGCGCCAGGCGCGACCGGGTCCAGCGATCGGCGGCATACGGGATGGCATATTTCAGTCCCTGAGTCAAGCCTGGCAAAATTAATCCAAGAATAATCGCCAGAGGGTTGCTAGTATCTGAGCCGCGCAATCCAAAACAAACCGCGACGGCATATGCCAGAAAAATGAATGGGAGGGTGAGACGAGACCGGTTAGTGCGTGCAAAACGCAGCAGGAAGATAGGTGCCAGCCAGGCAGCCAGCCAGACCACCGATTGGTAGAAAGTAAACAACAGCAGCCCAAATCCGACGAACAGCCATAGCCAGGACAAGCGGTCTGCGGGGATGGACTTCAGCCGATCCCGAAAGCCGCTTGGATTGTCCCCTCGGGCGCTTTTTTCTCGATTGTGATCCAGACGATCATTAGGTTGTGTAGCCACAGTTGTTTCCTTTCTGTTGGTCTCTCTATGGAGGAGCCGTTTGACCCACATGTCTTGGTCGGGTCATTCGTCTCGATCATCATATTCATGGCATTCTTCTATGGAACAGTTTCTATACTTACGTGTTGATTACCTTACGCATTTGAGTTATAGGAAAACGGGATAACAACGGGCATCAAGCGGAAATTGGTCAAGACCGCTGGAAAGATATCAACTTCAAGTTCAAGTCACGGATCTTCTGCAATAACCCATGTAGAGCAGGTTGGTCGGGCAAAGTGACTGTCAGGATCGTGATGGCGTACTGGCCATTCCCATCCATTTCATGCTGTATTTCTATTTGACACGGCCAATCCACCCAATCGGGGCTCATCAAACCTTCTATCTTGATCATGTAGGATTCTCCGGCAGGTTCCGGGTGATTCATGAGTACTCCTTAAAAAAGCCATTCTTTACCGTTAGTATAGGCAGTAAAGGACGACTTGTCATCGAACCTTGGTTCAATTTTGTTTTGGTGTGGGGTAGAACTTAAGTTTACCTTAGCGGCTTAGACCCAATTGCTTTGCCCGGACGATCGCTTGTGCACGGGTTGAAACCCCCAACTTTCCGAAAATAGAGTAATTGTGCTTCTTGACGGTACTGAGCGTGACCACTAGCTTTTCGGCGATCGCTTGGTTGGAGAATCCTTGGCAGATTAAAAGCAGCACATCTATCTCCCGGACGGTCAACGGTTCAATTAACCCTTCTCGGGAGCCGGGCAGGTGAACCGGTTGACCGGATGTGTCAGCGAAAGCTGCCAGCAGTTTACCAAGATAAGGTGATAACCATCCCGCATCGTTGCCTAACTCGGAGAGAAGCCTTCTCAGAGGTTCCCCCTCATCTACAAAGAAATGTATGTAACCGCCAGATGCACCCAATTCCAACGCATGTCTGAGATCAGCCAGCGCTCCCATTTGATCCCCCATACTTTGTCTGGTCAGGCACTCGATCAAACTAAGCTGGATCTCCCAATGATCCCAGCCGCGACCCTGCATGGCCCGCTCCTGCCGTTCGAGCCATTCCAGTAATTCTATAAGCTTGGAGGTGGGTCTTTTCTCCTTCCCCACCTGGAGTGAATCTTCCATCAAGATGAGGCGCGCAAGCGCCAACGAGGTCGTCCATTCCATCTGAGGGGGAGCCTGGCTAAACTCGACCAGCGCAAGATTGTGCGCCCATTGCCTGGCGAGATCAACATAATCCGGATGTTTACCGCTTAAAGCCAGCCACAAGTTGGCGCGTTGCGCCCCAGCCAGCCATGCGCCCTCATCCGAAATCGTCTCGACTCTATTGAGGTACTCGAAGGCTGCGACTGGATCGCTGCGCACTGCCGCCAACCGGGCCAAGGCGAGATATCCTCTCAGAAGGATATTCTTACCCAACGTCCACCTCGCCAGCTCTATATTTTCCTGTAGAAGTTGTTCAGCTCCGGCCAGCTGGTTCTGTTCGATCAAAATCTCTGCCAACTGAACCCCGATTTCGGCCGAGAACGGCACCCGACGACCGAGCTGTGCCTGCTGACTGTCGAAAGATGTTAGCGCCTCCCGGCAGAGCGAGACAGCCTCCCCCAGCTTGCCGTGCAAGACGTAGATTTTGACTAAATATACGATTGATTGGGATTCATTAAATAGATCATCACAGGCGGTGCTGATCCTGCGCCCTTCAATGAAAGCTTTCCGGGCCGCCTCCTCGTCTCCCGCAGCCCAATACGTCATGGCCAAGTTGGTCTGTAGCGCACTGCGGATATAAAGTTGATTTCGATCCAAGTCTGTGCTGGAATCCACCGGAAGGGCCGACAGGGCGCTCGCAATGAGTTGGAGCACAGTTTCGGGTCGCTCACCGCGCCAGCGCGCCCAATAGGACCGCATCTTCAATATGAAGGCTCGCGCCAGGCCGCGGCCGCGCAATTCATCGGAGAGCGCGCGCTCGGCGGCTGCCATCCAATGCTCTGCGTCGATCAGGGATTGGGGCGCATACGGCGGTAACAAGGAGATCGAAGCTGCATAAACAGCGCAGAGCAATGAACGTTGCAGGAGAAGGGCTTTGGGTAATGATTCCAGCCAGCTGTGCACCAGGGTGAACTCGCTCTGGTAGAAAAACCTCAGGATTTCCCGCTCCAGGAGATCCGCTGCGTATGTGAGATCGGGGGCTGCAAGCGCCTGTGCAATGGCTTCGGTCAGTAAGCCTTGACTTTCGTACCACTGGCTGGCGCGGCGATACAGCTCATGAATCGTCGCGGCATCCAATGACTGGTGCAGTCGGCTGCGCAACAGGCTGGCAAAGAGATGGTGGTAGCGATACCAGCGTCCTTCATCATCCAGTGGGACGAGAAACAGGTTCATCCGCTCAAGGGATTTGAGCGTTACCCGGTTGGTTATCGGCTGATCCAGGAGGAAGTCGCAAGATTCCGGACACAGCCTTTCAAAGATTGAGGTTCGCAGAAGGAATTCTTGAACCTCTGGCGGCTGCCGGTTTAGAACTTCCTCCATCAGGTATTCGAGGATTAAGCGGTGACTGCCACCAAATGCTTGGATGAACGCTTCTGGGTTATTGCGCCCTTGCAAGGAGAGAGCAGCCATTTGCAACCCTGCGGCCCATCCTTCTGTACGGTTTGCGAGCAGTACGATTTGTTCTCCTTTAAGCGATAGGCCAAATGTACGGTTGAGGAAATCGGTGGTTTCAAGCAGAGTGAACTGCAGCCCGGCGGTGCGGATTTCAACCATCTGATTGCGAGCGCGTAACTGAGCCAGCCGAAAAGGGGGGTCCAT